>Ga0190310_1000665_pt1 | contig 11284 bp, 14 predicted proteins | sample 48700778_MG_FD_165059 | JGI IMG/M metagenome (GOLD analysis project Ga0190310, IMG submission 165059) | Hydrothermal vent sediment bacterial communities from Southern Trench, Guaymas Basin, Mexico - 4870-07-7-8_MG | ecosystem: Environmental > Aquatic > Marine > Hydrothermal vents > Sediment ... | reverse complement strand
CCTGAAATTCATGAACATCATAAACGACTATGAGGTCAAGAAGCTATTATACATGAGGATACTGCCGTTTAGAGTTGATTGCTTCGACTTCAAAAGGGGTGTGTGGAGACAGGATTGGATCAATCGAGAAGTTCAGGTACCGGAGATCTATGAAGAATTCGACCCGGCCGGAAACTTCGATAAAATAGACCTACTCATACTGAAGGAGCTTCAGAAAAACGTCTTCGTCAAATATGTTGAGCTTTCCAAAAAGTTGGGGATAAGTAGGCAAACGGTCAAGAGACATTACCAACACGCGCTGAAAGCCATTTACATGTACGCTGTTACTTGGTTACCTCCCTGGAATCCTGATCTAGTTTCAACCCCAAGTCTGATAAAGTCCGAGAATATCGAAAGGGCCAGGCAAACCATGATTAATATACCATTTACTTATACAGAGATGAGAACGGTTGATGATGAATATCTCAGCTTAATGCTCGTGCCTTCCATGGAATTGTACAAGGTCTTGAAATACATCAGTAATAGATTGGTAATAAGTAGCTTGGAGTTCCTTGATATGGAGAATACGCTGAGATTTTCGTTACATTCTAACCTGTTCGTCGAGAAGACAGGTTGGCTTAACCCCTACAGGATTGGTGCAGAAAAAATTATGGAGAAAGTTGATATGTTCGGCAGATATTTTTAAGGAATCTTTCTTATAGGCTCTCCTTTCCCGATCCCAAGGGTCAGGGACACGCCGATTATGGCCGCTTGGATCAGTAGTAGGATCAGCTCCTCCTTGGTCAGCCCAACCTTTAGGGCAAGCTCTCCAACGGACATGTCTTAATATGGGATGCGGTGATATTTAACATTTTTACAAAAAAATCCGGAGATTTTTAAACAACATCACATAGAGCTAATATTCTGGGTAGGCCGAGTAACCTCAGTAATGCTTGAGACCGGTCGATCGCTCGGCGGCTCAGACGCTGACGGGGATGTAGCCGCTGAGAGGCCTCCCATAGGCTCCGTGCCTATATGCGAGGTCTGCGGATCGACCGATGTGAGCGACACGGTATGCATAGAGCACCTACCTTGCGGGTATACGGCATCCATCACCACATTCGAGTTTAATAACTTCGTGTGTCCGAGATGCGGTAAGAAGCTTGTGAGGGAGCATGTGGATTATCGGAAGGTGATTGTGAGAGTTTGCCATAATTGCGGACATGTGGCGAGGGTCGGGGAGGTTACCGCGTTCGAGGGGGTTGAGGCGGGCACCCAAATTGAACGAGGGACCCCCTCATCCATGAACCTAAACTCTTGGATTAATCACGTCGGCAACACGCTTAGAAAACTTGGATTAAAATATTTGAGGGATTATGAGGTGAAGGGTGCGTCTGGGGCGGTTCACCGCTGGGATTTCGCCGTATGGTTATCTGAGGGAGAAGGACCTGAGATAGTCATCAAATTTAATTTGACGAATTCATCTAAGTCATTCTTAAGACCATTAGACAATATCTTCGACGTTCTCTCGATTGCGATCAAGAAGGCTGACTCGGGAATACGGCACCTAATCTTAGTCATGGATTATGAGGGAACCGAAAATCTATTAAAGACCTGCGAGGAACTCGATATAAAACTGGTCTTAGCTCACCGTAAGGAGCTATTTGCAGAAACCCTTAAACATCTAGTAAGAACAATCCGCGGATTACATAGAGTCGAGTCCTCCAAGTAAAAGATCTTAACAGCTACATGGGCGGCGTCCTCATAAGACCTTAAATCTATCCACCTAGCATATGTTAACTTTCTCTCACCTCTGTGACAACACCTTACCGAAATTTTAATACCGGTTTAATCGTTGATTCTGAGTCAGGTGGTGGCGAATGAGCTGCTCAAGTGAATCCAACTCCGCAATCGATGCGGCCATTATAGCACCTTTAATAGCGGGTCACGCATTAGTGCTCCTACTACCTCACAGCTTAGAGTCCTTTAACTTTAGCCTAGGGATTTATGTGCTCGGATACGTCGTCTCACTCGCGGCGACATCGATGAGTAAGGAGTTTAGGCACCTACTCATAATACCTGTCACGGGCTTCGCTATAGGTTTGATGGCTGAGATAGTTGGGGTCAATACTGGCATACTCTTCGGCAAATATGAGTATGTGTCGCTAGGGGGACCGCGCGTCCTTGGCGTGCCACTCGATGTTCCGATGATGTGGGGGCTCTACGCCTACCTAATGTACCTCATAGCGTCCTCTACCGTAACACGAAGAGGGGGTATTGGAGCGGTTTTAAGGATCGTATATGCCTCACTTCTCATGGTCGTATTGGACTTGGCCATGGATCCATTCATGGTTAGCGAGGTTCACGCTTGGATCTGGCTCGATGGATGGGGGCCTAAATGGTTCGGCGCGCCAGCGAGCAATTTTATCGGCTGGTTCATAGTGTCTTTCGCGATATTCCTCACCCATGAACTCGCCGCAAGCAAATCCTCAACGCCTAAGGCAACCTCGCTCACCGCACCTTACACGTGCCTTGTAATGTTCTTCGCCTCCTTTATAGGATCCGAGCTAGCGGCCCCTGTCGCGGCGCTTCTAGTGATCTTAATCGCCGGGCCTCAAATGATTAATTACGTATTGAGATGGATTTAAACGCGGAAACGATCCCTTGCTCCTGCTCCTTCCTCTACCTACGTCAAGTCCATCCTCAAACATCTGATAATAAGGTGTTAAAAACTACTATCAGGACATTAATGAGCTAGAGGTTCACTTATAGGAGTCTTTTTCTCGCAGATTTCAGCACGAATACCTATGTGACGGGCCCGCGGGGATTTGAACCCCGGGTCTCCGGCTCCGGAGGCCGGCGCCATATCCAAACTAGGCCACGGGCCCATCTACTCATTAGCTTCCGATCCTTAATTTCTTTTGTATCTTGTTTGTAGCTTGTTGTCGGATTTTCTGGGTATGATTCCGATGTTTTTCGAGCTGTAAGGCTTATCTTTAACCAAATCATTAATTTGACCGAATCATGGCGAAAGCATTTAAAAGAACGAATAGGCTGACGCTCAACCTCGAAGAGGGTGGGCGGCTAATAGCGGTTGATCTCCTCAAAATCTTGAAGTCTAAGTATAATTATAGGAAGCTCTCGACCATCACGGGCTTCCCGGTCTCCACCCTCACAAGATACTTGACCGGTAAGACTATACCGAAGCGGAGTAGGGCGGAGAAGCTCCTTAAGAACCTTTTAGCGAATATAAATATCTCATCTTTAATAGCCCAGAATATTGGAGATGAAAAGGATTACTCAGACCTCTCCCGCGTGATGCTGGATCCAAATATAATTAAGGTTCTCGGAGCCCACGTCCTCAACGAGTTCATGGGGATGAAGGTGACCTCCTTCCTCTCCCTAGACTTATTAAGCATGCCATTAGCATCATATCTCGCAACCACGACCTCAAGACCTCTTCACATAATAGCGAATGAGCCAATCGCATTTAATGGAGAATCTATACCGATAATATTCACGGATCATGGAGGGATGCATGCAAAGTCGTATTGGCTTGTATTGAGGGGGAATAGGAGGAGGGAGAGTATACTCGCAATAGCCTCCCACTCTCCAACCCCACCATTCTTCAACTCCTTGATGGATACCTTGACGAGGTTGAAGCATGAGCTGGTGGGGATATTCATGGTCTCGGCGAGGGAAGCCCACCTTAAGAAGATGAATTTACCCCCAACCATGAAGAGATCATACATCCTACTATGCTAATCGTATTCCCTCCAAGTATATCCGCATTTCGTGCATCTAAAGAACCTAGTCATGGGCTCGTCTGCAGACCTCGTTTGAACAGCCCAGTAGTATGCCTCCCTATTACCGCATTTCGGGCATATCACATCGGTCGTCGTCGGCAAGACCTTGCCCTCCTCACCTTCCTCTATGACCGTTATCTCCTCAACCTTCTTCTTCGGGACCTTGGTGTATATCACCCTGTCCTTAACGGGTTTCTCGTATCCGCATCTGGGGCATACTAAGACGATCTTCTCAGACTTCTTCTTCAAAATCATGACCTTACCGCATTTAGGACAGAACTCCATCCTCCCCCTACCACCTACTAATCGCTGGGAGAGCCGGTTAATTAACTCTCTCCCCATTTATATCGGAATGAGGGCCTCTGGAGTCTTTTAAGAAAATTTTTCTCATAATCTTGAGCATGAGTCTGGCGTTCTCGAGCATCCAGTGATCGTTGTTGAAGAAGACGTAGATCTTCTTAGGCTGGTGGGCGGCCATCTCCTCCACGATCTTCCTCAATTCAACCCCGGAGTAATCATGAGCATACCAATCGGTTCTGCCATGCATCCTCAGGTAGATTATACCGTTACTTGAGGAGATCCACGTAATCATCGGGGAATCGATGGAGACGTAAACCGCCCCAAGTTCTGAGATGAATTCTGATAATTCGGGCTTGAACCAGCTTTGATGCCTGAACTCTATCGCAAACCTCCTCCCAAGGTTCGTCATTCTTATGAAGTTTGAGACTCTATCTAGATTTGTATCCGTTGCGGAGAAGTTTGGAGGCATCTGGAAGAGGTAGAAGTCCACGTACTCGTCGAGCGGCTCAAAGAGCTTACTAAACTTTCTCCAAGCCTTGAAGGCTTTTTCCGAAAGCTTCCTCATGTGGGTGATCGATCTATGAACCTTCACGGACCATCTCAATCCTCGACCCTTCCTAGCCCAGCTCGATACTTGAGATGGATATGGAAATCTATAGAATGACGCATTTAACTCGACCGCGTTGAGCTTTGAGTTCTCGACATACCAGGTAAATGATCCGCCTCTGTTCCAGTCGTACATCCAGCCGGATGTCCCGACGAACACCTCGGTCATCCCTAACACTTCGGAGACTTCAATTATAATATTAGATTCTCTTAAAGGCTCTATAGCTGGAGCTTCTCGAAGGCTTCTCTAAGCTCTCTGGAGATCTCCTTTAGCTCTTGAATGGACCTCCTCACGGCGTCCACGGCCTTTATCTTCGAGGGATTCGTTTTAACCCTCATGATAATCTTCTTCGTCAGTGGATGCTCTATCGTTATCCCGGCATACTCCACTCCATCAAGCTTTTGAATGAGCTCGCTTAGGGAGTCGAAGAACGCCGGATCCTCCTCTAGGGCTTCAAGCTCTAGGAAGTCGTCCCTAACCCTTATTATCCTGAGCTCCATCCAATCACCCCATCATGGAGATTAAGTATGCCATGCTACCGTATTGTGGAACTATTTTACGTTTCCCCACGCTCCCGCATCTCTCGCAGATCAAGTTCCTCCTAACCTTCTTTAGAATTCCAGAACATTTATCGCATCTCGCCAATACCACTCCTAGGTCCTGTCTCCAGATAGATAGTCCTATGATCCCCATGAAGGTCGTAACCACCGAGGCCACAGCCAGATCCCCTATCCCGACATATTGATCCATGGTCTTCCTCATACCAGGATTTGGTAGGATGACCGCGGTCCTCGGGTGCTTGAGATTCCTCCCATTAACCGACAGGATGGATGCTATCGCTATCTTGTCCTGAACTTCCTTGACCTCAGCCAATACCTTATCACCGACCCTAAGCTTCTCGACGAGTTTAAGGGGCTCAACCCTCACAACCCTCCTATTATGATCATAGCTCACCCTGCCCCTGAGGATCGAGACCACGACCCCTCCCTTATCGAGCTCGACATTCTCTCCAGGCATATACTCCTCCGCGACGCATATAGGCTCTCCAGGGGATGCTGGGTCGCCGTCCTTTAAGAACACCATCTCGCCTTCCAGATACCTTCAACACTCTCTATCTATAAGTTATTCCTCTGCAATCGACCCGACCCCTTCCTCGCGGATAGTGTGAGCTATAAAGATATCTTCATGGCCATATACCTCGGGGTTCTGATAACCTCCTCCCAGCTCACCCTATTTAGTGCGACGGCAACCTCCGTGGGAAGTAAGATGGGCTTCCTAAACCTCTCCTGATCCTCTATCGATAGCCTCGGGCAGGCGGTGTTCGCGAAGGCTTCATAGGGGAGGTCCATTAGATAATCCTCCCTCACGTCGTCCACCACAACTATCTCCGAGATCTTGCCGGCCTCCTCGATCAGCTTCTTAACCTTCATGGCCAATTCAGCCCTCATTTGACCAGGCTTAACGCTTAACAGCACCCCGATTCTCCGCGCCCTCCTGAACTCTTGAATGCGGCCATATCTGGATTTTAGGAGGTTTCTAACGCTCTCCTCGAGCTTCACGACCCTCTGGGTCTGCGGATCCCCCGCATAGGTGGCTTTTCTCGTTTGAAGCGCCAGCCCCAGGCCATGAAATATGCTTCCAATAACTAGGTAGCAGTCCACGATCCCCTCAAGCTTCAGGAGGGGGTGATAGCTGCATCCCAGCACCTGCCCCCTGTATCTTAAGACTCCCATGGGCTCGCCGACATAGGGCTCTAAGCCTAGATCCCGTAATCCGATTAAAAGCTCATCTAGGAAGTCGAGCCACTGAACCGTCAGGCCCACCCCTATTCTCCTATATCCATCCAGCTTGTCCCTAGCCTCTCCTAGCAGCGATCTAAGCGGCTCCGGATCCATATATCTGCATTCGAGATAGTAGGTGGGGATCTCGTCCCTCTCCAAGAACCTCGAGTGCCCCATGTGGATTATCGCGTCGACTCTCAGATACTTAGCCTCTAGATACGCTACATCGCATCCGCCCCAACAGCTACCTCCATGAATAATCACCTCAATACCGCACCTCTTTAGAAGCTCCGAGACCCTCACCGCCTCTGGCCATAAGCCTGGGGGGGCTTGGATCAACACCCTCCTAAATCCCTTGGCCTTAACCCATCTCTCGACTTCTCCGAGATCCATCCTATACCTACTCAACTATCAAAGATTTTGTTGGGAGGCTAAAAAATTGTTGGTGGAAAAATTTATAGGTTGATGGTCATCGGATATGGCTTGTGACTAGGCGGTGATCGCCAGTCTTAGATTTAAGAGAGCTATCGGATTTGATGAGGCCAAAGGGATTAGGAGGAACGAGACCGAGGACATCGTTAGAAGATATGGGGTGATAAGTCCCAATAGGATAACCATCCACAACTATCCGGTGAGCCATCCGATAACGGCGTTCAACGCGAGCGTGATCTACGACGAGGAGGAGGATGTTCTAAAGATCTACGCCAGAATGATACTCGGATACTACATGTATGTCAGCAGCATAATCGAGATCGAGGTTCCGCTCCACGACCTCTTCAACGGATACGTCAACATGAACAGCTACGTTGGCAGAATAGTAGTCTATCCATCCACGAAATACGATATCTGGGGAACCGAGGATCCCAGGGTCTACAAGATCCGCGGCAAGCTTTACATGACCTACGCCGGTAGATCGATAAACTACTTCTCACCGATAAGGGTGAATAGGACCGTGCCCGTGACCGCTGTTTACGACGAGGATCTCAGGAATTGGATTAAGCGGTTCGTATTCATACCGTCCGCAAACATCTTCGGCAGGATAATAACCGATAAGGACGCCTTCCTCCACGAGATGGGAGCTGGAAAACTTTACTTCCTCCATAGACCGCATCTGATCGACGACACCACGAGGCTCATGATGAGCAAGCTCGATCCAAAGATCTTATCGATGAGCGAGATGAAGATCGAAGAGGTAGAGGTCGCCGACGCTGTCGAGGTACTCGACCCTATGCCCTTTGAGGGCAAGCTTGGATGGGCTACCCCGCTCATAAATATAGGAGATAGGGGGCTCATAGCCTTGATCCACGCCACCGACAGAGAACAGCTGGCGTATAGGGTCTTTGCGGCCCAGCTATCGTTATCGGATGACGAGGTCGTCTTAGAGGCGGTCACCCCGAGATACATAATGGAACCTACCAGGCCCTACGAGTTGATCGGGGATAGGCCTTTAACGATCTTCCCATGCGGGGCTGCTAAGATAAGCAAGGATGAGGTGGTGATAAGCTATGGTGCGGCGGACTACATGATAGGGCTGGGAATACTTTCGTTAAACAGCTTGATGGCGGAGCTTGATAGAGGGAGGATCTACTGACATCAAGCCCCTAAAGATTTAATGAGGTCTAAAAACTTCCTGGCGACAAAATCATCACTATATTTTTTGGCGTACTCTCTCGCAGCCTTCGAGATTCTTCTCCTGAGGTCACCGTCTTCTATCAAGGTCGATAACTTCCTCTCGAGATCATGGGTATCTCCGATCCTATACTTCACTATAGGGCCAAACCCATCCTCGTCAACGGGTATGAGCTCAAAGTGCCGCGTATCTGGGACGACTGTGGGGGTTCCGGAGTAAATCGTTTGGGTGAGAGTTGAGGAGACCACGACCGCCCTAGTATCTCCCTTTGGAAGAAGATGTATGTCCGAGCCCCTCAGATATCGATGCACCATCTTAATCTCAGGTCTCTCACATCTCTGAACGATCCATCCATCTCTAAACGGTAGCTCGTGATCACTTCTAATTATCAGATACTTGAAATCGTATCTTTCGGAAAGCCTTCTCAAGGCGCGAACATAGTCTAGATACTCCCACATGGGTTGCCTGCCAAAGGTGAGGAAGAGGAACCCACCTTTCAGAGATTTCGGCCTAGCAGGCTTCACATCGTCCAGGATTGGACATGGATAGGGGATCTCAACCACCTTTTCCTCAACCCTTTTCCCATAGATCGAGAGTATCTCTCTAACGTATCTGCTGTCGAAGACCACAATCCCATCCCAATTTATCTCCATCAATGGATCCGCATCCCGTATATATCCGAGGTGCATCACGAGTATCAGCGGAGCCTTCTTCCTTATCTTCGACGCGATCCTCTTAAACTCGTTAACGGGAAATCTGTTAACCGACTCTACGATGAACGCGTCGTAATCATTCTCAAGGATTTCCTCCGATCTTATGCTCCCTCCAGCCGGATAAAGGTATTCCTCCGTCTCCTCGAAAATTCTATGCACCCAGGGTTCATCAACCACGCTAATATGTCTATGATGCCAGTCGGTGTCGGCGGATTTGAGGGTTGGAGCGTAGACCACGACATCGTGTCCAAGCTCTCTGAATTTTCTACCGATGATCTCGGCGTGGAGGCTTACGCCGCATGTCGCGTTCCATCTACTCATCATCGCTATCCTCATTTCATCGAATAGTTGAGGCTGGGAAGCTCATAAGGATTACTAAGATAAATATGGATTCGTCAAGATGATTTTGTGAAGATGGAGCGGAATGAACTACTCGAAGAATTCTTCATGGATTTGCAAAAGGCTATTGGAAGAACTTTAAAGATTGAGAGAAAGTTGAACGTCGACGACATTAAAAATCTAGTTTCGGTGGACGCCGCGTATCGAGGAGAGTTGATGGCTGTGGCCGCTGTGAAGTGGAACCTTAGGAGAGGCGGGGCCGTCGATGAAAAAACCATGACGTGTAAGCCTCCATACCCATATGTCCCTGGACTATTATTCCTTAGGGAGGGGCCGCCGATGCTTAGGCTCGTTAAGGAGTTTGATGACTGGCAATTGTTGCTCGTCGACGCTCATGGTGCTCTCCATCCGAGGAGGATGGGGCTCGCGGTCTTCCTAGGATTTATCTTAGGTAAGCCCGCGATAGGTTTCGCCAAATCTCTCTTGGTGGGCGAGGAGGAGCCTGGAGAAAGCTCCGGGAGGGTGTTTATTGGAGGGGAGGCTCTCGGATACTGGTTTAAGCCGAAGAATTCGAGGAAATTCTATGTGAGCCCAGGATACATGGTTGAGGTGGATCAGATTCCCGAGATAGTCTCCATTCTTGGATCAAGGTATCCTGAGGCGTTGAGGAGGGCTGATATCCTATCGAGGAAGGTGTTGAGAGAACTCGCTAAACAGCCTTAAGCTCATCCTCCCTTCTCCCTCTTTGAGATGCTACCGCGCTCGCCTCGGCCAGAATCTTCTCGGCATCTCTGCTTAGAGTTCTCTCCGGAATATAGACTTCGTTCATGGTTCCAAGCTCACATGAGAGCGATTCGATCGAGTCTATTATGTTCGAGATGGATTGCGAGATCGTTGGGGCGATACCCCTCAGACTCCTCCTCACGCTCATCAAGACCTCTCTAACCGGCGCCATCACATCCCCAACCTCATCTAGCTCCCTGATTATCTGAATTCTGTTTATGACCCCCTCGAGGAGTAGGTCGCTGTAAATCGCCCTCTTTAACATGCTCCTCAACCCTGAGAGCTCGTTGGCGTACATCTTGGCCTTCTCAAGATCCCCCTCCATCTTCGCCTTAACCGTGAACTCGAATAACTCCCTATCTCTCAGCTTAAGCTCATCTATCCTCCTCTTGAGCCTCATCCTTACGTTCTCGAGCCTCACGACTAGGTCGTCTATCCTCAGAGCCAGCGGCTTTACAACCCTCACCTCATCCCTCCTCCAAAACTTCCATCGCACGGTTTCCAGGCTGGGCCGCATCTCAATAAATTCTCCTCTCTTAGATCTACGGCATATATTCTTGGAGAGTCTTCGCGAGTTACCTGGAGAACTTGTCTTCGAGGGTAGGATTTAAGAGGTCGACCTAGAATCGAGTCGTGGGAAGGGATGCTCGGAAAAATCCTATCAGCGCTCCTCTACATCCTCCCAGCATACGTGGCTAACGCCACGCCCGTCCCACTCGCTAAGATTCTGAAGAAGACCACCCCGATAGATGGGCGTAGATCTGCGTGGGATGGGAGGAGGATCTTAGGAGATGGAAAGAGTTGGGAGGGGCTCTTCTCGGGGATAGCTGGAGGAACCCTAATCGGGGTGATCTTGTATCTAGTTGGAAACCTCGGGGGATTTAGATCGATCTCAGAGCCAGCGGTCTTAAGCGTGGGAGCGATGATCGGAGACATATTCGGCTCATTCATCAAGAGGAGGATTGGGTTGAAGAGGGGGGATCCGGCCCCGGGATTGGATCAACTTGGATTCCTCGTAATCGCCTTAATTGCGTCGGCGGCCATCTATGGAGTTCCAGACTGGCTTGATCCCGTGATCTTCGCCTGCATCCTAATCATCACCGTGATACTCCACCTATCCACGAACTTCATCGCCTATTTGCTTAAGCTTAAGGATAGACCATATTAGTGGATCATCGCCCTAAGCATGATCATTACTAGGAGCGCGCCTATCATCACAGCGTATATTATCCAGAGCATCTTCCTCATCCTCCTCTCCCTCATCCTAGCCTCCTCATACTTCATCCTACACTCCTCTGAGCAGAACTTCTTATCGGGTGGGATAGCCCTCCCACATGTCATGCAAT
>Ga0190310_1000664_pt1 | contig 11284 bp, 10 predicted proteins | sample 48700778_MG_FD_165059 | JGI IMG/M metagenome (GOLD analysis project Ga0190310, IMG submission 165059) | Hydrothermal vent sediment bacterial communities from Southern Trench, Guaymas Basin, Mexico - 4870-07-7-8_MG | ecosystem: Environmental > Aquatic > Marine > Hydrothermal vents > Sediment ... | reverse complement strand
AACTTTTTATCCATAGACCCTATTTTTTCTATTAAAATATCAATGATTTCTTCAGCTTCTTTCATCTTCTTGTATCCATCAAGTAGACCTTTCATCTAAATCACCTCTACTCTTCGTATTCCTCAAGTACCTCACCAACTCTAGCTATATCTTCCTTCATCTCATTCCACAGTTCCTGGAAGAAACTCAAAGCTCTTATAGTACCTCCACTTCCATAAATCTCAATGTCTCCATAATAGAAAGCTGTCTCTAAATCTATTTTGTTTTTAGCCACGTCTATCAAAGTCTGTAACTTAGCTACTATTGATAGATTAACTGTTTTTGGTTTTTCGACAACCATTAGTTTTCCATTACTTAGTTTTAGATAGACCTGAGAAAGAACTTCTCCTTTGTCAGTTATTATAAGTTCAACCACATTACCACCAAATCCCTTTTCCGTTAAACGCTTTATGTTTATTTCTTTGTTTACTTTTAATATTGACTTGACTATAATTTTTGCCAAGCTTCTTTTTACTTTTTCAGATACTTTCCTAGTTAATTTCTTAAGTATATTGTCTTTTGCAGGCTTTGATATCTCAATAAATGACTCTATTTTACTTAATATCTCAGAAACCTCATCTGGAATATACGGGATACCAGCTTCAACTACTTCCCATAGCTCAGGGGTTATAGGAACTTGACCTAAATATGGTACGTTATACATTAGACATATGTTCTTTATTTTACTTAATTTTCCTCCACCAAAGAATCTGTATTCTCTTCCACAATCGCATCTAAAATAAGCCATATTCTCAATAACACCGATTATAGGTACTGAGTAATGATTTAGTATCTTTATTATTCTTTCTAGATCATTATAAGCTGATGGTACAATTACTATCACTGCTCCAACTATTGAATCAGCAAAAGCTCTAATAACACCCTTGAATAGGTCACTTGCTCCAGCAGGACAATCAATAACTATATTGGCATTTTTTATATTTACTTTCCAATCAGCATAATTCAGAACATCAAGTAACATTTGTACATAAGCATCACCAGACATCGAAACTCCCTTATTTTTAGTTATGAGTCCCATAGAGAAAAAGTCCATATTGTCTAGATGAGCTATCTCTATCTTGTTTGGTGTTATCTTGGGTGTATAGTCCACTTTCAGAATATCAGCCAAATTTGGAGAATCTATATCGGCATCTATTAGTATTGTTTCTTTACCTTTTTGAGCTAAATATGTTGCTAAGAAAGCTGAGATCGTAGATTTCCCAGTTCCTCCTTTTAACGAACATACAAGAGTTGTTTTCGTCATAACCTATCATCACCTCCCTATTCTTCAGCAACTAGATTTTCTTTCTTTAATTCCTCAATAATTTCTTTATCACTCTTACCTGATCCTGTAGGTTCGTGACCCTCCTCTTCCTCTTCACCAAATCTCCTATTTATAACTTTTGGAGCTATATACTTAATTATAAGTTGTCTAGTCTTTTTGTTTTCAAGTACCATTTGTTCAAGTAATTGTAATCCTCTTGAACCTAATTCAGCTACTAGTCTAGCATAGTCATCTTGCCAACCATCACCACTAATGGGTCTTGTTTTGTTCTCATTTTGTATGTAATCATATAATCTACTAACCTCGTCACGAAGTTGTTTCACTTCTTGTTCATATATCTTACTTTTAACTTTGTATTCTATCAGCTCCTTTATCATATTGTAGTCTGGTGCGGTATTTTGTTGTTGCATCATTTGCATCATCATCTGGAACCTCTGTTCTTGTATTTCCATGAGATCTTTCATTATATTATAAAATATGGTCAATGCCCCATTATTAAAGTCAGTAAATCTCTCAAATCTTGGATATCTTGGTGTGTAATCATAGTAAGACGGTCCAGTATATCCATAATCATATCTTTGTCTATTTCCAAAAAACATACTCTCTCTAAGTGATCTTTCGTATTTTTCTCTAACCTCGAAGACAGAATCCGCTATAAGTCTGATAGCATCTTCATCAGCCTTTGGGAAATGTTTTCTCAAAGCAGCTACTAATCTTTCTTTATCTTCTTGTAATGCTGTCATCCTCCTGAAGAAATGATTTACAAACCATTCTGTTTTGTTTCCTGAACCTATTCCAGGTGTAGCCTCCATCTGTTCCTTTAGAACCTTACACATCTCCTCAAGCATCTCTTCTTCTGGTGTTTTTGGTGTCTCTATTTTGTTTTGTTCCTCTTTTGTTATTTTGGGAGCAGGTCTAGTTTTAGGTGTGATGGTTTTTGTTATTTTCTTTTCTTGTATATCATTATCTATAATGTCACTTAATTCATAACTACCTTCAGGTTCAGTTATTTCTTCGTCAATGTCTTCTTTTCCTTTTTCTTCTTTTTTGTGTTCAAGATAGTGTCTACCTAGGTCACTGATAGTATCAAATTCAGCTCCACACTTTTTACAGATAAATACTTTGGTTCCATCAGGTTTTTTAACGTAATATGACTTTTTTGTCTCTCTAAGTATCTCATAATCGGGAGGTACTATGATAGTTTCGTCATTTTGACCATTTACTATTTCATCAGCCATAATCACCACTAGGGTTATGTTAAACTACAAACTATATAAATTTTATTGAAAGTCTGTTTGTGATTCATAATTATAGATCATGTTGAATAGGATTACTGTATGTTACTACACTTCATAGAGGATTTTTATAATATCGTCCTATAATGATATACAGTAACAAAAGAATCTGAGAGATTATTGCGACTTTTTAAATAAAAGGTTTATCCTTATGTTTTTACTGTGTAACAACTTTTTTCATATATAAGTTTTATCTTTTTATTAGGCTTTTTCTTTCGTTATGTTCTATAAAAAATAACGAAAAATGGAAATCCTCTCACAGTCCTTATTTTCCTCCAAACTAGGATGTATGATTTTATTTGACATTTTTAAATAAAAAATTTATCTTTATACCGATTTTTTCTTACTACATAACAACATAACTGTTTAGCTGTATATATGTGTGTTGTGTTGTTTAGCGTTGAACGTTGAACGTTGAACACAAACAACGCTACACTGTTATAGAGTTATTGAGTTATGAACGTATAAAAAACAAGGGGATAAAGATAAATTTTTTACATTAAAATCATTAATATGAACCTCAGAGAATCAAACAGAAAAAGAAAGAAGATCATGGATCCTCAGTGATGATGAGACAATCACAACGATAATCAAGACAAACAAAACGACATCAAGACAGAAAAATTTGAGTTAAAAATCATTTATTTAGGGGTGATAACCGAGATGACAACAAGAAAAGGTTACCTTTTCACTTGGTTTAGATTGAAACCAAAGTCAGATATTGACCTAAAAAAGATCATGAAACTAAATGTACTGGTAAATGACATTTACGACAGTTTATTATCTATATACACTGATCTCTTTATTGAACTTCAGGAAACAAACCAATATGTTCTACATAAAGTCATAAACAAACATAAACGTGAAAATATACTTTATACAATAAATGTATTCAACGAGTACGAATTGTGTGAGACGTTGATGATTTCTATCAACAACTTTATAACAACCTACATTGAGGACGTTTTCTGGAATTTTGATGAAATAAGTAAGGACAACGAAATAACTTGGGACGATCTTCTAAATCTAGTAATAGATCACATACCATTAGAGTATCCATACAACTTTGAGATTGAGTTTCTACGTGGTGAGTTGATAGTTTATGCTTTACTCTATCAAGACAGGACCAAATATAACACAATTGAATTCTATCTAAACAAAAACAAGCTACACAAAATCAAACCAGAAAAAACCAAGTTCTTGTTGTTGAAACGTAGAGATTCTAGATGGTACGGTATTTTTATTGAGGAACGTGACTACGGATATAGATATAAAACATTCATACCTATCTTAACTGGAGGTGATTCATTTGGGAATAAAGACTTGGGTTGATGAGTTCACCGATATAGTATCTGAATATACTGATGCTTCACTTTTGGCTATAAGAGGTGCTGGCTATTGGATCATCAGTGCAACATTAGGAACATTCTTCATTATAAGAGAGACACAAAGAGATTTACCACCTAACATTTATCTGGTCATAGCTGGTCCCGCTGGATTGACAAGGAAAAGCACGATTATAAACTATGCCAAAACTGTATACGTGAGTGCTTGGGACACATTTTATAGTAACATAGGTAAAGATATTGATATCCAAGATAAGTTTATTATGGAGTTTACGGTTGAAGGTATTTGTGATAACATTGAACCTTTACTTGATAAGATCAGAGATTTTGTTTTGATATCTGATGAATTTGGAGCTTGGATAACAAGAACTAGACAGAAATATCTTCTTGGTGAAAAAGGTCTTTTGGCTTCACTATACTATGGTGAAGGTTATAAACAACAACTTAGCAAGAGAGGCGGAAATAAAGGAGAAAGAAAATTACCTCCAGGATTGCATGTAACTATGATAGCAGCTATGCAGAATCCAGATTCGTACCTTACTGATGTAGATGTTAAACAAGGATTTATAAGAAGATTACTTCTAATAAACGTTACCTTAGACGATAAACGTGGGTTCAAACCACCTTTGTCTCATGATTTGATTTATGTCAAGGATGAGTTGATAGATTTAGGTAGGAAAATAGGAGACAAGATGACTCATATATATGAACAATTTATAAAAAATATAGGTGATAACTACAAAATAAACATATTCTTTAGTGATGAAATAATAGACCTAATAAACGAAGAAGCTGAGAGAGATGAGAAATTGGCTATTGAAAAATACAAAGATAACGATGGTGTGACAGGATTTTTAACTACGTCTTGGGAATATTTGATGAAACTGACAGTTCTTGAAGGTTTATCGGATCCTACTCTATATCCTAGACTGTTAGCTGGTGAACCCATCATGAACATAGGAAACAAAGAATATTTTAATAAGGCTTATAAGTTTTACAAAGAATATAAGAAGAGAATGATCTCAATGATAATCGATGTATCTGTCAACAAAGTTAAAGAAGAATTCAAAGTAGCTTCCAACATATACGAGAAGATCCTTGAGAAGATCAGAGAGATTGAAAGTGAATATGGTTACGTTTATATGTCTGAGTTACAGAATAGACTACATATGAGTAAACAATATCTCAAACGTTACATCATAGATTTACTAGAACAAGAAAAGATTTATGTTGTTAGAGTTAAGATTCCAGGCAAAAGTAGAGGAGCCAAATGGGGTCTCGTTGTTTTTACAAATGAGGATCTAATGAAAGACTTTGTGATGAGATATCCAAATCATATGATACTAAACTCAAAACAACTCGAAGATATCTGGTGAGTTTAAAATTTGTATTAACATATTATATATGTGAGGTGGTGATATGAACATAATAACTGATCAAGATTTATTCTGTGTAGTATATGATATTGAGAGACCCTGGAATAAAGAATGGAGCGAAAAAGCTAAACAACCTTTGGTCAAATTGACAGAAGATGAAAGAAAAGAACTTCAGAGAAGAAAAATGTGGGACAAACTAATAGGTAGGTTTGTTGATGAACTGAATAGAATAGGATGGCGAATAAACTGGTCAGTATTTCTCATTCCAGAGAAACATTATGATAAAGCTAAAGAGTTAGTCGAGAGATATCAGAGACTATTCAATGATTTGGGCGTTAAAAATGACATATATATTCTTCATTATCATCCAGATAGTAATGAAATACTTATAAATAAAGTTAAGATGCACATGAAATTTAGGATTGAGAAGTTACTGAAGAAATATAAAGAAACAACAGATAACAGTGAAAGGAAATCAATAAAAAATCAAATTGAGATGATATTGGATTTGGCTGGAGTTTTCGGGATATATGACGAAATCAACTCATATCTAAACAAAGTATCGTCTGAGATGTCTATAACTATATCCACACAGAAGACATTAGAGGAAGTTTTATTAAGACAAAAATAATTGGGGGTGATATGTTTGGAAAAGATAGTTGCTTCGTATTTGAATAGAAAAGTTTTCAAGGTTGGAAATACATGGGTTGTTGGAATACCATCTGAAATTTGGAAGATATGGAAAAATAAGTTTGGAGAAGATCTTCACGTAAATATAAAGATGTTAGATGACTATAGCTTGGTCATCGAACCCATTATTGAGGAGAAAGAAGAAAAATAAAAAGATGGTTAGGAGGTGTCATGATTTATGAATTTGGAGGAGTTTGCTAAAACAATACCTGATGAAGCCATGAAAAGAATAAATAAAATAGTGCAAAAGACAGGTGTTGATCTTTACGAGGTTCTAGAAGAATACTATGAAATATTCATGGATGACTTCATACAGAAGGATCCTCAATTTAAAAGCGACTATGATAGACATGATTATGCCTCAAGAGTTCTATATGCTAGATGGTCTTCAAGAGGTCCAGTAAAGAAATTTGAGATAATACCAATAGGATATTCAAGACCCAGAAGAACTAGGATAGGTGATATTGTTACTTTATACGCTATAGTCAAGAACCGAGGTTTAACTCCAATACTTTGTACTGATAGATTCGTGAATATTCATGAGTACGTGAATCTGTTCACAAAATACACAGCCAAATTAAATGAGAGACCAGACGGAACATTGATGGCTGGTGCTGGAACTAGATTTAAAGATCCAGAACCCATAAATATGGATCCAACTACATTATTAGAAAAACTAAATATTCCGAGAATAACAATAGCTGAAGCTGACAAAAATCCAAGTAGGAAGAGAAGTGATGGAAGAACTGATGACACGGATTGGAGGGTTATCAGAGGTTTAATAATAAGACAATTCAGAGGAACTGACAAGAATGGTCTGGAGTTTGGAGTCTATACTATAATTGATGACACTATTGAACCAGAACATAAGATATTACCAGATGGTAGAGTTTTACCACCAGGATTTACGGTTTGGGTTCCACCATCAATGATGAAGTGGACTACAGAGAGTGAATTAGATTTTTATGGAACAGTTGAAATAGATCAAAACGGAATTCCGTACATGAATTGTTATCTCATTGTACCAATTCATGGAATCCCAATTGAGGAATCCGAATAATATTAATATTTTGTGGGAGGTGATCAAGGTTTATGTCCGAGTTTGATGATATATTTGCTGAGTTTGAGAAGGAATTTAAAAAAGTAGAAAAGAAAGAAGAAACATCACAAGAGATACCTGTATCTGAAGAGGGTGAACAGATTGTTGAAACTGAAGAAAGTGAGACAAAAGATCAAGTATTAGAAACTGAGGAATCATCTGGAGTTGAAGATGTAACTAAGTTAGAAACTACAGATACAGAAAGAAACGAATCGTCTCTGGATGACTTTCTATCATCACCTAAACAGACCGTAACTCCAACATCTCAACTTGGTTCTGTATCAACTCCTTCTACTGTGAGTAAAGAAGAATATATCCCTGGACCTGATAATGTTAGGATAACACCAAATGGAAGTACTGTTATAGAGACTGAAAAAGAGATAACAATTAAAACGAAACCAGAGGAGTTTGACTTCAGTGAGGAGATAGGTCCTGGTAAGGCAGTGATAACTATATATGGTCATAAGGGATTTGGAAAAACTGCTGTGGCTCTAAGTTTTCCAGGAAAAATAGCTGCTCTAAGTTTTGATAGGAAAACGAAAGCAATATCTGTAGGTCTATATCCAGACAGAGATGGAAGAGAAATCAAGGTTTGGGATGCTAAGAGATACTATGATGAGAGTTCGCCAATGAATAAACTGATGTCAGCCGAAAAAACATTTCACTACATAATACAACTGTTAGATAAAGTTATTAGACAATGGGAACCAGATTGGGTTCTAATTGATGGTACAGAAATAATGCAGGAAATTTGTGAGATGGTTATGCGTTACAGAAACAATCTAATGCCATATCAAGGAATAGCTAACAGGAACCTATGGAAAGAAAGGAGAATGTACATGAGACAAATACATAATCTGGCTTTAGACGTAGCTAAGAAAGGAATCATCTATACCCTCTATCCGAAGGAACACGATATAAGAATCGTTGATGGTGAAGTTATGGATAGACAAGAAATGCCTGGATGGATTGATGTTGTGATGAGCGAAACAGATACCGTGATCAAGGTTGAGAGAGTCTGGGAAGAGGGTGCTAAAAGAATCTTTGTTACAGTAGAAAGTAATAAATCACCAGTAGTCCCGTTTGCTGATGGAATTAGGGTTGACGTTACAAACAGAAATCCATATAAGACATTAGAGGAGGAATCAAGAAAGAAAGGAAAAACAATCTTACAATAATTTTATTTTTATATTTTTAACTTACAACAAACGTTATCAACAACTTATGGTTATAGGATTATGGAGGTGAATTGTATGGACACATTAATGATAATAGATCAGATACTAGATGAGAATTATCCAGAGAGATATGAGAATGCCAACAGAATGGTTGGTACGTTTGGTTGGTTCAAAAATGAAATAGCAGAACAAGCCATAAAAGAGTACACCCTAAAAAGAGTTCTTCCCAGAGAAGCAGCAGAAGCTCACATAAATGGATTTATTCATATACATGATCTAGGTACTGGATTCTATACAAAATACTGTTGTGGATACTCATTGATGAAACTACTTTTGAAAGGTTTTGGTGGAGTTTTTGGTTTAGTTGAATCAAAACCACCGAAACATTTTTCATCGGCTCTAGGTCAAATACTAAATTGGCTAGGTGTTCTTCAACAAGAACAGAGTGGAGCTGTAGCTGTGAATAGTTTTGATACATTACTAGCACCTTTTGTATATTACGACAAACTATCATATAAAGAAGTAAAACAAGCAATTCAGGAATTTATCTTTAATCTAAATATCACAATCAGATGGGGACATGAAACTCTGTTTAGCAACATCTCATTTGATATAGTTCCACCAGAGGATTTATCTAGTATGCCAGTCATAATAGGGGGTCAACCTATGGACAGAACCTACGAAGAATTCCAAGAACAGATGGATATGATAAATAAAGCTTTTTTAGAGGTGATGTACGAGGGTGATGGAAAAGGTACGGTATTTACTTTTCCTATTCCTACATACTTCATAACTAAGAATTTTCCATGGGACTCCGAGATAGGAGAACTTTTGTGTAAAGTTACAGCTAAATGGGGTGTTCCCTATTTCCAAAATTGTATAGGTTCTGGTCTGAAACCTAGCGATGTCAGAGCTATGTGCTGTCGTTTGCAACTTGATCTTAGAGAACTTAGACGTAATGTAACAGGAGGTTTATATGGTTCTAGTGATCAGACTGGATCTATAGGTGTTGTCACGATAAACTTAGCAAAATTAGGATATTTAGCCAAAAACGAGGATGAGTTCTTTGAATTATTAGATAGATATCTTGTATTAGCTAAAGATATTCTTGAATTGAAGAGACAGATGGTCGTTAAATATACGGAGTTGGGAATGACTCCATATACAAGAATTTATCTAGATACCTATGACACTTTGTTTAACACAATAGGAGTAATAGGTGGACATGAGTGTTGTTTAAACTTACTGGGAATTGGTATTCAAGCATTACCAGCTAGAGACTTTATGGTCAAGGTTCTCGAATATATCAGGAACAGAATAAGAGAGTTTCAGGAAGAGACTGGACATCTATATAATTTAGAAGCCACTCCAGCAGAGGGTTGTTCTTATAGATTGGCTAGAATTGATAAGAAGTTACATAAAGATATAATAACGTCTGGATCTGATGAAGCTCCATACTATACCAACTCAACTCAATTACCAGTTGATTGGACAGATCATTTGTGGTGGGCTATAGAACATCAAGAACCTCTACAAACTAAGTATACGGGTGGAACAGTGTTTCATATATACATAAATGAACTATATGATCCAAAAGTCGTTTCTGTACTGATAGATGACATTTGTAGAAAGAGTAAATTACCATATATATCTTTGACACCAACATATAGTAAATGTCCAGAACATGGATACATTCCTGGAGAACATTGGGTTTGTCCAGAATGTGGTAAACAGTGTCTAGTATTTAGCAGAGTTTGTGGCTATTATAGACCTGTTCAACAATGGAATCCAGGTAAAAAGGAGGAGTTCAAGAGAAGAAAATATTTTGTTTTATCGTAGTCTTCTTCACATTAATATATTAATTATATGGGGGTGATGAGGTGAATTTCGAGATCGGAGCTAATATGTTTAGAGATGCTTTAAAGTGTGGATCATTGACCAAAACTAAAAAACCATTGATAGAGTTGGTGTCTCTCTCAGTCGGAGATAATGGACTAATAGTCAAGGGATATGACAATGCCTCTGTTATAATGTCTTATATAAACATAAAGAAAGACCACATTATAGTAAACGAGGAGGGAGATATACTCATTGAACCAAGAAAAATTATAGAAGTTCTCGGAAAGACATTCAAGGGAGCCACTGTTACTTTTAAGACAGATAACGAGAGGTTCTATGTATTTTCTGGTGATGACGAATATTCTGAACTCATAGCTGACGTGAATCTAGAGTTTCCAATAGATTTCAAAATTGAAAATAATGTGCCTAAACCAGAAGGTATAGAATACAAGACTGTTGTTAAGGTTTCTGAAACACCTGGATTACCAGATGTTCCTGATATAACATTAGAAGTTAATAATGGTAAATGTAGATTGGTTACAGGTGACGAAACCTCAGTACTGAAGAAAGTTATAAGTCTAAGATGTTCTGGTGAAGACATAAGTGTTAAACTGGACGTAGACTATTTGAAGAGAGTATTCGACATGATTAAGGGAGAATTCGTAATGAGTATCAATGAAGATTCAGTGTATTTCTTAAATCCGAGAGACTTTGGTTTTGTAACGTACATTCTAGTCACAAAGGAAGAATAATCGTTATTTTTATTTATTTTTGGTTTTCTAGAAAGTATGTTGGTGATAGATAAAACAACTAAAATCCTATTTTATCCATTCTATAGGAGGGTTGGTAATCCATCACAAAGACTTATTAGAAATATACGTGAGTTTGAAAAGTTTTTAATTGAGAATAATGGAATTAATGACTGTTTTATAGCTGTTTATGATATTCGTCATACTATTGATAAAATATTCTTTGATCTAGACATACTTGACATAAAATTAGCAGCTAAATTCTATAATTATTTGAGGGAGTTAGGTTTTTCTGTGATACCAGTATTTAGTGGAAAGAAGGGATTTCATTTCTATGTTCCATTGAAACCGATGAGATTTGAAGATAGAAACGAAGCTATAGCTTGGT
>Ga0190310_1000663_pt1 | contig 11287 bp, 13 predicted proteins | sample 48700778_MG_FD_165059 | JGI IMG/M metagenome (GOLD analysis project Ga0190310, IMG submission 165059) | Hydrothermal vent sediment bacterial communities from Southern Trench, Guaymas Basin, Mexico - 4870-07-7-8_MG | ecosystem: Environmental > Aquatic > Marine > Hydrothermal vents > Sediment ... | reverse complement strand
GAATTATTAAAGATTAAAGGTGATCATTGATTTATGGATAAACCTTTAGTTTTTATACCGGGTAGGAAGTTTCCAAGTATAAGTATTACTGGCTCTAGATGCTGGCTTAATTGTAGTTACTGTATGGGATATTATCTTAGGTCAATGGATCATGTTTTATCTCCGAAGGAATTGTATGATTTAGCTAGATATTATTGGAAGAATGGAGCAATAGGTATGCTAATAAGTGGTGGATTCACACGAGACGGTAGATTACCTATAGAACCATATCTACCTGTTATCAAAGATATTAAGAATGATTTTAACCTAATCATAAACCTACATATAGGAATAGTTGATCGTAAACTGGCTTCAAATATTCGATATTCAAAGATAGATATAGTAGACTATGAATTCATTCTTAACAATAGAGTAATTAAAGACATTAAACACCTTGACAAGGACGTTGACGACTACATTAAAGGATATGAGGCTCTAATCAATTACGGTCCAGACTACATAGTTCCACATATACCATTAGGCCTAAAATATGGAACTATAGACTGGGAATACATGGCTATTGATATCCTAAGTGATTACGATCCATACTTAACTGTTTTTCTAATATTTACGCCTACAAAGAATACTCCCATGTCCCATGTAAAGCCTCCAAAAACTAATGATATACTTGATGTTATATACTATGGTAGGAGAAGATTGAATGGAGAAATAGCTCTAGGATGTATGAGGCCCTGGGCCTTAAGATATGTCATTGATGAAATCTTGATCAAAAATAGAGTAATTAATAGGATTGTTAATCCTCCAAGAAAATTAATTAATAAATACGATCTAAGAGTCATAGAGGCATGTTGTTCAGTTCCGCAATCAATTCTTTCCGCTATAGGATACTTTATTAATTGAAAATCTAAATACTATATTTATTATCAGATATTGAAAGAAAATAGTATAGGTATTAAAACAGGTGTATAGGGATTGAGCGTAGGAATATTCATTGGATTCATGTTCTTAGGACTAGGACTTGGCATGCTATATGGAAATACTGGAGCTGGCTTATTAATAGGCATGGGTATTGGTTTTATAGTATCATCACTATTGTCTAAAGGCAAACGGATATTTATTGAAGCTGGAGTTACCCATCGTAGTATATTGATTACTTCATTAATAATAGGTGGGATATTAATATTCTTTGGATTATGGGTTTTAGGCATTATCACTATATCGTGGAATGTAATTGCAGGGTTCTTATTGTTATTATTAGGTATAGCGTTTATTGTATGGGGAGCGCTATCTTATATTAAGCATTAAATCATTCCTGGCTTCAATGAAGTTATTGAGAAGACTTATTGGCTCATTGAAGAAAATATAGTAACCGCTAGGCTAACTGCAGCATCAATTTTGGAGCTGCTATATCTTATCCTGACATTACGCCATTGATTTTATGTGGTAAAAGAGCTATTGGATTAATTATAGAATCTATGGAGAAAATAGGTGGGAAAAAGACTTATGAGGATAAATATATTCCTGGCATAATATAATTCCTTAAATGATATCTATATTAAGGATTTTCAATCTAATTTAATTTATAATGGTTTAATATGTATAGTTCAGGAGATGTGATATTATGTTTAGGAGATATATGTTAATAGCTACATTAATTCTAATGATAATGATCATATGTATTCCAGTGGGTATTGGTGAGAATATATTTGAGGAATCCAGAGTTCCCATACCAGATAATCTTCCATGGTATCCTATAATAGTATTCGGAGATAATAGGCCTCCTAATGTCCAGGACCTATATCCTCCACCAGTTTACTACGATATTATTAATGAGACCAAGGTAATCAATCCCATAGCTGTCATAGGTACAGGCGATCATACTGGTGTAGGTAAAGAAGAACAAATGGATGTATTCGCTGAGTCGTTAAGGGGCTTAGAGAATGCATGGATGGCTCTCGGAAACCATGATTTAAACTATAGGAAACTAGGTTATTGGAAAAATGTTATTGGCCCAGAATACTATTACGTTGATGACATACCTGGTTGGAGGATCTCGGTCGTTAATAGCGATAGATATCCTAAGGATAGATTTCTTGAACAAGTATATTATGTCTTAAATACAACTGATAGATCCATAATATTTGTTTTCCATAGACCATTATATCCATATGTCAGACATAACATTAATGAACTAGGAGACGGTAGAGAACATGATCTTGAAGTAATAATAAGTAATAGATCAAATATAAAGCTAGTAATACAGGGTCATTGGCATGGTTATGCTGTTGCAAAGAAAGGACATGTTGAATATATTGTAACAGGTGGTGCAGGGGCACCATTATATGATTGGCCAGCTGTTGTACGTAATGCTACGGACGTGGTTAAGGGTAAGTATCATTACATAGTTTTGATTCTCTATCCAAATGGTACCTATGAATATTATCCCATATCTGTTACTGGTGAAATAGTTATTAAGGAATTAAATGAAACTGCATCTATTATATTGAATAATAAGACCGATATACATGGTGATCCAGTAAATATTCCCATTAGACTTAAGTATGAAATTAATGGTAAGACGTACTATATAGTATTAATGGCAAATAATGGAGCCACTATTGTAAACTATAAAGTTATCCAGAATACAGTATTGTTCTATACGAACTCTACAAAATGGTACATCTATTCCCCAACTACAGACCCAGATGTAGCCAAGGTCTATACAGATACTGAAATGCTTGAGCTATGGAGAAGCCTATTAACAACTACTACAGAGACACCTACAGAGACGAGTCCAACGACGACTACTTCACCTACGACTACGACGCCAAGTGGAACACCAACTACATCACCAGTCTCAGATAATACTATGATTATTATTGGAGCACTAATTTTAGTTATAATAATTGTCTCAGTATCTATAGTATTGATTAAGAAGAGAGGGAGATAATTTTACATAAACCCTTTTCCCATAACATAGTATTTTATAGTTCTTTTTAATCCTTCTTCAAAGCTTGTCCTTGGCTTCCAACCTAATAATTTAGTAGCCTTATTAATATCTGCAAGACTATGTCTAATATCGCCTATTCTAGGCTTATCATAGACTATTTCTAGATCCTCTCTCCCCATAAGCCTTAAGATCTTATATGCTAGGTCCTTTATTGATATATTACTTCCACTACCAATATTGTAAGATCCAGTAACGTCAGACTCTAATGCTAGTAAATTAGCCTCAGCTACGTCTTCTACGTATATAAAATCTCTCGTCTGTAGTCCATCACCATATATTGTTAATGGCCTATTGTGTATTACATTATGTATGAAAACATGTATTACTCCAGCATAAGGCCCCGATTTCATCCTAGGACCATATACGTTGAAATATCTTAAAGAAATAGTTGATAAACCATAATTGAGTGAATAACTATTTACAAGTACCTCGCCAGCTAATTTTGTAGCTCCATAGAGACTTTTAGGGTATAGTGGATGATCCTCGCTTATGGGTAGAGATAATGGATCTCCGTAAATAGCTGCACTTGATGCATATACAAATCTCTCTACATCATATTTTCTACTCATTTCAAGTAAACTGAATGTTCCATAAACATTAATACTATATCCTTCAGAAGGTTTCTGGGATACTTCATCAACACTTACAAGAGCTGCTAAATGTATTACGCCATAGAATTTATATTTTTTAAATAATTTATCAAGAAGCCCACTATCTCTTATATCTCCATTAATAAAGACTATATCATTTAGAACCTTTGATAGATTGTCAATAGATCCATACAAAAGATTATCTAGAACAACTACCCTATATCCTTTAGAAATTAGTTTTTCAACAGTCCAACTACCAATAAATCCGGCTCCTCCCGTCACTAATATATAGCATCTATCAATATCCATGATATAACACCTTATTCTATGGAGTAAGCATACGTATCCAGTATGGTATCAATAATGTAACTATTAGTGTATTAGCTATTAAACCATATAGGAAGCCATATAATACGAGATCCCTCATCCTAACCATACCAGTTGCATATACTATTGCTGAGCCAAATACAAATCCTGCTTCACGAGCCATAACATAAGGCTGGATCTTAAAAGTGTAGATCCCTGTATCACTATCAACATTAGACGAATAGTACTTGTAAATCCTTCCATCAGGCAATACAATATCGTAATCAATATAGCAATACCAGGCAAAATTGTTCTATTATTGTCTAAAAATTTGGCCCCTTACATACAATGTAGTTCCCTGCCCCGGTGTCTTTAAACCAGAGATATTTACTGCGACAAACAATTTATTGCCATCAATAACTTCAGTATAATGTATTTCTTCAGAATTCTCGCCAGTATAGAATGGAACCAGGGCCCCATATGTATTATTATCTATCTTAAAGACTATCTCAGCTGTATATTTTCCCCGCCCCAGCTCTCAGTAGTAGTCATATATACTAATGTTCCACTAATGATGGCCATCATTATTAAAAGTACTAGTTTATATAAGTATTTCATCACTGATCACCTGTTATTTGATCAGCTATATTTTCCTACTTATCTAAAAATATACTTTAAACAGGATAAATAGTTATAGTTAAAGATTGAATTGAATATTTAAAATTTCAAATTAAAGTGGGAATTACGGGCTATATGTCTTAAGCTCCTTACCGTCAACAATAATTCCTACTTCAACAAGATCCTTTAATGGTGTTGTTTTAAGTTTAGGCATTAAAACCTCATCCACTTGAAATACTCCAGCTAATTCATTCATGTATACAATGATTTTTATCGGAGTTCTAGAGCCATTTACAACTTCTACTCTTTCAATAGACAATGCCGACACACTATGTATATTTACTTGACCCATCCTATATGGTACACGTGCTCTTCCTTCAGCCATGTCAAGTCCATCACCAACCTTTACACATCCAGCTTCTATAGTTAGACAATCAACGTCATAGGCTGTACAGTGTATGCTGTGCATAATCTCTTGCCTAAGTCTTATCCTTAATCTATAGTCATTAACTAGTTTTCTAAGAGCTTTGTCTATCAAGGGCTTAGCCAGTATTGAACCTAGTTTTTCATGTAGATCTCTATGTATTGAATTGCCTATGTCATGGAGTAATGCACCATATAATGGTATAAGCCAAGTATACTTTATATCGTCTACAACACCATCTTTTATTAATGTAGGTTTTACACCATTATTTATCAATAAATCATATAGCATTAATGACGCGCCAGCAGCGATTTGTGCATGGACCGGGCCATGATCATTATATCTAAGCCTTTTAACAGCCATAACATTACTCATTACCCATAGTTCCTGTACTTCCGGATCACTCGCCAATACTTCATATGCTTTCTTTATCCAAGGATCCCTATCCATAAATCGCTTGATCAATTCCGGGCTTACAACGACCACTTTTATATCACCTCATATTTTTAATCCTAATACTTATCCTTAGGTTAATATATACTTTGGGGATACATTAATAATTAGCAAAGAGAAAATATATCTTATTATATGTAATTAAAAAACAATTATAGCTTTTTCAATTGTCTTGAGTAATTATTTTTCCTTACTTAACTTCTCAACTAGTTCTTTGGCATAATCGAATCTTATGCGTCCAGCTTTAATCATTTCCTCAGCAACTCTGTCAATTAGATCTCCAGTAGCGCCAGCCATTATAGCTAAGTTTCTAGCATGTAATCTCATATGTCCTTTCTGTATTCCCTCCGTAACTAGTGCTCTCAATGCTGCAAGATTCTGTGCTAGCCCTACCGCACCCATGATCTCTGCTAGTTCATTAGCTGTTTTAACACCAAGTATCTTTAAAGCAATACGTGATATCGGATGGACCTTAGTAGCTCCACCCACTATACCTATCTGTAGAGGCATCTCTAGATAACCAGTAAGATAACCTTCTTCATCAACTCTCCATATACTTAATGGACCATATTTTCCATTTCTAGCTGCATAGGCATGCGCACCAGCTTCTATAGCACGGTGATCCTGGCCAGTAGCTAATGCAACTGCTATAACGCCATTAAGTATACCCTTATTATGAGTGGCTGCCCTAAATGGATCTAATTCAGCAAGTACCGATGCTTCATAAATCCTCTTAGCAACTTCAGGCCCGCCTACATTTTCAGGTCTAGTCCTAGCCCATGCTCTAACAATTCTATAAACTGCATTATTACTTATGATCCTTAGCCTAGCTTGGCCACCAGTTATTTTCTCAAGCAATGGAGCTATTGATTCAGCCATAGTATTTACTGCATTAGCCCCCATAGCATCCCTTACATCAACTAGTAAATGGACGATAATAGTAGGTCCTATAGGTGTGTCCTCAAAAACACGTACAATTAAGTCCTTAGCACCACCACCAAGCTTAACTAGTATAGGGTCTTGCTGATTAGCATGTTCTAGAATCTCATTCTTACGATCAAGGATTAATGCAGCCTTATAATGTGGTGAATCAACTTTAACCAAGTGTATCTGCCCAATCATTATTGGATCGCTTGCCTTAGCTATGATACCATCTCCTTCACGAAGCATTTTAGCAGCATGACTTGCTGCAGCAACAACGCTGGATTCTTCAATAACCATGGGAACTAGATAATCTTTACCATTTATACGGAAGTTCGTAGCAACAGCAAATGGATAAGTCATTCCACCAATAACATTCTCGATCATGGCATTAGCTAGTTCCTTACCTAAGTTACCATAGTTTTTAAGAAGCTTTACCTCTTCATCAGTTAAACCAGCCCATTCAGCAACTATTCTAAGTCTTTCTTCAGGAGTAAGTTTATAGAAGCCAGGTAATCTAGATATCTTCTCCAAAATAATATACACCACCAACTAATTTCTAAACTCTAAACTAGATATAATGTGGATATAGGATATAAGTGATTTTATACAAACAATATTCAGCTGGGTAAGTTGACATCATCCCCTCCAAAAACGGTCTATCCCGGGAGTAATTCATCATCTATAATAGAATATGTATTGAAGCCCTATATCAATCTAATATGATCATAGATGAGTATAATTCATTTTAGGTCTTGAGAGATTAAATTGCTCATAAGACATAAATATTTCCGAATAGATAAAGTGAGATACGGAGATGGTTATTAATGTCGGAGATTGTGTTAAAAGTCGGCAAAAAAGGAGAGATCTATACTACAAAAGAAATAAGAAAGAAAATTGGGATAAAGGAAGGAAGCTCTGTAGTCGCATATATAATTGATGGCATGCTAATAATTGAGCCTATACCAGACATTAATGAGAAGATCAAGAGATGTGTTATAAAACTCTCACCTGAAGAAATTGAGAGAATCAGTGAAGAAGCACAGATCGAGGAAGGTATTTATGGATAAGCTATTTCTTGATACAACTTATATCTTACCAATACTTGGAGTAAAGGTTGAGCTTAGGGATTATACCAAATATTTTCCTAAAGTATATTCTTTCTATGAAACATATTATTCTCCGATATCCTTAATAGAGGCTAAATGGATAATAATAAAGATCATAAAAAACCTGAAAAACATAGAATATAGACAAAAATTACTTTATGAATATAGATCGGGGTTAAATTTATTAATAAATGATGATAAACTTAGACAATCAACTCTTACTAATAGTTTAATCGAGGAACTCGCTGATCAACTTTGGGAGTTTGGGATTAAAGATTATTTTGATAGAATGATTTATGCTACTGCGTCATATTATAGAGCTATTCTTGTTACAGAAGATAAACAACTACATAGAATATATGAAGAATCATTTAAGTTAAAATTTAGACCCAAGGATATTATAAATTGGGATGAGTTAAAAACAAGATTAGAAGAGAAGCTATGACATTATTAGATTGCATATATAATATCCTTTTAAATAATTATTATAAATAGTAGAGCCTATTCAATGTGATATAATGTCATTAGAGGGTATAGCTGATCTACCGTTACATGACGGCCATGTACCTCAATGGCTGGCCTGTATTATGAAGAGACTAGCTAAGGCTATACTTGAGATTATGGTTGAGGAGTTTGGCCCGGACAAGGTTGTTGAAAGATTCTCTAATCCTCTATGGTTTCAGGCATTCAATAACATTATTGGTATGGATTGGGATAGTAGTGGTGCTACAACAGTAACTACTGGCATATTAAAGGAAATTACATGGAAGCATCCTGAATTAGGAATCCTTATACTTGGTGGCAAGGGTGAGCGAGCTAGGAATGTACCGGGTGAAGTACCTAAGGCTATAGATATTCTTGGACTCAGCGATAATGTAGAAAGAGAGTTAATCGAATCATCTAGATTAATTGCAAAGATAGATTCAACAATGGTTCAAGACGGGTACAGCTTATATCATCACACACTATTTGTCTCGGAAAAAGGTTATTGGTCTATAGTACAGCAAGGTATGAATCCATCTATAAAAATGGCTCGTAGATATCATTGGATCAGGGATACAACGTATTTCATTGATCCACATAAAGCAATTGCGGGATATAATCATGGCAATAATGTTTTAAATCTTGTTTCTAGAGAATCCATAGGAACACAAAAGACAATACTTGATCTTGTAAGAGAAAGGCCTGAGAACATAATTGATCAATATACTAGTTTAATCCATATTGTTAATAAGCAAAGGAGTTTACAGGAGTACATAACTCCTACTAAAACAGGTGTTGTAGAGATTAAAAGAGTTGAAAAAATCGTTTACTATAAGCCATTACCTATACCTAAGAAGCTATTGGAAAAATTAAAGAAAATTTATAATGTATATCCATCAAATCTTAAAAAATTATTATTAATCAAGGGGATAGGTGCCTCAACTCTTAGAGCACTAGTATTAATAAGTGATCTCATCTATAATGAGCCTCCAAGCTGGAAAGACCCTGTTAATACGCCTTATGACCCATTTAAATATGCTTATGCTATTGGTGGAAAAGACGGTATACCTTATCCGGTGAAGAGAGATGAGGCTGAGAAGATAATTATTACATTAGAGGATATTGTTAAACAGGCAAAACTTGGTAATAAAGAAAGACTATATGCTCTGAAAAGACTGAGAAGGCTTCGCCTCTATACAATAAAGTAATGTTGCATTATATGCTTAGTCTACCTATTATAAACACCCATATATTCACCATAGGCTAAAACATGATCCTTTGCAGCATTTACTATGTCAGAAAGACTAGCTCCAGGAGGCAAGTCCAATTCTATGTCAAGAGCTACTACAACAAAGAAGTATCTATGGCTACCATGACCCTTAGGTGGACAAGGACCACCATATCCTATTTTACCGAAATCATTTCTACCCTGCATTCCATAATCCGTAATCGGAGTTTTAGGAATGTCTTCAGGGATCTCCAATGTATCCGGAGGCACATTATATAATATCCAATGATAAAAAGTACCCAATGGAGCATCTGGATCATACATTATAATCAATAAAGACTTGGTGTCCTCTGGAATATTATTGATTCTTAATGGAATCGATTTATCTTCTCCATCACACGTATATTCAACAGGTATTCTTGAACCATATTCAAAGACAGGACTCCATATTTCTATTATTTTAGGCTTGCCTTCAATCAACTCTTTAATAGGATCAATTGCCCCCTGATATCTAGGCTTGAGTATTAATGTATATATTGCGATGACAGTTGTTATGATGACGGCAATTAAGATAATGATGAAGAGTGTCTTTCTAGACATATTATCAGCCCTATTATATAATTGTCTAATTAGTTTATTAAGGTCTATTGAAGTATTCATTGAGAATGAAATTCCTTATTAACACGAGAACTTTATTAATGATTTTCTCCTTTTCACAGGATCTCTTTTATAGATAATCATTTTCTCTCGATCCAAAGTATAAATGTACATGTAAATATGTTTATATCTAGTATAGTATATATCAAGCAATTTTATATAATGATTTAATTCAGATATATTATGTAATGCGTCACCAACCTTGATCAGTATATCTTTCGACGACGCTCCATGATACCTTATAGAGGCTGTAAGTAGTTCGACTTCTCCATTACTCTTTTTATGAATATAATTCTCAAGTTCGTTAAGATTCTTGGCTAAATTGTTGATGAGTAGCCTATACTTCGATAATCCAATATTCCCATTAAGGATTATTGTTATAAAGTGATAGAGGTCTTCCTCTCTCTTGAATAGACAGCTTTTACCAGTAATCAGCATTATTTAATAAATATTCTGCTATATCTATCAATAGATCATCTGTTACTTTCCAAGGAGAGAATATAAGGGTATCAACAATATCGTCAACTAGTATTCTTTTATGTTTATAGTCTTTCCTCCGATCGGATAAGCTAATTGCCTCATAAATAATCCTACGGGTTATTCCAGCTAATAATACGTTCTTATGACGGCAATATACTAACTTATACATTTTAATCCTTGAACCAAGCATGTCTTCTAACGCTGGTAATGCTTTCAGATCATAGTATATTAGAAAAGAATCCTTATTTCTCACGGCATGTATGTTGTCCATGATTCTATCAATGTCTAAAATACCATAAACGACACTTGTCTGTAAAGCATCTCTACGGAGATAGTCAAGTCTATCAGCATCAAATACTCCAGGTATAATTTTATGGAGTAAATCATATCCATGGCTATTTAATAGAGGAATATATGATTTACTTTCCAATAGTGGTTGTTTTCTATTGGGGAATTCATTAATATAGCAACTATATGCTCAAGAGTTATTCCAATTACTTCGGGTCAATCTAACTCATACGTTAATGGAGAAAGAATTTCTCTTAATTCTTTCCATGATAATATTAGCTCATGAGTAATCTTCTCATATAAACCACGTTTTACAAGAGCTTCCTCAACAACATGGTTATATGGATAATGCCCAAGATCGTGTAACAATCACGCTAATCTTATACTTTGAATAAGAAAACGCTTTTAAAACATCATGTATATTTAAGTACTGTAACTCACTGAATACACCTTTCCGAAATAATAAAAGTACGTATTCTCTAGATCCATTGTTAAACAACTCTATAAATCATCATAAACAAGTGATGATAATGTATTCTCAAGCATTTTTGAAGCTAAATACACTACACCTAAAGAATGTTTAAACCTAGAATGTTTAGCACCAGGATAAAATAAGGTACGTAGGTCCAAGCTGTCTAATATTATGTAGTCTATTGAATATTGGAGTCTGTACTACGTTATATTCTATTTCATTAATAGGTATTGATCCATAGAGACCAT
>Ga0190310_1000661_pt1 | contig 11316 bp, 9 predicted proteins | sample 48700778_MG_FD_165059 | JGI IMG/M metagenome (GOLD analysis project Ga0190310, IMG submission 165059) | Hydrothermal vent sediment bacterial communities from Southern Trench, Guaymas Basin, Mexico - 4870-07-7-8_MG | ecosystem: Environmental > Aquatic > Marine > Hydrothermal vents > Sediment ... | reverse complement strand
GCGTGGGGAATTAGTCAGACCATGGCATATAGCTGCTTTTAAACTACTTGACATAGAGAAGCTTGAAGTTTATGATCTTTCTGCACACGTTATAGCTACGGGGGATGAATTTCTGCATCAAATGGCCAAGCCGTATACCATCGATTTAGTATCTAATTGGTTAATTGAGCATGGATTCGAAAAGATAACGGTAAGCATAGTTCCTGATGTAACTTCAGAAATAGCTAGTTATGTTTCACGTTCAAACGAAAAAAATCTAGTAACTGTAGTTCTGGGAGGTAGTTCTGTAGGTAAAGATGACTATAGTATTACCGCGGTTAGTTCCTTAAATCCGGATATAATAATACATGGAGCTGCTATAAAGCCCGGCAAGACGGTCTGTACGGCTGTGCTTAACGGCAAATTAATTGTAGTAATGAGCGGTTTACCTGTAGCTGCCTTATCTTCTTTAGAGCAGATAGTAAAGCCTATATTGAGTCAATGGATAGGCCTAAAATACCTGCCAAGGCCGAAAGTTAAAGCTATACTTACAAGGAGAATAACTACTAAGTCAGGAGTCAGGGAATTCGTTAGGATAAGAGTATTTAGAAGAAACGGTAAGCTGTACGCCGAGCCCATAATGACTGGAGGCTCAAGCTCTATAGGAAGCTTAGTTCTCTGTAATGCTTGGCTTATCACAAAGGAGGAGATCGAGGGATACGAGGAGGGTGAGGAGGTGGAGGTGGAGCTAATTGCACCGGTATAGGAAGCTATATCATAGGCTTACACCATTGAGTGCGGTAGTTGAAACCGTAGAGGAAAAAGTTTCTCTTAAGCCCAAGGGGACGGAGTTAATTGAGATAAGCAGAGCGGTAAACAGGGTTCTTGCAGAAGACGTTAGGGCAACCGTAAATATACCTCCCTTCAATAGATCGATGGTCGATGGATATGCCGTTATCTCGGATGATTTATCCGAGGCATATGAAAATAATCCTGTCAAACTGAGGGTTGTGGGAAGAATATTTGCTGGCGAAAGGCCTAAGATAGAGTTTAAACACGGTGAATGTGTTGAGGTTGCAACAGGAGCATTAATACCATATCCAGCGGATGCGGTAGTACCTGTAGAATTTACTAGAAAAATAGGTGATGACGAGATACTAGTGTATAATAGAGTTGGACATGGAGAAAACGTTGATTATGTAGGCTCAGATGCTGTCGTCGGGGAGGTAATTGTACATAAAGGAACTGTTTTAACGCCAGAGTTAATCGGCTCAATAGCTTCTATCGGCATAAGAAAGGTTAGGGTATATTCGCAGGTAAGTGCATGCATATATTCTATTGGAAACGAGTTGGTAGAGCCGGGCGAGCGTATTATTGAAGGACAGATATATGATTCAAATGCATACATGGTTGCGGCTCATCTCCAAGCGAGCGGCGTTTCAGCCGATATTAGAGGGATAATAGCCGATGATTTTAGGGAAATTAAGGAGAAAATAAATGAAGCCCTACAAAAGTATGATGTAGTCATAACAATAGGGGGTACGTCAGCTGGATTGGAGGATATAACGTATAAGGTGGCCAGTACCTATAATCCTGGAATTATTGTACATGGAGTAAAGATAAAGCCTGGGAGACCCACCTTTATAGCAGCAAATAAGGATAAGTTGATAGTAGGGCTACCTGGTTTCCCCTTCTCATGCCTAGTAGCATCGGAACTAATACTTATCCCAATAATTAGTAAAATTACGGGAGTAAAAGGTGTTGATAGAAGAGTGGTTGAAGCTTTTCTCTTGGCACCTGTTAGAGGTAAGCCTGGATTAACGAGAATAATACCTGTATTAGTTAGAAGGAGAAACGATACGTACTTTGCTTATCCCTTCATGCTTCGAAGCTCCTCTGCTATAAAACTTACTTCATTTAATGGATTCCTAACAATACCTGAAGGCATTGAAGGATTATCTAAGGATGCAAAAGTTAAGGTAATACTAAGACGAGGATATAGGGAGGAGGATATAGTTTTTGTCGGCAGCCACTGTCCCTTAGCCGAGGAGCTGTTATTAAAATTAAGGGGAAAATACAATGTAAAATATCTATTCGTAGGGAGCACTGGGGGGCTGAGAGTACTTAAGACAGGAATATCCGACATTGCAGGCTCACATCTACTAGATCCAGAGACAAGTCAATACAATATACCATTTATACATAGGCATGGCTTAAAAAACGTAGTCGTAGTAAGGGGATATTACAGAGAGCAAGGATTTATAGCGCGTAAAGACGCACTTAAAAAGGTAGATTCCATCCTCGATATTATAAAGAACAACTATAGATTTATAAACAGGAATAAAGGATCCGGAACCAGAGTTCTAGTAGATCTAATGATTAAAAATGAGGCAGAGGAACTAGGCATTAGTTTTAGGGAAATAAGGAATAGAATTAGAGGATACTGGTTCGAGGCAAGAAACCACTACTCCGTTGCAAGTCTAATTAAAGCTGGTAGAGCGGATATAGGAGTAGCCATAAAATACGTGGCCGTACTATACGGTCTTGACTTCAAGCCTATTAGCAGGGAAATCTACGATTTCATATTTACAAAGAATTCTCTAAAACATGAGCCTATAAGAGATTTTCTAGCTATCTTAGGTGATAAAGCTATGGAAGATATAATTAAAAAGTACCCTGGGTACCATCTGCATCCCGATTCAGGAAAGGTGATATATTCTTGCTAGTGGATAGATATGGAAGACCATTAACTCATATGAGAATTACCGTAACTTTAAGATGTAATTATAAATGCATTTTCTGTCATAGGGAGGGAGAACTTTCTTCTCCGGATAAGTTATCTGTCGAGGACATCCTTACGGTGGCAAAGGCAGCCTATAGTTTAGGAATAAAATACTTCAAGTTAACGGGGGGAGAGCCCCTAATAAGGAAGGACATACTCGATATCATAGAAGGATTAAGTAAATTACCTGACGTTGAAGTATCCATGGTTACAAATGGATACTACCTTTACGAATATGCTGACAAGCTAAGAGTAGCAGGTTTATCCAGACTAAATGTAAGTCTTCATTCCATTAATAGCGTTACATATGAGAAGATAACGGGAGTAAATGGGCTAAGCAAAGTCATAAGGGGTATAGATGAGGCTTTGAAAAACGGCTTGAAGTTAAAGTTAAACGTGCTAGCTCTAAAAGGGCTGAATGAGCAGGAAATTGTCAAGATATTAGATTTCGCTTCACAGAGAAAAGTTGATGTAAACCTAATAGAACTGATACCCATTGGAATATCTCCCGAAGATTATAGTAAGTTGTACTTAAACCTCAGTTACATCGAACGTTATCTAAGGAAGATATCCATAGAGAGTTATAAGAGGCGTTTTCAAAATAGACCCGTATACGTGATGCCTTCTGGAATAAGAGTAGAGTTAATAAGATCCCTTGGAAACAGGGAGTTTTGCGCTAATTGTATGAGAATAAGACTAACGCATGATGGCAAGTTAAAGCCGTGTCTAATGAGGAATGATAACCTGCTGGATATTTCGAAAATACTAGATCGACGAGCGGAAGAGAGCTGGAAAATTGAGAAGATAAAACAGGCAATCATAAAGGCTAATGAATCAAGAGAGCCATACTTCAAGTAGCTCGATAAATTTATTAGGTCTCTTAAAACCCAGAATAATGAATGATGAGCCTGCGGTCCCTAGATTCGATGAAGAGTAAGCTGTTGACTGATTATATCATTAATCAGTCTACTCAGAATAAAGTATTTCACCAACATATCATATTATATCAATTGTATGTCTACACACATGGTTGATATTACACCTAAAATTCATGTAAAGAGAATAGCTACTGCAGAAGGTTTTATAAAACTTAAGCGAGAAACGCTGACTTTAATTAGGGAGGGCAGAGTTAGAAAGGGTGATGTTTTCTCTGTAGCTAAGATTGCTGGCATTCTAGCCGCAAAAAATGTCCCTCAGATAATTCCTTTATGCCATCAAATCCCACTAACACATGTAGACTTAAATTTTAAACTAGAGGAAGAGGGTGTGAGAGTAAAGGCAGTTGTAAAGGCTATAGCTAAAACGGGAGTAGAAATGGAGGCATTAACGGCAGTATCAGTTGCATTGCTGACTATATGGGATATGGTTAAGGAATATGAGAAAGATGAAGCGGGGCAATATCCATACACGGAAATAAGGAACATAAAGGTTATTGAGAAGAAAAAAGAGGAAATATAGCTTAAGGTTACTTGAAAATCTACAATGTTGATTTTTCTTCCCAGTGACTATATCCCCTTATAACCTCTATTAGATGCGATATCGTTGGCATAATAATATCTTCCAACGCTAGCCTAACAGCATCAGGCTTACCTGGAACGATAAATACAGGAGTATTTCCAATAAGCCCAGCAGTAGCTCTTGAAAGATACGCCTTAGCACCTATTTTTTTATAGGAGAGAAATCTAAACAATTCACCGAACCCATTGATCTTCTTACTAAACATAGGCTCCAATGCTTCAATACTTATATCTCTTGGCCCCAGTCCGGTACCGCCCGTAACGAGGATGACATCATTATCTCCGCATAAATTCAATACGGCGTCTTTAATCATGTCGGCGTCGTTCCTAACTATCCTCCTCTCGACGCTCAATTCGTACCTGCTACATATATCCCTAACTATGTCTGTCACCTTATCAAGCTTAGGATCAAGATATACCTTATCACTAGTAATAACTAATCCGAGTTTCATGTTATTAACACTGTATATGATGTTTCATTACTCTTTCTAATAAAAATAACAGTAAAAATTAAGTTAAAAAGATAGGTTAATACGTATCACAAAGTATAATTACCATATACTCACGTATTCATTAATAATAACACAGTTATAGGTTATCCTATGGAGACTACAAGGATAATATCAAAGGACGATATCGTAGAGCTAATTGATCGCTTCATAGTTGCATATCAAGTCATAGCTCCGTCTGTAATTGATGATAGGGTAATGTATAAGTATGTCAGTGATGCATCTGAGGTTGATTTAGAGTATCGAGGACATACATTACTGCCACCAAAAAGGTTTTTCTTTCCTGAGAAAGAAATGTTGTTTACCTATGAGATTTCAGATAAAGGAACGGTGTCAATATATGATAAATGTGAAGAACTAAAAGGTTTACAGAGAGTTTTCATAGGTATCAAGCCATGTGATATCTCTAGTTTAAAAATACTTGATAAGGTACTTATTTCGGAGTTCCATGATCCCTACTATGCTATACGTAGAAACAATACGCTACTAATAGGCATAACATGTTCCGAACCCTTGGACTATTGTTTCTGCTACTATACAGGAAGCGGACCATCTACAGATGACGGCTACGATTTACTTCTCACAGATTTAGGCGAGGAATATCTCGTCAGGATAGGTAGTAATAGAGGATTAATGTTAATCAAATATAACATAGACTTGTTTAAAGAGGCAAATGAAGAGAAAATAGCATTAGCTAAGAAGCTAATTGAGGAAGCGGAACTTAAAATGAGAGAACAGGGATTGCCGTCTTTCGAAAACATATACGAGGTAATGATTAAGAACTTTAACTCAAAAATATGGGAGGAATATGGAAGAGCGTGCCTAGCCTGCGGCAAATGCAATTTCACCTGTCCCACATGCACGTGCTTCGATATATTCGATGAAGTTAACCTTGATTTAAAGAGTGGGAGAAGAATGAGGGTATGGGATTCCTGCCACTTTCTAAGCTTCACACAGGTAGCTAGTGGAGAAATATTCAGAAAAAGCAGGCCTTCAAGAGTTAAACAGAGAATATATCATAAGTACTGTTACTCCCTTGATGAGATAGGAGTCATTTCATGTGTTGGCTGCGGAAGATGCATAGAAGTCTGTACAGCTAGAATAGATCTTAGAGACGTTATCAGGAGGTTATATGGTTATGAATAACCCATATATTCCGAACCTTACATTAATAGAAAGCATAAAGGAGGAAACGCCGAATATTCGAACCTTTAGATTAAGACTCATAGATGAGGATCTTCGCGAGAAATTCGATTTTAAGCCTGGGCAGTTCATAGAGCTAAGCGTTTTTGGATACGGTGAAGCGCCCTTCTCCATATCTTCACCACCGCATATTAAGGGTCGTTTTGAAGTTACTATAAGAAAGACTGGAGTTGTTACATCAGCACTTTTCTCTCTAGAGGAAGGAAGTGTCGTTGGAATAAGAGGACCATTTGGAAGAGGATGGCCATTAGAGGAAATTAAAGGTAAAAACCTAATTATTATCGGTGGAGGAATAGGAATTGCACCATTGAAACCAGTTATAGAGTGTATAATTAAAGATAGAAACAAGTATGGCAACGTTATACTGCTATACGGGGCTAGGACGCCAAAAGATATCGTATACAAAGAAGAATTATCTCTATGGAGTAACTATATTGATGTACATTTAACTGTAGATAAGCCAGGTCCAGAGTGGAGAGGTAAGGTAGGGGTAGTCACCACATTATTCGATTATATTAAGGTGGATCCGGAGAATACGTATGCATTTCAATGTGGACCACCGATTATGATGCATTTCGTAACTAAAAAATTGCTAGAACTGGGGATAGCTAGCGACAAGATATTTCTCTCGCTTGAAAGGCTCATGAAGTGTGGAATGGGCTTCTGTGGTCATTGCTCCATAGGTGGAAAATATGTATGCCGAGATGGACCAGTTTTCAGCTTTCAGGAGGTTAAAGGCTTTTTAGAGGAGGCTATCTGAGGTGATTAAATGAATAAAATTAGGTTAGGTATATTCAGTCTATCTTCATGCGAAGGATGTTTGGTACAAATATTAAATCTAGAGGATTATCTAGTAGAATTATTTAACATGGTTGATTTAGTTAGCTTTAAGCTTATAGGCGTAGATAAGGAATTTGACACGCTAGATGTAGCGGTTATTGAAGGAGCTGTAATGAACGACGAGGAGGAGAAGGAACTTAAGGATTTAAGGGAGAGGTCAAAAATTATCGTAGCATTAGGGGATTGCGCATGTTATGGCGGCAAGTTCATTATCAAGGATTTCCATGTGAATGGAATTAAAATGAATTTACCGAGAAAAACTACGGCATTTAAAGCTGACCCATTAGATAAATACGTTAAAGTTGATTATTATGTGTATGGTTGTCCTATAGTAAAATATGATTTCCTGCAGCTAATGAAAGATCTATTAATGGATAAGCCCTATAGACCAAAGACGTATAACGTATGTGCCGAATGCATCTTAAAGGAAAACAATTGTTTAATAGAGGCAGGGCTTCCTTGTCTCGGTCCTATTACGAGAGCTGGATGTAATGCATTATGTCCGTCAGTAGGTAGGGAGTGTATAGGCTGTCGAGGCTTATCCGATGATGCAAACATAGAGTCACTTATCCAGATATTTAGGGAGAGAAATATTGAGGTACCAAGTTATCTGCCAAAATTACTTAAAGGTGAAGAAAAATGGAGAAGAAAGTAGTTAAACTGGAGCACATCACTAGGATCGAGGGAAGATTAAATATAACCATAGTGTTAAAGGGAAGCGAGATAGTAAGCACAAAGGCTGAGGCATTAGAGGGTACACGGCTACTAGAGAAGATCCTCATAGGCAGGAAGTACTATGAGATACCCGATATAGTTTCAAGAATGTGTGGAGTATGTCAAGCTATACATAGAGTCACAGCGGTACAAGCGCTAGAGAAAGCTTTCAACATAGAGATTCCCGACGAATTAAAAATGATTAGAGAACTAGTAGTATTAAGCGGACAGATACAGAGCCACATCCTGCATTTGTATGCTTTCGTATTACCGGACTTCCTAGGTTATAGCAGTATGCTAGAAATGTTCAAAAAATATGGATCAATAGTAAAGAGTGCCCTTAAACTCAAAAAACTCGCTAACAGAATAACCGAGATAACAGGAGGCAGGGCGGTTCATCCAATAACGCCAATAGTAGGAGGTTTATCGAAAATACCATCAAGAAGAGAACTAGAGAGCATACTCTATACAGCTAAAAACATTAAGAACCTATGCATGGATCTAATCGACATTATCTTATCGTTAGACATGCCGGACTTTAAGCGTAAGACGAACTATCTATCACTATACAGTACAAGCAAGTATCCAATACTTGAGGGCGACCCAAAGATATACGGGAAAAACGTATTCAGACAGGAGGAATATGATAAATACATAGAGCCTATACCTGAAGAATATTCCTATGCCAGACACTATATATTAAAGGGAATAGGAGAATATATGGTCGGTGCATTAGCAAGATTTAACAATAACTATCAATCGCTCTCTGAGGATGCAAGGGAGATAGCAGACAAATATGACCTGAAATTCCCAAGCTATTCTCCATTCGATAACAATAAAGCACAAGCCATAGAAATGATACATCTCTCAGATGCTATGATAGAAATAGCCGAAGAACTTATAGAATCACCGCCTAAAATAAAAAGAGTAAAATTTGATGTAAAGGAGGGTAACGGAATATCAATAACGGAAGCGCCAAGAGGACTACTTATACACCACTATAAAGTTAGTAAAAATGGTAAAATAGTTGAAGCGAATATAATTACGCCAACAGCACAGAACTACAAGAATATAGAGGCTGATATAAAATCATACTTACCGAAGCTACTAGCCGAAAATAGCCAAAACATAAAACTAGAGATAGAGAAACTAGTAAGAGCATATGATCCCTGCGTATCTTGCTCAGCAAGGTTCTTAAAATTATAATAACTTAAAAATAGAAAAGAACAATATTTAACTATCATTACTCGGAGATCCCGATTTCTTCCTCTGTTGGTGCCTCAAGCCACTTTGCCATTCCAGATGCTATTATCAAAACTATTTCTCCCTTCATAGTAAGTCTATAAACGCCTCTTTTTTCTGAGGTAACATAGCCGGATCGAATAAGTTCTTTTAGATGATGGTAAAGTTCTCCACCCTTTAATCCAGTTATTTCAGTTATCTCGGATATACTTCTAGCCTTACTAAGCAGAGCCTTCAGTAAGGCAACTCTGGAGGAATTTGCAAGCGGAGCTACAAGCCTTTCAACACGCTTAGGACTTATCTCAGTTACATCATTAAGGTAAAATATCTGATTCCAATCACAATGCCATCCTCCAACCTTAGCATATCCTGCATGAACAAAAACTCCCCCCTCCTTTTCTCCCAGATGCTTTCTCAATGCACTGGATACGCCCAATGGATCATGAACACTAACTCCTGAAACCTCTGCTACCTTAATCTTCTTCTTTAACTCCTCAAGCTCAGCTGCAAGTCTCTTTATCTCCTTCTTTATTTCCTCTATCTCGGACATGTTCCCCCTCATTATAATTATACAAAATTACAAATATATATAATTTTCTATATCTGTACTTATGTATGAATGTATATTTGATGAACCAAATAGCTTAAATTTTCAAAGAACTTAATTTGTCTCATGCACGTCATCCCCAAGCCCAAAATGATAAACCTAGGAGACGTTACTACCGGAATAAGAAGTATTAAATTGAAGATTGAGGATGAACTAGAGGAAGGGGCTTGTCAAATAATTAAATGGTTGGAGCCCATAGGATTTAAAATAGATGATAATTCGAGACATACGCTACAAGTAGGCGGGATAAAACTAGCTAAGAGCTTAGGCTTAGAAGCTGTAATTAGAGACCTAAATGATGAAGGATATTACCTACGTGTTTCCATCGAAGATGATGCCGCCAAAATACTTATTCTAAGTAAAAGTATGAGTGGAGTATTTTATGCCCTACAGACGTTGAGTCAGATTATAACTAAAAACGGAGATCAATTACTGTTAAGGGAAATACTGGTTATAGATGGACCGACATTGCCATTGAGAGGAATAGTTGAGGGATTCTACTATGAGCCGTGGAGCTGGAGGGATAGAGAGGAGATACTAAAGTTCATGGGTAAAGTTAAAATGAACGCCTACATATATGCCCCTAAGGATGACCCATATCATAGAGAAAGGTGGAGGGAGAAATATCCCCCCGAGTATATCGAACAATTTAGGAGGTTAATTGATGCTGCTCGAGAAAATTGCGTATACTTCATATTCTCTATCAGTCCAGGTCTATCTATTAAGTACAGTAGCGATGAGGAGCTATCAATTTTATATGATAAAATTAAGGAAATATGGGAGCTGGGAGTAAAGTGGTTTGCAATAATGCTAGATGATATACCTGAGAAGCTAATACACGAAGAAGATAAGAAGATGTTTAAAAGCCTAGCCGAAGCACAAGCCTACATGTTGAATAAGCTATATGCTAAACTCAAGGAGCTAGATCCTGAGATAATGTTAATTATGTGTCCTACTAAATACATGGGAAGAGAGCCTAATGAATACTTAAAGGAGCTAGGAGAAAAACTTAATAAGGAAATTCTAATCGGATGGACAGGACCCGAGGTATGCTCCTACGAGATAAATGCTGCTGATCTGAAGCCCATATACGAGACTGTAGGGAGAAAACTGTGGATATGGGATAATTACCCAGTAAATGATTACTGTAGAGATTGGCTGAACCTAGGACCAATAAGAGGCCGAGGTAAGGGTTTAGAGGAATACATCTACGGTCTATTTTCAAATCCTATGAACGAGGCCATGTTATCTAAGATAGCCCTCGCTACTATAGCGGATTACACCTGGAACCCTGAAGGCTATAACCCTGATGAAAGCTGGGATAAGGCAGTGGAAATAGCTATTGGCTTAGAGTATAAGGATTATATCAAATTAATCGCTGAACTTCAGGGATACTCAACGATATGGCCCGAGGAATCAGGTGTTCTAAAGCTATTCGACGATTTTCTCAATAATCCGGAGCAATATACAGAGGAGATAATTGAGAAACTAGATAAATTCACCAGGCTCAGAAGCATTTTCGCCAAGCACCCCGAGAGAAAGGTGTATGAAGAACTGCTTCCGTACTTAATTAAGCTTGAGTACTATGGGGTAGCTGGCCTAAATATTCTGAAGGCAGTAAATACTGAATCAGAGTACCTTGCATGGCTATATCGAAGAATAGCTTACGATTATTTCCTAGCTGCTGAGAAATTATCCAAAAACATCGGTTCACAGCCATTCTTTGACCAGAAAATATGGAGGATGCAAGTTAAAAGGCCTGTACTAACAGAATTCTTTATACATTGCTTCAAAAAGGTTTCCGAAAAATGGGGATGGCCGCGCTTAAAACCGATAGCATACACTAACATAAGGAGGTTCCTCAATGGACATACAGTAATCAATATTCTAGACTCTTTAGATGAAACATACCTAGAGACATTC
>Ga0190310_1000655_pt1 | contig 11355 bp, 11 predicted proteins | sample 48700778_MG_FD_165059 | JGI IMG/M metagenome (GOLD analysis project Ga0190310, IMG submission 165059) | Hydrothermal vent sediment bacterial communities from Southern Trench, Guaymas Basin, Mexico - 4870-07-7-8_MG | ecosystem: Environmental > Aquatic > Marine > Hydrothermal vents > Sediment ... | reverse complement strand
GCTCTCCTCAATTCTTGAATCCTAAATCTCACCACGTATCTCTCCTAGCACGCTCATCTAGAATCACGGCATTCACTTCTAGAACATCGTCTGCTTTCCCGGTGTCGAACCACTATCCGTCTATTATGCTGTAGCCGATTTTGTAGCCTTTTTGCGTCATTAGCCTTATGGTGTCTGTTACCTCGTACTCTCCTCTCCAGCTTAGTTTTTAGCTAATTGATTATGTAGAAGACTACCCTGTGATTACAGTGCTCCAAGCCTGAGAGATCCTAATACTCACGCAATCTGAGTAGACCTTTATTTACCACTTCTATGACTACCTATGGGGATCACTATGGGCGACTACATAACGGTTTGCACGAAAGTTAGGAGGGAGCTTAAGGAGGAGGCTGAGAGGCTTGAAGTGAGGATATCTGAGGTGCTTAGGCGTGCATTAGAGGAGGAGGTTAGAAGGCGTAAGCTCGAGAAGCTTGAGAAAAAGCTCGGCAAAATCGGCGAGGCACTAGATAGAATCGATATCGATAGAGTGGTGAAAAGTATTCGAGAGGATAGAGAGGGCAGGTAGAGTTGAAATGCGGGGAAACTCCTTTTCAACACGTCCTCGGTAATTTATTCTTTAAAACTCAGAAGTCTAAAAGTGCTTTACGATAATTATCTTCAATGGCTTACGATATATGAGGTAATTAACGCCTTATGGAAGGAGGCCATATTAACCAAGGCGATAAGTCCGCAGGAGGCTTCCGAAATCGTCAAGCTGTTCGCAGAAACCTTGGAGTTCGTGAAGATGCTAAGCCCTCATCCCTATGAAGATGAGATCCTGTCAATAGCGAGAGAATTAAATATAACGGCTTATGATGCGTCCTATGTAGTACTCGCGGAAAAGAACGACCTAACACTAGTGACAGAAGATAAGAAGCTAAGAACGAAGGCCGAAAAACTAGTTAAAGCTGTCAGCTTGACTCAAATAACCTCTTGAGAAACGCCATATAAGCTTCCCAGCGTAATTAATCATTATTTTAGGAAAAACTGAGGCTGATTATTGACTGTAACAAAACTTTTGGATTTTTGACGATAGATGGATAGGCCTCACATGGAGTCCAACATTTTCTGCATGACTTATACTTGAGTTGCCATTGACGGCTAATTTCCTTAAGAGATTTCGTTGAGATCTTTCTATAATCAATTAGCTTATCATTAAGTATTATACAAGGATAGATGTCTCCATAAGGATCTATGAAAAGGGAATGCTTTGATGCTACACAGCTTATTGGGGATCTGTTATGAACTAGGAAGTTCCTAGCATTTTTAAGGTAAATGTTTCTTAGCAATCCTAAAAGACTAGAGCCATTTGAACACAATTGTTGACAGTCGGATATATCCCTTAACATTTTTTCTTTATTACGTAAAACAATTTCAGACTCAGGATTATCGGGATAATTATCATAAAGATGACCAATATGATAGAGGGTTAGAGTGCATTTTGAAACTACACTTGCTAAACCCTCTTCATAAAGACATGAAATTAGATTGCGAAAGTTTCCAGCGTTAAAGGGTGAAATTGTATATTCAAAGCTGCAATGAAGATTCTGAAATTGATAGTCAAGTTCTCTTAAATACCTTAAAGTCTCTATAGCTTTATGATAGGAATCTACGCCTTTAACTTTGTTATGTATATTTGGCGGCCCGTCAATGCTTACATTCACGAAGGTTAATGGTATATCTAACTCAGCGATTTCCTGAACCGTTTTGGTTATCAATTTTGGGTTGAACCCATTTGTTGTTAAATTTAATATTTGGCACTTTGAGTTCTCCTTGATAATCTCTATAACATTCACTAAGTCATCCCTTAGAAATGGTTCGCCACCCGTTATGGAAATCCAAAATACTTTACCTATCTTGTGGAACAGAGTTTCTATTTCATCTAACTTTAGTTCACGATTCAAGATTTCCGGCTGGTCTTGATACTTTTTCCAGATATTACAGGTGAGGCATTTATAGTTGCATTTGTAGGTCACAGCAAATGTTAGTTTAAAGAGATTCCAGCGCTGAAGAAGACCCTTGAGCACGTTAAGTATTACCATATTAATTATTTTTGTCGCAGTCGACTAAATAAATCTTACCATAATTTGTTTCGTATACTAATGGGAAAAATTCTGAGCCAAGATATCGTACAAGGGGGAGATTTTTCCACTGTGGCGTGTTTCTTGCCCATGGAACGTCAAGTATGTATTTTACCCGATTTATACATAAAAATTCCACAATTTTTCTAGGGTCATCATATATTTTTTCATACAATGGTTTTGATTCGATCCCGTCCAGCATGAACAAATAGGTATAATTGCTTCCCATTAGGTAATAAATTCTGTTTTCAATAGTAGCTACTTTTTCATTTTCTTTAAGATGATTATTAAGCCACATCCATAGATGAACTTCAGGGTACCAGAAATCTATACGTGTTAAATTATCAAATTTGTTGACGCTTTCAAAAACATAACATGCATTAGTGGGAGGTCGGTCATATATGCAGAAGACGTTAACTTTCCCTAAAAACGATGCCGAAAACCCTGGGGAAATAAGTAAAATACATGCTAATGGGATTGCGATCAACTTGTCATTACCGCTTTTAAGTTCGTTGAGTAGGGCTACCGATGTTATAGCAGAAAATGGTAGAACAAATAGAAAATATCTCGGGAAACAAAAAATGAGACGACATAGCAGGAATGTTACCATAAAGGAATATAGGAAGGGGATAGCACAAAGTATCAATAACCTCCTATTCAAAGTTAATACAATGTAGATGAGACTGACAACAATGGTTATGATAAATAAAGATGGAAAGAAATTATAAAAGGTCAATAAAGTTATTATACTATCGATGAGAGATGCTTTTCCTCCTAATAAGCAGATATTCCCATTCCATTTGTTAAAGTCAAAATTCATGGCAAGCAGATTATCGTCTAAGCCCTTTCCGTCAAATAAGTTATAAGCCATGGGGTAAAGGGGATTGTTAAGTAGCATGAAGTTTCTTAAATACCAAGTCCCTCCAATCGATACTGACATTAACAACGTTAATAGGACAATGCTTAGTCGTTTCTTTGACAGCTCTAGCTGGTTAATAACGTAGTACCAAACCACGATAGCTATAGGCACTAAATAAATTGCGTGATACACTGAAAGCAGACCAAAGCCAAATAATACTCCTGAAAGAAGAAATCTTCTTAGAGCTAGTTTTTCATCATGTAATGTTTTCAGAGAAATGTAAAGGCTTGTCATGATAAAAGATAGAGAAGTCATGTACGATACCGTATAAAAAGAATATCTGATAAATAGCGGTGTTGTCACCAATATCAGTGCGGCGATATACGCAGGGAAATCTTTTCTGTATATTATTTTGCTCAACAGATAAGTACTTAATAAGGTTGCTAGAGAGGCCATCGGTGAAACCACTTTGAGATATATTTCATTCACTCCCCCTGATAGCACGTATAGGAGCGCGGCTATACTTGGAAATAATGGTGGATAGTTCGCAGATGTTTGAATTCCTATTGATGTTCCATAGATTAAAGGGATCTTGTTTTCTATGAAGAATATCTTGGCTAGGGATGCGTGATAGATCAATGCATCCCAATGGGTGATCGGTGTAAAAATTGCATGGTAGAATACCCAAAAATAGATAATGAAGTGGGGTGTCAATTTCATAATCTTTCTTGGAGTCATTGTTGGTTTGTTTTTCAGTAGCGTCTTAAGATTCGCTAAAAACTTTCTATAACCGTAGTGGAAGATGATTGAGAGCGTTATGATACATAGTGTGAAAAGTGAAAGAGTTATTGTTTGTTTATTTAAAGTCCCTAATATTCCCAGAATGATAGAAATGTAGCCGCTTATGCCGAGGGTTAATACTATTGTTAGGACTGCCAAAGGTAGGAGTTCTGTTAACCGAAAAATGATAAGATTGATAGTAAGGGAGAATAGGAAGATAATAGCTAAACCCGCGAGTACGAGATAGAAGTTTCCGAAAGACGGAACGGGAATATTGAACTTTAAATTTGATATGCACGAGAGTACTATTGGAAGTGAAGGTGTCCATGCCTTATCGATAACAGTGATGTAGGTGACCCATGCTATGGAGAATATTAGAATTATGCCGAGAGCATAAACGCGATTTCTATAATTTTCTTGCTTAACCATAGTCTTTCATCTCCTTATAGACGTATACGCGATAATTACCTATTTTTTCTTTAAGGATGAAGTTTTCTTGAAACTCTTTCAATAACTTATGGGTGAACCTCTCATTTTCTATATTTGAGGCATTTCTTGGAGTTATGTCAAATGAAAGGATCAGGTAAGTGAAGTTTTCTCGAATTAACTTTTCGACGTATTCATGTTCATTCCAAAGGTGTTTTCTGAATATTTGTGCGAGTATGAACCAGTCTACCGCTGGGCCCTTCCTCGAGATCACCGCCGCCGTGGCGTCTTCACATAATACTCTGCCATCGATGCTTTGCAGGTAGCCGAGCAACTTTTGTTTGTTTGAGAATACTAGATTTTCTTCTATATTAGGGACAAGTGTTATGTTCTGACAGTATATTACGAATTGTGATACCATTAGAAGGGTGAAGGCTATCATGAGTATGTCTCTTTTCTTTGATATTTTCCGTGATGATACAGCGAGGAAAAGGATCATAGAAGCTACAGGTTCTACATAGTAATTTGTTGCAGCCCCTATTTTTAATATTGATAGCGAGAAGAGAAGGGCGAGCGGGTAGTAGTAGAGTAATGGAGTTATTTTGCCTGCTTTCAGGTAATAGATTGTGAATAAGATGGCGGTTGTGATCACTATTAAGTGCATGCTAAAGAACTGATTATATGTGAATAATTTCGAAAGTTTATATTCGTGCCCGAGGTGGTAGAGATATATATGATTTATGTACTGTCCGTTCGTTACGATCGTGATTAATGCCGTCGTGCCCCCGAAGATTACTGAATAATATGCTAGGAACTTTAGCGCGTTTTTCCACCACTTTTTTGTCAGTAGGAATATTAGGATCGCGATTGTTCCTGCGAGCATGTTCTGTTTAGTTAGCGTCGATGTGGCTAAGGCTGTGGCGGCTAGTGGGATTCTTAATTTTTCCGGCGCGTTCATGAATAGGTATATGCCTAGTATTGTGAACATTGTTGCTAGTGCATCTACTCTCATCAGCGGCCCCCATGTCATTATTATCGGGGATGAGAGGTAGAGTGCTGGGAAAGTTATTTTGAGGAGTTTGTCTTGGGTTGAGGCTGATTTGTAGATTAGGATTGCCGTGATTATTGAGGCTATGGTGGAGATTATTCTTCCTGATGCTAGGTTTAGTCCTGTTATGTTTATCATGCCTGCTGATAGTAGCTGATATAGTGGCGGATAGACCCCGAAGACCGTCTCTACCTTAATGTCTGGATATATCGTTAGAGAATTAGTCAATCTTTTTGCGTTACCTAGAAGTATTCCTTCGCCGAAGTCTATCTGTATATTTCTCAAGTAAATGGAAAGTTTTGTTGCATTGTAGAGAAAGAGGAGTATATGGGTTAGACTCATAACTACTAGGATACATCTTAAAAGGTCGTAAGGAGCGCGTATCGCTGAGGATTCGTTCAAGTTATTCCATTTTATTTATCCGGTGAGATATAAGGTTACCGATTACAGAATTAACTTGATTCGGTTTTCTTTGAAACTTAGTAGACTTCTCCATGAGTAAGCTGTCAAGAGTTTTTAGAGGAGGCGTCTCTTAATATGCGTTCAATGCATCGGCATTGCTTGATCTGAGCTATGAAAAATTTATTTGCGGCGAATCATGCTGTGAAGAGGCTCTGATTTCCATTGGATGTACAGTTCGATGAGGTCTCTTAGTGTTGCTCCAATTTTACGTCTTCGCTCCGAGAACAATAGGTCTATATACCAAAGTTTTGACGCTCGATCCTCGTGTGGTCTTGTCTAAGGATTTCTTCTATTTCTATCGGGTTAGCTTAATGTTGAATATTATGTCTCACTTGTCACATGTTATTCTCCATCATCCCTAAACGCCTCCTCAGTCATCAACTTCCATCTACCGCCTAGAGCGGATATATTCTTGTTAACGAACCCGAAGCCCCCTACTCATAAATTCCTTAAAGCTTGATTAGCTCCCAGTCATGCCTCTCGAAGCTCTTATTTATATCTTCTCTAAGTTCCTTGATCTTTTTCTCGACGGCGATGCATCGCTCATCATACTTATCAAGCCTCCTAAGTGTTTCATCTAGACCCGTTAGCCGAGCTGCGCATACCTGAACTCCCCATCCTCTCTCAATAGCTTGGGCATCTTCGACTCAAGCTCCCTAAGCTCTATTACCTGACTTTACTCTAATCACGCGATTATAGAAACTAAATATAATTCTTTGCAAGGTTCACGGTTGATAGACTTTTATTAATGAACACGGGTTTTATCTATTAACTGTTCGCAAGCAGCTCTAAAATGAATTCAACAGCTATTCTCGCACCTTTATGACGGACTTCCTCGCGAGAACCTCGAGGTAAACGGTTATCCTACCTCTCCAGCCCTCTTCAACATATTTCAATATCTCCTCAGCGGTCGCGAGGACCGCGTCAACACCATGCCCTCACTCATCTCCGCATTGAAATGCAAAGTTTTCTCATCAACTTTAAGCATAGGATATGGATATTTTGTTACAGTTTTTGTAACAAAAATCAGGTAAGGTTAATATTAGCTAACGTAGTAGGATGTTTGAGATGCCCAGAGTTTACGTATTCACCATTCTCTTCTCACTCGTCGCTGGCTTGCTGATAGGAGTGTTAGCCCCTTCAGGAAAGTACGGATTGTTGATCAAGCTACTATTTTTAATTTTCGTAATAGTGTTGCTTAACGAAAAGACCGCCTTCCTGGAAGACCTCCTAAGTCACAAAACGAGGAGGAGGTTAAGAGCTCTTGGATTCATCATATTGTTCGTATTTTTCCTCCTCATGCTCTTGGGGGTGTTCCGATGAAAGAATCGTATAAACATCAAACTCTGCGTCATAAACCTCCTTCAAGGATAAGATATGAAAGAGAGAATCCTCCGCTTTCGATTCGTATGCCTAGAGAATACCGTGAGAAAGTCAAGAGTTATGGGATAAGAAGATGTGGATCACTTTCAAAATATCTTAAACGCTGCGTTAATATGGAGCAGGCTCTCGTCGTAATGTCGATTGAGACTTTAAGAAAATTCTTCAATCTCTCCCCTGATGTAGTAAATAAGCTATATACCCTCTGTAAGCTAGAATTGAACAGAGTACACGTCCCTAAATCGTTTGCCGATTTCGGGTTTAACTATGCTGTTCAAATCGGTTCTGGTATGAAATTGAATGTTGCGATATGCTTAGCATATCTCTTTTTATGTAGGTATGGTGGATTGAGCGTTGAGGAACTTGCATTGATAATCAAGGACTCGTTGAATAAAGCAAGGAGGAGGATTCCTGTAGCTGAAAGCCAACTTTTAAGAATTTTCCGTAAGGCGTTAGCAAGTCAGGCTCACATAAGATCTAAATGGCGTTTTATGTTAACCGATATAATGGCCATGATTGTATGGATCCTGATTCATTCCGGCTACATGAAGACTTTAGCCCTTGCTCAGAAAGCAGGCAATCGGCGTTCGACTTCCGTTAACGAAACAGATTTAAAAACTTTGGAAGAACGTCTGAGAAAAATCGCCAATGAACTCAAGAAGATTGGGAGAGAAGCCATGAAATCTTATAAAGTCCCTTAAGTTTTTGACGATATCATTGGGATTGCTTCATCCTGTCGTAATCCCTATGGTTTAGGGATATGGTCAATCCGTAGTGTAGCCATACCATATGGTCATGTATCTCTCAGAAATATTTCACTTTAAGGGATGGTAATATATTTATTTTAATAACACCGATTCTACTAGAACATCCTTGGAAAAAATAGGTTGGCCCAAGCTACTTTTTTTAACCTTACCATACTGTTCTTAGAATCTTGGTGTAAAATGTTCATTCATATAATTTTGAGTTAATTTTATGAGCCTTGCAATATAGAGGATGTGGGATGAAACGAATACTTCGTCAGGTAGAGGAATCAGAGCTTGATACTCTGTGGCTCCTATTTCATACCATTAGGAAGGCTTGTAAAGTCTTTAAGGTTATGGCGTATAATAAGGGCCCCTACACATACGAGGATCTTGAGAAGCTGACTGGATATAAAAGACCTACGCTTAGAAGTATTCTTAAACCTAGTCGTGAGTCTTTGCTGTAGCCTCGAGTAGCGACATTCCACCTGATAAGTACCCATTGTTACATAGTGAACTTTTCGGAGAATGGTAGCAAGAAGGCCCGGGAAGACCTAAAGAGAGATTTATCTTCATCCCCTCGTTAGAGGAAAAGTCGAAAGGTTTAAAAAATACTACCTATTTTCATTCATATATTTTGCGTTAAGTTCATTAAGAGCCAATAACATGAAAAAATTGATGAGGCGCGTATTACGTAAGGTGGATACGCCACATCTTGATACGTCGCGTTTTGAAGAGGCATTGAGTTTTGGGAGCTTATGGAATCTATTTCATAGCATCATTGAAAAAGTTTTTGAGGTTTTGCGAGCAATAGCGCATATGGATGGCCCTTTCACCTACGATGATCTCCAAGAGGTTACCGGATTTAGCAGAGCTTTCCTCAGACGCGTTCTTAAGGTTGCTCGAAGACTCGGGTTTGTAATTTCAAGTAGCGATGTTCGACGTAGCAAACACCCTTGGTTATGTGAGGAACTTTTCGGCGAATGGCGGCAGAAGGGGCCAGGAAGGCCGAAGGAGAGATTCCTGCCGACTTTCTCATTAAAGAAGGAATTCAGAGATATCGATAGTATCGATATGGGATGGAGAAGAGTTTAAGTGACTTGGAGGAAAAATAGGGTAAAAGTAGTAGCATCTTAAAGGATATGTTTTTGAAAGGCTAATTATTCCGCAATGTATTTTACATAGACAGATAAAGATCGATCAAATGAGTTCTACTGAACTAATGGATATGAGCCGACTCTTAAGAAGAGTTATTATTCTGTATGACCGGCAGTTATAAAATGACCTCCGAATAGTCTCCTACGTGTAGTTTTATCGCGTTTCTCTTGTTTGATTTGGTTAGTTTTGCGTTTTCGCCTATTAGGCTTTCTTCGATCCTATCTATCCCCTCGATTATGGTGCCACTAAGCACTATAGAGTATTCTATCGAGCTTCCGATGATCTTGGTGTTGTCTCCTATGCTCGTGTATGGTCCTATGTACGAGTTTTCGATTAGGCAGTTTCTTCCGATTATGCAGGGACCTCTGATCGTGCTGTTAATAACTTTTGTATCCTCCATTATAGTTACTCTTCCATCGATTCTGGAACCTATTACCTCTCCTCTGATTTCCCGTTTTATCCTCTCGTCTAGTATTATGCTGTTTACTTGGAGTATGTCATCTTTCTTCCCGGTGTCAAACCACCATCCGTCGATGACACTATATCCGATTTTATAGCCTTTCTGCATCATTAGCCTTATGGTGTCCGTTATCTCATACTCTCCTCTCCAGCTGGGCTTAAGTTCCTTAATTATTTCGAATACTATTGGCTTGAAGAAGTATATTCCGATTATCGCGTAGTTGCTTGGCGGCTTTTTAGGCTTCTCGATCACATCTACCAGCCTTCCACCATCATCGAATTTTGCCACCCCAAATCTCGTCGGATCCTCGACTTCTTTTAGGAGTATGTATCCATCGTATTCTCCGCTTTGGAATTCATTTAGGTATTTCTTTATTCCATGTTGGATCAGGTTGTCGCCTAGATATACTACGAATTCGTCCCTTGCCACGAATTCTTTGCATAATCCTATAGCATGGGCTATGCCCTTCGGCTCTCCTTGATGGATGTAGGTTATCTTTACTCCGAATCTTGATCCATCTCCATAATGGTTTACTACCTTCTCCGGATATACGTTTCCGAGGATTATCGCGATCTGCTTTATACCGCTGTCTCTAAGGTCTTCTAGGACGTATTGAGATATGGGCTTATTCGCCACAGGTATAAGCTGCTTTGGGCCGCTGAAGGTCAGGGGTCTAAGCCTCGTCCCAGCCCCTCCATGGAGAATCACTCCTTTCATACCTCACCACGAGATTGTAGTTGCTCCCACCAAGCTATTACCCTGGTATAAGGTGCATCCTCTATTATCCCCTCATCTAGCGCCTTTATAATCTCCTCTACAGCGTCTTCTGGATGATAGTCAACCTTAAAGTTAAGAGCCCTACTTATTTTTCTGAAATCGACCATGTATGTTCTCTTATCAGGTTCACCATACCATTCGAGCTCATAAGGTCTACCGCTTGCATCTCCTAATCTTTTGGCAAGCTCATATATTTCATAGTTCTGATCATTTGATCCCACGTTAAATATCTCACCATTAATTACCTCCTTTTCCGCCTCGATCGCCAGGGTTAATGCTTTAGCTATATCTCTTACATGGACAACAGGTCTTTTTTGAGTCCCTGGCCTCATTACCATAATTTTATTATATTTCCACAAGGCTAAGATCATACCATTAACGACGAGGTCGAAGCGCATCTTCGGAGATAGTCCATAGGCGGTAGCGAATCTGAAAATAGTCACGGAAAAATCTTTTGATGATAATGGCCTGATTTCCTTCTCCGCCATCGTTTTTGTCCTCGCATACTCTTCAAGCGGATTTGGGAAAGAGGTTTCATCGACTATCTGTGTTTGGGCTCCGTAAACGCTACATGTTGAGGCAAAGAAATACTTACTGACCCCGTGTTTCTTGCTGAGATTCGCAACTCTGACTGGTCCTTTATAATTTATCTCCATGAATAGCTCGGGTTTTAGCTTCTTTCCTGGATCGGGTTGACCTATTGCCGCTAAGTCGATGACTACATCGACCGAGCTAAGTACCTCAGGATCAAAGTATCGAGTATCTTCCCTTATGAGTTTGAAATTCTTCTCCCCAATAAGATCTCTTACCCCGATGTCCCCAAAATATAGCTTATCCAAGCACACTACTTTGTATCCTTTTTTAAGGAGAGTCTCACAGAGGATCGATCCGATGAACCCCGCCCCTCCGGTTACTAAAACTTTCATCTCGATCTCTCCTCCTCATATTCCGTCTTTAATGTTTCTAAAGCATATTCCGTCGAATGGAATTCTGTCTTTAATATCTTTTTTGTCTTCTCGCAATTGAGGCTAGAGTCTTTAGGTCTCTTCGCAATCCACCGCATCTCTTCCATCTTAGCCGGCCTTATTAGCGTTCTATCGAGCCCAAGTTTATCAGAGACTTTAATGGCGAAATCGTATCTA
>Ga0190310_1000653_pt1 | contig 11367 bp, 18 predicted proteins | sample 48700778_MG_FD_165059 | JGI IMG/M metagenome (GOLD analysis project Ga0190310, IMG submission 165059) | Hydrothermal vent sediment bacterial communities from Southern Trench, Guaymas Basin, Mexico - 4870-07-7-8_MG | ecosystem: Environmental > Aquatic > Marine > Hydrothermal vents > Sediment ... | reverse complement strand
TCTTAGAGGTCCGTAAAAAGCCGTAACGAGACGTAATCGATTACGTCTCGTTACGGCTTTTTACGGACCTCTAAGAAATTCGTTACGGAAAAAGGGGGAGTTTAATTTTTGGGCCCCTGGACTTTTTTCATTATGAAATTTGAGCTTTTTTTGAATGTAATACTTTTTGGTGGTAGTGGTAATACTGGCCCTTTTTTGGGGCCTCGGGCCGTTTTCGGCCGTTTTTGGGCTTATTCGGCCGTAGGGGCCCAGTAGGGCCATTTTTGGGCCTTAATCGGCCGGGGAGAGTTTTCTGTAACGGACCGTAACGGGGGAAAGAAGGGGAAAGGGACCTGATTTAAAAAAGTGCGTTACGGTAGGAAGGGCCGGATTTGCGGGCCGACATCATCGCCGGGAAAGGCAAGCCAAATCTCGGCCCCCGATGTCTCCTGAATTTTCCGTAACTTCTCCCTCTCGTCCGGCTTCAGGTAGTTACGGCTCTTTACTTCCACCAGTATAGCCTTACCGTCCTTTATGGCTACGAGGTCCACGGGCTTGCTCCCCGCACAGCGGACGACAAAGTAGCCCCAGCTCTCCAAGACCCGTTTAACACGATACTCCAGCCTACGCCCTTTAGCATAGCTCCCCATACGTCTCAGCCTCCGCAAGCAGTAACAAGGCACCACAGGCCAAAAGCATGAAAATGGCCGTGAGCACAGCGAAGTGTAGGACAGCTTCGAGCATCCGGCCCTCACGCCAGGCTGAGAGCACGGCCTCTGCGGTAACGAGTGCTGAAAGAAAAGCTACGGCAAGAAACACGCCAAGGGCCAGCATTATCAGCCAAATGAGCAGGTCGTCTAACACGGCTCACGCTCCCTCCACGTCAACGCTTTCTGCGTTACGGATACCTCGTATGACCTCCATGACCGTGTTACGGAGCAACTCGTCCAGCCTGGCCTTCTTTATACTGACCACCTCGGCAAGATACCTGCTCCGCCGGCTCAGCTTCCCATAACGTTCCACTATCTCATCGCAGAGCCTCTTCGCCTCGAAAAGCTCGTAAATGGCCGCTACGGCCGTGCCCTCCCACGCCAGCTCCACGGCATTAGTAACGTGCTCGCCGAGCTGACGCTCAAGCTCGCAAAGCCCCCACGCCTCCTCGGACACCCGGTCCGGCATTACCGCACACCCGGACCGGGGAAGCCCGGGAGCCTTATAAAAGTCCGGCCGGCCGGTCCGGCCCGGGAGGAGAGAGTGGCCCGTATAAGTTTCACCCACCTCGCCTGCGGCATAGGTAAAATGAACAGTTTTTCAAGATGGTGGCCGGAAGGCCCACGCCCCCCGGCCCCACGCGGGCCCGCTAAGCCCGGGGGTCCCCCCACCGGGGGCCACAAGCCCATAAGCCCGGGCCCATATAAGCCTTACGGTACTGCCATCACGCCCGGCAGATTAAACGCTGAAGCTCGATTAGAACGCCCTCGGCCGTAGCGAGCGAACGCTTACTGTAAGCCAGGTAGGCACCGCAATCCTCATAAGTGCTGTAAGCCGCCACCACGAGCCTCACGGCCCTCCTCAACGCCTCCAGGGCCTCCTCGACCCCCAGGCGGGCCTGGTCCAGGATAGCCCGGGCCGCCCTGGCCCTCTCAACCCTCCAGCTCACGCTCCCGGCCCCCTACTCCTCCACGGGTACACGCTCATAAACGTTAACCTCCGAAGGGTTACCGTACTTGTCCTTAAGGTTAAACCGTAACAGAGGCGTAACGCCGTCATCATCATATATTACGAGCTGGTTATTCTCAATCTTCCACCGGTTCGTCAGCACCTTACGCCCACGCTCAAGGTCATCAAGCCCGGCCTTAACGTCCGCATCGTGAGCCGTAAGGGCGTCATAAATCTCGTCAAGCGTGTGCTTAAGGGCGTCCAGGGGCCACACGAGGTTCTTCATCGGCCTGTCAATCGTAACAATCGCCTCAAGGGGCGTAAAGCCCTCCTTGCTAATCTTTACCGTGTAGGGGTTGTTGTCAATCGTTTCCGTGGGCGTGTATGTAATGCTCACTATGCTGTGCTCGCTAATCTCGCCATCAGGCCCCGTTAACTCGGCGAAGACGAGGTTACCGTCCTTATCGTAAAGCTCCACGAGGGCGTTCTCTATCGGGTTCCCGTCCTTGTCCGTAACGCGGACCTTGAACGTGTAAGCACGCTCTATGCGGGCGTCCTCTGTCGGGGTGCCGCCCCAATTAATACGCCACCTGTCCGCCTCGCAGTCCGTAAACCTCGGGGCGGAGGCGAGGTCTATGGTGTTAATAGTGTAGTAATTCCTCATAAACCTGGCGTTTGACAGGTAGAGGGGGTTTGTGCCGTAAATATACGCCCCATCGCCACAGCACTCAACTATTACGTTCGTAATGGGGTGCTCCGGGGTCGTTCCATACATCCAGCCGTGCCCCGCATTCTGTATTACAAGCTCGTTAACGTCCAGGTCATTCGTCATCTTCACGGCCCCCAGCCCTCCCACGATACGGCAGGACCAGATTTTGTTAACCGAGCCGTCCTCCAGCCATAACATGTGGCCCAGGTCGCTACGCTTCCCGATTAACTCGGTCCCGCCCATCCTAATCTCGCCCTCCGGTTCGTTGTGTATTACGAAGGCGTAAGCGTTGAAGACCACGTCCCTCACTATGAGCGTAACGCCCTTACAGCCCGTGCGGGTTTCCTCATCGCACTCGCCCAGCCAGAGGTAAGCGTGCCTCTTTACGAGTATCACGGCCTCGTGATAGTCAAGCGTTACGTCGGAAGTGAAGATTACCGTCTTCTCCTTATCGGCGAAATACGTCCACGTGGAGCCGTCCCCGATTTGGAGCTTGGCCCTGAAGATGTAAGTGCTGGCGTCCAGCTTCTCGACCACGCCCCAATTGTTCGTTACGGATGCGTTATAGATGTCCTCGAAAGTACAGGGCTCCTCCTCGCTGAAGCCCACGACCGTAATCGTGTTAGTGTCCGGGTTATACGTTATCGGCACGCTTTAACGCCCCCTACAACGGATATTCGCCCGTAACCTCCTCCGCCCTCGTTAAATCAACCTCGACCGTGAGGTCGTCAAGCGTAACATTATCACGCTCGTACGGCTTCAGGTCGTCCGGGACATCGTAACCGTTCAGCCTCAGCTTGGCCACGTATAACACTTTAAAACGCTCGGGCACGTCCGCCCATTTCAGGCGGTACCACGAAAGGCCATAGGGGAATATGACTTCCCGGCCTTCCGGCGTTACGTTCACCCTCATGGCCGTAAAGGGCACCCTGGCCACGCCCGGCTCACCCCTCCCCGAGCGGTCCGAAGACATCTACTCTCAGGGCGTATTTAGAGCTTTCGGCCCGCCCGGTCAGGACGAACCAGCCGAAATAGCCCGGCTTGATGAACGTGCCCAGGATAGCATTAGCACGCCACTCGGCCTCCCGGCACTTTTCCGTAAAGGCACCTGCGTCCCCCTCCTTTAGGGCGTTAAACGCCTCGTAAAGGTGCCATACGAGGGCACTCTTCACGGCACACCGGACGTAAGGGGCGAGCGGCCTCGGCACGTAGTAGTCCACCAGGCCCTCCAGGACCTCGCCCGGCTCCACGTAACGCGGGACCACCCTTACTCCCGTAACGGCAAAAGGTGCCTTACTCACACACGTCCACGTGTAGTGCCCGCTCTCGTCGTCCACGATTTTGTAGTCATCCCTTATGTAGCCCGTGAGGGCGTCCAGGTCCACGCCCCGCTCACCGTAATAGCTTAACGCCACGGGGTAGCCGGCCAGCCCCAGCGTAATGAGACGCTGATTGGGACCGTAGCCGAGTGTTACAGTATTGCTAATCACTCCCCGCTGGCCTCCTCCTCGGCCCGCTTCTCCTCCACGTAAGCCCATATCACCACGCCGGACGGGCTCACGGCCACTATCCGCTCGCCGCGGGTGCCCGGGGACCTGAAAATGACGAAGCCGAGGCTCTCCAGCTTTTCCCGTAACGCATCAAAGTCCCCGGCAGTAGTCCGTACTACGACGGGGGCCCTCGTGAACTCGATGATAGGAGCCTCCGCCTCCTTACGCTTGCTCATAGCTCGCCACCTCCACCGTAAGCGTTACCGTTCCCTCGGCTTCCGGTGTGTAATCACAGATGAAGACGCCCGTTTGGTCCGTTACACCCCTCGCTATCACAGTCCCGTTCTCCTTAATCTTAACGAGGGCGTTTGGAGCCGGTATAAGGTCCTCCTGGTCCGCCACGGGCTTAATGTAAGCCGACACGATGATGTGTAGCGGCCGGCCCACCATGAAGGGCCAAGGCTCGGCCGTAACGTAAACCTCCATGTCCTCTGGGCTAATCACGTTGAACTCAAGCGTTACGGTGGTGGCTACGCTCATCTGTACCTCACCCTGACGTGGTCAACCCAGAGCTTAATGTCTAAGTCCCAGGAAGCCGTACCGCTGGTCTCAACGTGAACTCTAAGAGCCGCCTTCACCGTAATAGTTACAGTTGTGTTCACCGGAACGGGCGTAACAACCTTGTGCCACTTGTCCGTCTCCGTGATGTAAAGCACAGTCTTACCGTTTACCTCGACAGTCATATAGCACCACGTTACACTCAGCTCCGGTAATATATCACCGTGAGCAAAGCGAACGTAGAGGCACGCATAAGCCTCGCTTGCGTCCGGTATATCAAAGCTCTTCTGTACCATAGACTCCCTACTATAAGTCTCACACGCGTATAGCTCTTGACCGCTACCTACAACGGTACTCACACGGTAAAGCGAATTCGGCGGCGTAACGTAGTGGTCATCCGCCAAGACGCCGTACGACCAGCCCTCCGTGTCCTCCGTAAAGTCATCATCATCCACGACCGACATGGCCTCAAGGTCTATGAAGTGAACTTCCAGGCTCTGCTTGACCTCGCCCAGGTAGTCCGTGTAACCACTATCCGTATAACACTTCAGGTGTAGAGTTATGGTTTCTGTCAGCTCCGTGTCCGGTAGGGGCCTTTCGGCCCAGTTCTTCACCGTAACGGTCTTCTTCTCCCCAGCCGGAAACTGGCCCAGCTCCACGGGCGTAAACGTCCACTCCTCTGGCCCCTCCGCCTCCAGCTTAATGTACAAGTTTTGGGGACCGCCATTATATATCTCAAGGACGATGATGGGCTTTACGGGGTCGTCTTCCTCGCTTATGTCTATGTAGATGTCCGGGTCAACCCCGGCTGTAACCCACTTCCCGACCACCATGACACCTCACCCTAAGTGCCCGTGGAGGGCGTAGTATATTTGCCTTTCTCCTCCATGGCCACCACTTGCGGGGTCGTGTACTTGCCCTTCTCGGTCGTGGCCACCACCCGCGGAGCCGTGTACTTACCCTTCTCCGTAACAGCCTCTATCTGGGGTGTGGTCGGCTTGCCCTTCTCCGTAACGCCCACGACGGCCGGCGTGGTGTAGCCGTACTTCAGCTCGGCCGTTACCGGCGGCTTGAACTCACGTACGGGCTTTACGACACGGTAGAAGACAGGGCTTGGCATGTTACGGTAAGAAGCCACGCCATCTATCGTCTCCCACAGGTGGCCGACGGCAGATTTAAGCTCTCCCTCGGCCACAAGGGCCGCCTGCTTGACGAAAGCATCATAAATCTGCCTCATCATGGCCAGGAACTCATAGACACGTTTTACCGCCAGCCTGCGGTATCTGTCAACTTCCTTTACGGCTTCCTCATACGCCTCGTTCAGAGCGTTCACAGCCTCATCGTAAGCGGCCAGGCTGGCCTCAACCTCAAGCCGTAACTGAATACACAACCTCTCAAGCGTGTCATCGTCAATAAAGCCCGCCTCATACCATTTCTTATAGCCCTCAAGCGTGTCCAGGTACTCGTTTGCCCTCGCCAAGTGTGTCTCGGCTATTCGCTCCTTGACGCGAGCGTAACGCTCGGCCAGCTCCCTTTCGGCGTTTATAGCGTCCAGGAGTGCTGACCTTACCACGGTGTAGGCCACCCTGGGTATGAGCATTACGGCGTCGTTCCAGTCCTCCGTCATCCTCGTTACCTGCTCCCTTAAGTCGGTCAGCCTGTCGTCCAGCTCCTGCGTTACGCCGAAGAGGAGGTCCACGCCGGCCACGGGAAGGCTGAAGCCGGCAGAGGCAACGGCGTGGCTGGCGAGGCGTTTATCAAGGAGGTCGAGAATACGCCCGATTTGGCTCGTGCTGTCGGGCGGGTACGGGCTGGCCCCGCGGTAAGTGTTCAGTATGGTTTGTAACGTCCCGCCCATAGAGGTTTGTATTGCGTAAGACAGGGCCTCCTGTACCATCTCGCCCAGGAACTCATCCATTATCTCCGGCTCCGTGTGAATTGACCACCATAACACGGCCTGTATCATGTCCAGCCAGATGTCAATCCAGGCGTCGTAACTCGTCGTGTGTACCTGGTGCTTAGTGCCCGACAGGAACTTGTTAAAGAGCCTTGAGGCGGCCTTAAAGCCAGCGGTACGCCGGAAGCCCCACCACCACGCCACGTCAACGAAAGCGTCCCACTTGCGAAACAGCTTTTCAAGAGCCCGGCCTATGAGTTCGGCGGCCAGGGACTGCGGTAGGCCGACGGGGTGAGCCGCCTCCGGCGGGTCCCACGGCGGCTCCTTCTTCTCCTTACGACGCGAGACCGATGTTTTCGCCAATCTTCACCAACCCCCTTGTCTCGTAAAGCCCCACGTGGTGCCAGAACACACGGGTAAAGGGCTCCTCCGCGGGCAGAGGCACCGGACAGCCGGCGAAGATTACGTCGAAGTTACTGGCCACGTTAGACGGCAACTGGTGCCCTATGTAAACCACGGTCCCGCCGCCGAGCGTGTACTTGTCTCCCGTTACCACGTTCTCAGCCACTATCTCCGGATTACTATACACTTCGACAGTAACAGGGTAAGCGGTCCCCTGGTAGGTCAGCATTAGCTCAAGCAGGAAAGCCGGTGCCCTGACCTTTTGAACCTGGACGCGGCCAATTTCACGCATGTAAACCGTGCTCGGGTTGTAAATATTGTACTCGGCCCGCCCCTTCTCGGCCAGCACCTCAAATTTCTTATAACCGTACCTGTTATCGCTGTAATCCGGCTCCTCCTCGACCATGCTCCACCCGTCCGCGGTGCCACGTAACACAACCTGGATGGCCAGGGTCTCCCGCATGGGCTTGCTCCAGCCCTCATCGTAATCAAGGTCCACCCACTCGAAACGCTGGACCTCCGGCAGTACCCGGCTCTTTACGTTCGGATTAGGGCTCTCGTAAACGTCCGGGTAACGCTCAACGTCCCCGTAGAACTGTGCTATAATGGAGACCGGGTCCGCCCCCTCCGGCACGACCTGGCCCAGCCTGCCCATGAGAAGGGGCCGGTCGTAAGCGTACGTTACGGCGAAGTCCGGCAGGTGCTGGCCGGCCAGCCTCACGGCGTCGTAGGCACAGCTCAGGTGGGCGTCAAGCGGGAATAGGACGCGGTTCCAGAGCATGTCCCTCATGGCCCGCTTCTTCAGCTCAAGGGCCTTCTCGTACGCCCTTTCCCACGCCTCCATACCGCCCATTTCTCCCGGCCCGGAAAGGTTTATTGCGGGCCCGATATAAGGGTTTCCGGGTCGGCGGGCCGTGGCGGACTGGCGTCAAATAATAATGGACGCCTGCAAGCTGGCGGGCGAGCACTACAAGAGCGTGAAGCGGAGGAAGCCGCTAACGCCAAAAGCCATAAGGCGGACCTTCTACCTGGACCTCCGTAACAGCATACAGAGGGGCGTGAGGGAAGCGTTACGGAAACACGGCCTACGCGGACACACCCGTATGCTCGCATACTTCATCATATTCCAGGCCGTAAGGGACATATTCCAGTACGGGCCGGAGGAAGCACTAATACAGCATTACGTTAAACGCCTTGAGCGGACGGTGATAATATGAGGAGGCACAGGCGAATAGCGGAGACAATAAGGCAGTTCATAGCCCGCCGGCAGAGGCGTACGGCCCTTGAGGTTCACGAGGCCAGGCGTAGGCGTAACGTGTGGAGACGCAGGACGAGGCAGTTCTTAACACTACTGGCCAGGAGAATAAGGGGACCGAGGCTTACGGGCCCCGTCCTCGCCAGGATGCTGATTATCCGGCTAACGGACCCCGAGGAAGCGTTCGATATTGCGTTACGGGAGCTTAAGACCCTGGAGCAGTACACGTTCTGGGAGCTGGTCCTCTACCGGGCCGGCCTAATGCTCTTCAGGTACCACCACAGGCGGTCATTAACGTACTGGATAGCCAGGCGGATAGTCCAGGACATAGTGAGACACTTCGAGCCGAAATGGCCCGTCAAGGCCGTCTTCCACGTAACGGAGTATTACACGACGGTCAGAGACCTTACAGTGCGTAACGAGGACCCCGACCTCTTCGACGAGACCGCCCGCGTCGTGGTAGAGATGACGCGGGCAAAGGCCACGTGGGAGACCGAACCCGTCCCCGACGAGAACCTGTTACGCTGGTTTCTCCAGGAACTCGTGGCGTATTACAAGGAGGAGATTTGTAAGAGTAACATGGTGGCCGTGGTCATCCGGCCCGTAATATACCACATCGTAAGGGGGGAGGAGGGGCACTTCTACGTCAGCCGGTGGACGCCCGTAATGGTAATACGCCCCGACCCCTGGATTAGGAGGGCCATGCCAATAGATACGCACTTCCTCGAACTGGCCGAGCAAAAACCGGAGGACGAGTGGGCCAGCATACGCACGTACGCGGGCGAGGGCCCCGTGGACGACGATACCGAGGTCGTAACGGCGAGGGACGCCTGCCGCGAGCCCTTCCTCCGGGGCCGTGTAAGGGACGTACTGTTCTTCCCGTACCGCGTGGCGAGGGACTTCGCCAGGGCATTAGGCATGCCGGAGAAGTGGATACACATTACGCACTGCTCGCTGTACTTTACGCCCACGCGGTCGGGGCAGATGGCGAGGCGTTACAGGAAAAGGGACAGGCTACCCAACGACATCTGGGCGGGCGAATTATTAAGGCGTGATAAACTATTACGGCTCGGGAGGCCCCGGCCTGTTCTCCGTGCGAGGCGTAAGGGCTTCACCTGAAGCGGGCCGTAACGGGCTGTTACGGGAAAAACCGGCCGGCCATTTTGCCCTCCATAATAATAATAAAATAATGGGGGTACAGGGGGTATCCCCCTGGTTAAAAGTACGCTCGGGCCGGAGCACATATATACATATGTGCGTGCCTCGGCCCTACGGTCCCTAAACAGATAAGAATTTTTTGTGATAACTGTGGGTTATTATTATTATGTGTGATTAGATTGACGGAAGAGTTTTCCCGTAACTACGTAGTGGGACGGACCCCTCGGGCCCTTACGGGCCTTGAGCCGGCCCGTCCTTAGCCCGACCTCCACGAATACGTGCCACTCGGGCCAGGCGTCCGGGCTTAGCCGGGCCTCGTACATCCCGGGCTTAATTACCCGTAACGGTACCTTACGCCTCAACCGGTCCAGGTAGCACCGGTCAATTATGTAGTACATGCGTATTGAGCCGTCCGGCAGTTCCTCGTGGTAAGCGTAAAGTGCCGGTACGCGGACGTACGCCCAGAAGTAGGCACCTATATCGTCCGGGTCAAATTCAATATTACGGTCAAAAAAATAAGGGGGGTTCAGGCGTAAGGCGACGACCGCCGAGGCAGTACGGGCCTTTACGGCCACCGTCCTCAGCCCGCCAGCTCCTCCTTTAGTGCCTGTATGTCGGCCCGTAGGCGTTCGAACAGTTCCATTTTCCTCGTTACGTGCTCGTTCACGTGCGTTATCTCATCTATTGTCGGTGTTTCGCCCTTACGCACTTTGTCTATGAGGCCCTTTACGTCGTCGAGCATGTCTATTTGCTCGTTCTCCATCTCGCTGAACGTCTCCATTACGTCGAGTATGCGGGCACCGATGCGTATTGCTCTGGTGATTGCGTTACGGTACTGCTTGTACACTATGGGGAGGAGGGTCGCTATGGCCGTGAGTATTGCCGTAACGACCTCGGCGGCGTCAATCATGGCCGCTCGCCTATGTGGCCGTCTCCAGGTGTGCCTTTACCTTCCAGGCGTCCTCGGACGTGCTGTACTCCAGGTGGAGGTAGGACGTGGGCGGTGCGGCGTAATCGGCCTTGAGCGTCTTGGTCAGTATCGTGTCCAGGTTGGAGTTTATCGTGCTGAGTATGCTGTCCCTCTGGGAGCCGAGGCCGGCCTCGTGTGCGAACATGGCGAGGACGTAACCGCGGACTAACTGGCCTATGACGAGCGGCCTCCAGTAGCGTCCGAAGGCGTCGAGGATGGCCATTACGGGCTCTCCCGTGTACGTGTCGTAGGACGGGTCCATGTAGCGTAACACTCTCTTGTCGCCCGTGAAGAAGGCCACGGCCTTGTAGCCGGGCCTCCAGCGTATGTTCGGGTCGTGCCTGAGGCCGACTATGCTTATCGTGTAACGGGCCAGCTTGAACTTGTCTTTCTTGCCCGTTACGCGGTCGGGGAAGTACCCGCCCTCGGCGAAGGCCGCGTCAACCCCGTCCTTCCATGCCCCGTAGGCCCTGGCCAGCTTAACGCGTTGCTTCATCTTTATGATGTCCGCGTCGGGCCAGTCGGAGCTGACGAAGTTCTCCCAGGCGTCGGAGCTGGCGTCGGCTATCTTGTCCTGGAAGACGGTGGCGTTGGGTATCTTGGTCGTTAGGGCGTTGTAAATCCTGGCCTGCTCGCCCTTGAGCGTGGCCTCCCACTCGTCTATTACGTCCGCGGGTAGCTCGTCCTCGGTGAGGAGCACGACCTGCCCCACGTAATCGAACACGACGCCCATACCCGACCACCCTTTCCGGCCGTAATGGGATGGCGGGCCTTAATAAGCATTACGCTTACTCGGTTACGGCCCGTTACGGGGGAGCGAAAGGTTTTTATACGGCCGTGCCGGCACTAAGTAGGTGGTCGGGCATGGCGTGGTTTAGTGATGTCCGCTCGGCCGTCCGGGCTTTCGAGGTAAATTATCCCAGGCTGGCCGGGGCCGTGCGGCCGCTCCTCGATTTCCTGTTACGTAACGCCGACCGTCTCGACACGTTGCGTAAGGAGAGGGCGGGTGAGAACGGGACCCTCGTATTTTACAGGCCGAGCCCTTACGGGCGTAGTGTGGTGGTGGCGTGTATTGTCAGCCGTAACGGGTTTAAGGTGGTGAGGACTTCCTGGGCTTTCCTCAGTCGTTACAAGCATACTGTCCAAATCTAATGGTGTTACACGGCCGGGTATGAGTGGAGCACGTCCGACCGAAAGGTTTTTATATGGTAGGCCGGGTTATGGTATAATGGGGTGGTGGCGGTGGAGCGTGTGTGCCGTGCCGGCCATCCTGCCCCTTCGGCTCCCGGT
>Ga0190310_1000651_pt1 | contig 11385 bp, 9 predicted proteins | sample 48700778_MG_FD_165059 | JGI IMG/M metagenome (GOLD analysis project Ga0190310, IMG submission 165059) | Hydrothermal vent sediment bacterial communities from Southern Trench, Guaymas Basin, Mexico - 4870-07-7-8_MG | ecosystem: Environmental > Aquatic > Marine > Hydrothermal vents > Sediment ... | reverse complement strand
TTTGGGGATGATAATATGGGCTTTAAAGAGGGGCGGCATCTTTCTCAGAATCTATACTGTTGTATGTATCATATGGTGGATAATCCTACTGGCGGCGTTGGGTTACGGGCTTTCAAGAAATCCTAATGTTGAGGGCTTCTTTACCGCATTATTTGGCATAATGCTGCTTGGAGCGCCTTTAATCATTCCCATAATGTATGCCAGATATAGGAGTCTAAGGAGATCGAAGGCTCCTTCTTTAGATCCTTTCTTAATCAGTGTGAAGGAGAAATGCGAAGCTATTAAGAAGTATCTCAAGGGAGAGGTTTCTGTCACGTGGAGCCCGATAATATCCCTTGCACATGACGCTACCTTATCATTCCTTCAGAAGTTGTTAATCGATGTGAAGGGGGCTGAGGGCGTGAGAATTATTGAGAACCTTAGAAGGGAGAAGAAGCTCAATATTTCATCTTTAGTCAAGATTTTACGACAAGCAGGTGTTCTTAGCGATGACGAGGTGAAAGAGCTTGAGATGCTCAGGGATCTCCGGAACCGCGTCGTTCATGAGGACTTTTATCCAAGTAAGCAGCAAGCCTCATGGGCTTATGAAGTCGTAAGAGGCCTTATAGCCAAGAAATATCCTGACATACAACTGTAGATGTCATATGGATTAGAAAAATATTAACAAAATCCCAAGGACTTGATGTGGGCAGTTTGGAAAAGGAGGTCGTATAGCTCACTTAATCATCTCTTCCAAGATTTTTCGGAGGAGAAAAACGATGTTTATTAACCTACGCAAAACTTTTAATATTTTCTCTAACCTTTGCTCCTTCAAAATTAATGTAGTGAAGACTTATCGAGACCATTCCGAGCTTCTCGCCGACCCTCAGCCTCGGAATAAGTTCATCCTCAAGCTTAAACTACGGATAGACTCGCCAGTAGAGATAGGCCGCTTCAAGGCAACAACCAGAGTCATCTGATCTCATTAAGTAAGCCTAAACGTTAATAAAGATTTATCTGAGAGCGATTGCATGAGAGCATCATGCGGGGGGTTGGATCAAATGGATCTTGGAAAACCGCTTAGTCTTTAATGAGCTTAATAAAGGAGAGAGTCAGTTTTCTGCGGAACGGCGAAAGGGAAGAAGAGTAAAACTATAATCTTGAAGCAGAGGACGTATGATCGTTTTTATTAATTAAGTTATAAGAAGAATTTGGTTAATAAGCGAGAGTGAAGATCCTAGCATAACTTTCGACTGGGCGAAAAATGCTTATTGGATAAATGGAAAGAGAGCGCTCCATGAGTGACTTGCTTAACTTTATTAGTAAAATGGCGATTAAAATCGAAGAAAAGATGCAAGCTCTTTATGAGATTAAACTAAATTTTAGAAGCAACGTAAGATTTCTGCTGGAGCCCTTAAATTCCCATAAGCAAGAGAGGATAATAGCTTAGATTTAATAAGAGGGATCGCGAACAAAAAGCTTGGGGGCATTAATGGATGCGTTAGATAAACCTCTTAAGGAGAGGTTCTTGAGTTTACTTCCCGGAGAGCGAGAATCCATAGATGTATTCGCCTTCTCTCAAAGCCTGCTCGAGAGGGGAGGGGATGTTGAAAGGAGGTTTTCCCTAATTTGTCTTGATAATTCCTTTGAGTTAATTCTTAGGGCATACCTGCAGAAGAGGGGTGTTAAGACCATTAGATGGAGGAAGGCAGATAAAGTAGTAGATCTAGCTGTGGCGCAGCTTCGCATAAATGATCTCCTGAGCTACTCTGAGAGAGCGGGTCTAAAAATTGAAAGTGATGAAAAGATAGCTCTCTTGTCAATGCATGAGAAGAGAAACGCTTTGTACCACGGAAAGACTATAATGCTTCCAGCTAAGAGGGATATTGAGGCTTGGAGCAGAGTTGTTGCCAATCTAATCTTAAGAGTTACGGGCATCGATCCATTTGAATACTTTAGGACGAAGGAATACGAAAGGATAGCCATACTACCTGAAGACTTAGAGTATGTTTCTAACCTCGAAAGACGTTTCAAAACGGTGCCACCATACATATCTAAGTTTACTTGGTGGAGCGAGGTTCAAAGGGATGTCATCGAAAGAGGAGAGAAGTGGGATCTATACGTTCATTACAGGCCTAGGTGGCCTTTCTTCATACCCACTCTAGTCTTAATAAAATGTAACCAGTACAATAAGCCCATCTCTAGAAGTTACGTTGAGGATTTAGAATCTAGGGCGCATTTCTTAAAGAATGAGAAAAAGGCGTGGAGAGTCTGGCTCGGAATAGTTTCATCACTCGGCTTTGAGAAGGATGCTATAATTAGAGCCGAGGACCATGAAGGCAAAGCGCTTGGCCTTGTCTTGATAAACCCGAGGAAGAAGACCTTTCACTCCTCTTTAAGGGGGCAATGTAAGAAAGCATGCAAATGGCTGATATTATGGGGTTAGCCCTATGGACCTAGAATTAGAGATAGATGTTCAGGAATTGGCTAAGCTTTTAAGAGAAATTGGATTTGAGTGGGTTAAGGTTGAGAAGGGAGTATTAGAGGCTAAGGCGAAAATGGGATGGGGGAGAATACATGTGCTTGCAAAGGAGACAGCAACAAACAGGGTATATGTTGATGTCCACTGGGATGCCTTGATACACTTCATCATGCTTGGAGTAGATTATGCTAAGAGACCTAGGAAGATCTGTGAAGCAATAATAGAGAAAATGAATGAGAAGGGAATGAAGGGAAGGATCATCGGTGGTACGAGCTGGTTTAACAGAAGAAACAAAGCAATAATATCGGGTATTAAAATTTGAACTGGCTTTAAGCTTTTTCTTCTATAAACACTACGGCAAAATAAACGGATTTGAGCGCTAAATAATGATAGGGGTAAAGAGCTTGCTCAAGAGTTATGAAAATTTTACAAAGAGGCGGTCAGAGCATTAAGAAAATTGCTAAGCAGTTAAAGAATTAGGAGCTTTGTAGTGGGTTACTTACGGACCTAAAAAAATCAAGGATTCGTAAAGTCAAAGAGGATAGGACCAGAGAGAATACACTTCTTCAATAAGTTAGGTCAGTGATTAAATGAGAAGCCGATGTAGCTTTCATCCTTAGGAGGTGCCACAAACTTGTATTATCTGCGAGGTTTGATCTATTATATTTTACACGGATCTTCCACATACAGATGAAGCCGATTCTTTAAGCTAAGCATTTTTTTTACACGTCATGGATGAAAAGAGTATTAGATGTTGAAAAATGAGTTTGTGTTAAAAACCAAGTAAGGAAAAGATCTAACGAAGTATTTCAAAATGTATGCTAAGTTTATGCTTAAGATTTAGCGCGTTATAAAGCCTGCAAAGTGCTCGAGTTCAGGCATAAAAGGAGGAGGTCAGCTACTAGCTTAGAGGGATGACTATTTTTAGCTAAGCTCTTCAACGGAATTACTGATGCGGGAGAGAAGCTCTTCGTCTGAGACAGAGATTACTTCCTTCTCTAAGAATTCTTCTAGCGCCCTTACTAGCCTCCTTCTCTCCCCTCACTCCCTCAGAAGAGGGTGTTAAGAGAAAGGTATTCGGCACTCTTCCCTGCTCTGCATGCGATAACTCTCCCTACCTCCTTAGAGCCTTTCTAGAGCCAGCTAACCCTATACTTTCAGCCTTATAGGAAAAGAGGGTCATCAAGGCTGGCTTAGAAAACCCGGACGCCTCGAGGATTTTCTAACCTGCTGCCACTCATGTTCTCACTTTCACCACAATGCCCTTAAATTGTGAAAAATTCACATGGTATTTTCATACCCATAGGACTACTTTATTGCTCTATCTATAATGAATAGCGTGTTTGCTGTTCGCTTCGCCACACTCATAACGCTTGTCATCTTTTGTTAAGTTTTATTTTCACTGGAGTCCAGTTTCGAAAGGCCACGCTCCCCACTCCCTTTCCGATAATTAAATTATTAAGGAAAAGCTCGTACTCGAAAGTATTTAAGATTTAGATACCAGACTAAATTCCGAGCTTGTAGTCAATAAGCCATATTAACTAAGATAGGAGTACAGAACTTTAAGGGAATAAAGAAAGAGGAGATAACAAATTTGGGTAAAGTTAACGTGCCTATAGGAAGGAATAATTCCGGGAAATCATGCATTCCTAGAAGCTCCATGTCTTGCAAAATTACCCTTTAATCTAGAATCATTGAATGCGTGATTATCATACTCTTTTTCACGAAGAAGAGAGGTAAGTAGATCCCATCACAGCGCATAATTTCTTAGGACATTTGTTCTGGCACATCTCATTGACATAGGCTATGTACTTGCTTGCACCATTAATGAAGTCATTAAGCTTGTATAAATAAAGCTCTGCTTCATATAGAGTGATTTCTCTAATTGCATAAAGGTGACAAATAAGCTCTGGTGTGCTTAACGCAAATCCAGCAAAATTATTTCTAAGTAGAACATCTGCAGCTTTTAATGCCTCTGCATCGCTGGTAAAGAAGATAGAAATCATTCCGGCGGTTCTACTAAGCCATAGAGCAGCGGCCATTCCTTCCAATTCCCCGGGATCCGGTATTCCTACTTTCAATTGAACAGCGAGGTGTCTTATAATCCTCCTAGCCGTATTATAACATTCTCGAGCGGGTCTTTGAATTTTTATGAATTTCCGATTCGATAGGTATGTTAGTAGCTCGTCAGCAGGAGCTTTACCTCGGATTTCATTTGATATTTTGGGGGTTATATAGTGGGAAGTTCCTTTGAGCGAGCTTGAATAAAGGATTACGGCTAAAATAATTAGCTTCTACTTGTGCCAGGTGAATGAATGACGAAGAATCTAAGATGTAGGCTAGCATTGTTGTATCGTTACTTTTCCCCATAAAGATTAATTTTTAAGGGTTTTGTTTATTTTTTGAAAGGGAGATGCTTGAGGTGCTTAGAGGCCGGGAACTTAATATATGGGCTGGAAGGATTCTTACTGACGTGAGCTTTCAATATATTTATATAGTGAGCCCCTTCATCACAGATATTTGTATCGACGGACGGAATAGATTTTCCTCCATGCTTATGAGGTTAGCGAAATCAGCACATGTGTATTTACTCACACGACCTCCACGAGATACCGCTGAAATTAGATTTCTTGAGGGACTAAAGGAGGGAGGCATTAGCGTATATGTTAACAGTCTCTTGCATGCGAAGCTTATTCTGGCCAAGCGGTCACAAACGAGTGGGTTAGCAATCATAGGATCAGCTAATCTTACTTATAGTGGTTTTTGGAAAAACCTTGAGATCGCCCTGTTAGTTGATGAGCCGCACGTAATTGGGAGACTTAATGAGGAGGTAGAAAGGTTAATAGCTCTCTCGAGAAGCTATTAGTGTGGTGCTGAGGGATGTTTGAAAAGGCTCTATTGAAGGAGAATCCTTTTCGTATAACGCCAGGCGTGACGGTCTGGGCTGGACGACATGATATTAAGCAATGGCTGGAAAGTTTTATCAAAACCCAGATGATAGTGACTCCCTCACGCTGTGCAGTAATTTACGGGGTTTGGGGAAGTGGAAAATCCCATGCAGCACTATATTTTTCCTCCAAGAATGTATATCTTAAACTAAGTAAAGCTATTAAGAGACCTCCACCCCTTTTTGCCGTTGTACCTGTTCCCCGTGCTGGTGCTGGTGTACTTTATAGAGAAATTATTTACGCACTAGGATGGGATAAGATAATTCGTGGTCTTAAAAAATTTATGGAGAAATCAAGGAAGGCTGAAGAAAAAATTAAGATGATAGCTAAAGGAGATCCAGATGTTGAGTCAACACTAATTGGACTAGCTAAGTCAGCTGATCAGAGAGTTAGGACATTACTAATGAGATATTCTCTTGGAAAAGCTAAAGCATCCGATCTGAGAAGTTTAGAAAAGGAGGGAATCTATCTTGCAACACTTCTTGATGAAATACCAAGGATGATGAATTTGCTAGCAGCGATTTTCAACACGCTTACCTACTCTGATCCCGATATACCTAATCCAGTATTTTCAGAAGTTTTTCTATGGTTAGACGAATGTGAAGCGTACCTAAGAGATATGCCTTCACGTGATACGGTGCAACATCTTATGTTTTATAGAGACATCATCGACTTAGTTCCCAGTAATCTGACAATACTTTTTAACATAACTACTCCTACAGGAGGACCTGAAGGAGTACGTAGCGTATTTGCGGTGCTTGGTGAGGCGATAATGAACCGTGTTGGTAATAGAATTTTAGATATAACTCCATTTAGCGAGGAAGAAGCTTTAGACTATGTGGTAGAGTTAATTAACCATGAAAAATACAGGCCACAGGAGTATAAGAAGAGGTGTCCAGATGAGTATTATCCTTTCACCAAAGCGTCACTAAAATACTTAATTGGTTATATCTCAAAAGGTAAAATGGGCTTAACTGTTCGCTCGCTCAATGATGCCTTAAGCACGATAGTTGAGATGGCAATTCATCAAGGAATTCTTAAAGAGGCTGGCAAGGATAGAATAAAAGTTGACCATATTAAAAGAATGATCGAGGAATTACCAATAACCTAACATATCTTAATAAACCCATCACCACGATACTCACTCCAAAAGAACCTATAATTAGGACCTAGGATTTCTCCTATCTTTTGTAATGAGTCCATTATATCATAAAAAGAAGCTAAAACACCTTTACTTGCTAAAGCGCAGCAGATATATTCGATCGCGCTTATTGCCGATATCGTTCCCACAGTTCCAAATTTTGAGAGGCATTCACTCAATAATGATTTTAGATTGTCGCGTTTCTTTTCAGGTGATAGATCCTTCCATCTTAATGTTATGTTCTTGAAGAATAATTTTGTGTACTTGTAATGGAAATCGTGATGAATAAAGTAGCCAAACCGAGATTTATCTAAATTCATAAAGGGAATTTTCTCAATATCCTGAAAAAGATAGTCAAAATCAGAATTTAGAACAAGCACATAGCGTCCCCTTCCTTTACCGTTTTCTCTCTCATATCTTGCCAAGCCTAAATCAGCTAACCAACCAAATCTCGATTCTACTCTATGACGTATTGGACTATCAGACCATCGCTCAGGCCATCTATAAACATCATATAATATTTTTTGAAGTTTTTCACGCTGAAAAGGGGATTCGCACACCTTTAGCCTCTTAGAAATGACCTCTATAAACATACTCTTGAAATGCTTTGCCATTTCTTCTTTATCCATTACCTGCTTACGTAGAAGACTTATTATTATACCCAATTGGTCTATATCACGCATTAAGAGGAATTTCGTAAAGAAAAATCTTTCTTTAGGGATTAATGCATACGGATTTTCATTGTTATTTGACCTAAGAGCTATTATAACATCTCCATACACTGTCGGTAATAACAAATCACCTCTAGCTTCAATTAATTTCATACTCGCTACTACTCGTAGATATTTCTCTGCATCTCTGTGACGTATTGTTCTCTTTACGAACCCTCTACCTCCTTCATTCCACTCCTTAATACCAATTTGTCGTAAGTAATTAGAAAAAGCCTTTTTCGTGTTATTGCAATAATCTTCAATTGCTAATATTATCTCTTTTCTAGTATATCCCTTACTCGCTAACCTGACTAGCTCGCGAATTATGGCAAGCCTTTGCACCTGCGAAAAGCTCACTCCAATTTGCCTGAGCATTACATTTTTATTTTAACTCTGGATAATAAAAATGTAATGGAGCTTGACATAAGGAAGTATTTAGTCGGTCTCTTGACACTTTATAAGAAGTATGTCTGGGTTCCATCCGACACGCTAGTTCATTTCCTGAAAGCCATTGATATTCATGTCACACGTAAGGAAATTCTAGAGTATTTATACAATTTAGGACACTTAATTGAAATCCGTTACTTCCCAGATGATCGATTAATTAAGCCGCTCTTTAAGTGCGAATATAGAGTGTATGGGCCGCTTACATGTGAACTCATTCGTATTCGTCCCTCAGCTATGGAATATGTGAGGAGCTCATTTGACATTACATGCCTCGTCAAAAGACCTGAAGAGGTGGATGGGTTGCAGCGAGCCCTTAACAAGAGGGTATCAGATACATGTACTTGGCCTTATCGACTATTTTGTTTATGGGGACACGAGGTAGGAAACGTTGCCTCTAAATTTAAAAAACCTCTTAATCTAAACCAGCTTCGTAGTTATCTTTCAAAAGGTGCCCTAACGCTTAAAACTGGTTTAAGTCATTTACCAATCGAGCACCAGGCTCTGCTCGCGCTAATTATTTTAATTACTAAGAAGGGGTACAAGCTAACGCATTGGCGCATTGATGCTGAAATAGATCGTCTAATCGATGAGCATTTTCCTATGGCGAGAATTTTATTACTTCATCCTACTAATGTTAGGCGTAAAGCACCCAAGATTATGCACGATCTATTAGGCATTGGATATTTCTCGATAAGAAATGGTTATATTCACTTGCCAAAAACTTTACATGACATAGACGTTAACCAATTAATAACCCGGCTTTCTAATGCTATTTGGGGACAACTATATACCCTATCAGTAATAAATCTCTTCAGAAGCATTGTGAGAGGAGAGGAATACAAAGTGCCTCATGATGTCAAGTTATTAGAGTACAGAAAGTTGATTAAAAGCATCAGTAACTTGCCTGGGAAAGAATTTCGTGAGAGAAGGGATAAATGGCTAAAAGAGTTCCCTAAACGATTTAAAGAAATGCTTATGAGTTCTGATCAATGTAAGCTATCACTGTTTTAAGGAAAAGGCGTGAAGCAAGTCTTAAAAGGCATTAATTAATATAATTAATATCTTTATTAAAAGGAACTTTAACCAAGAGTTATGCGACGATCACCAAAACCACTGCTGTTCGTTCCTGTAGAGGAGCCGCACCCTCGAAGCAAATGGTGGAGGATAATTAGAGAAAAACGATTTTATGATAACCTAATGATCAGTGTGGCGAGTATAGAACGATACTTCTCCAATCCTAAAGAATTCAAGCAAGTAATCTTGCAGAACGATAATCTAAAACTTTACTTAGACTCCGGAGGATATACTGAAAGAACGGGTCTTTCAATAAACCTAAAATTGAATAAGAATCTACATAGTTATCTAAGAAGAAAATGTATGACCGTCTTAAAATATGCTAAAGAATGCTCGGCGTATGCTTTCTTTAGCTACGATATACCGATCACTAATAATACTCCCCCCTCAGCTTATAAAAAAATTCAGCGACTTAATGAAATGGCCGCAATGTTCATGTTGGATAAAAAGCCCCCCAATACAAAGCTATTTGCGGTTGTGCATGGATGGGATTTTAATAGCATTCTATCTGCTGCAAAGAGGTTCAAAGATTTAAACTTCGATGGATTAGCTGTACCCAGCCCTATTTCTCATTCATCTAGCATTAAGAAAAAAATTGAGTTTGCATGTGCTATAGCCAGTGTTGCAGATGACTTAGAGATTCACTATTTAGGTGCAGCAGGCATAATCGATCTTTATATAATTGCACTTCTCGGTATTAATTCATGTGACAGCAAAGCATATTCGGAGCATGCAAGATTTAGGAAGTATATTATTCCCCAAACAGGTCAAAGGATTGCTATAGGATTTAATAATAAAACGGAGAAAAGATTTCGGCTCAAAAGGCTCCCTTGTATGTGTCCTGCATGCTATCAAGCAAAAATTTTTGTATACAGCCATGGCTTAAAGTATGAATCTGACTTTTATGCAAGGAAGGGTAGTGAAGCTGGGGCGATGCTCTCACTCCATAATCTCTATACTCTTTTCAATGAGTTAAATTTTATTAATGAAGCAATGCACTCAAGAGAACTCTTTAGAAAATTACTTATGAATAGGATGAAGGTAAATCCGCTACTTAGAACGGCGTTAAAAATACTCGTCGCATTATGTGAGGAAAAGAAGAAGCTAAAATCCAGAGTAATCTTCTTTAATTTACTAAAAAATATGGTCTAGACACGTATCTTTTGCTTTAAAGTGTCAACGAGTTCTCCAACATAAGCGTAAAAGGCTCCTCTTGGCCCTATACCACTCTTTTTTACGTCCCAGTTTTCTTCTCTATAATAGAGCGACGGCAATAGAGTTATTTTAAATTCGTCACGAACAGCTAGGAGCGCTTTCCAATAAACCTTTACGTTAATGTAAGCGATAATGTAATCATATCTAGAAGCTAAAAGCTTTAACTTACTGCGTACTGCAGGTATTAATATAGAAAGCTTTCTTGGGTTAGGTCTTTCATCAAGTCTAATTGTCAGATATTGCTCCTTTTCGTGAACTATGCCAAAAGGTTTCCCAGTCTTTGGATTTGTAATACAGTCTATAGCAGCTAATTCAACATAAGCTCGCAATGGTGCAATTTTCTTTAGAACATACTTCCATGTTGGTGCAGCGCTGTAAGGCTTCACAGCTGTACATGGTAAAATAAGCAATACTTTCATCTTTATAGTAAAGATGACAATCGGTTACAAATAAATTTTTAATCCAATTAATTTAACTGCATTTAATTCCTAGATGAGAGTACTATTAAGATTTCACCACTAAAGGAAATAGACTACATACCAACCGAGACTTTAAGGCAATTCTTGGGCCTGAAGTGTAGATAATGGAATCCTATCTCGATGGTTTAGACTTTATCGGATCTCAGGGTCAGTTCCTCCTATTCTTATCTCAGCCCTCCTCTTGTCACAGATCTTGCCATTCTCTGCTTTAAGCCTCTCACTCCATCATTCTCCAGAAAGGCTTTAGCTTAAAAACCTCAGCTAAGACCTAATAGCCAGGGCAGCAAACCGGGGGAGGCTATGATAAGAATATTAGGCTGATCAGCCGGGATTCCTGCTAGTCGCCCACCTTCTGGTTCATTGTTAGATGTGGGAAGAAGCCCGCTTGCTTACTTCTCTTTCTATTCCCTTTCATATGCTCTCTTGAGACACTCCAAAAACTCGACAGCATGGGTACAGCTCGCGGAAAATCTTCTGCTTAATCATCCTATCACGCTGAATTAGTATCGATACTCTAGCCACTAACACATTGAAGGTTGGATGTTACCTAGCAGTGACGTACGTGATCAACTGGTTTTCCTCCAATATTCGCTTCAGCTTATAGACGGCCTCATACACCTCCCTTTCAGTCTTCGCCCCAGTACAGACCAACTTACCGCTCGCAAACATCAGGATCACAACTTTTGGCTCCATCATCCTGTAGATTAAGCCTGGGAATTCTTCAGGTTCGTACATTGCCCATTCTAGTTTTGTGGCTGCTTTTTCTAGGTCTATTTTTGCGTGGAGGTCTACGGATGCTACTATGTTTTGGATTTCGATTTCTGGTTCGTGTTTTATGAGGAATCCTTCTTTTTTTAGGAGTTTTACGACTGTTTGTACGGCTTTTATTGATTCTTGTTCGCTTTTGGCT
>Ga0190310_1000650_pt1 | contig 11418 bp, 9 predicted proteins | sample 48700778_MG_FD_165059 | JGI IMG/M metagenome (GOLD analysis project Ga0190310, IMG submission 165059) | Hydrothermal vent sediment bacterial communities from Southern Trench, Guaymas Basin, Mexico - 4870-07-7-8_MG | ecosystem: Environmental > Aquatic > Marine > Hydrothermal vents > Sediment ... | reverse complement strand
TACTGTTCCTACTTGCATTAGATCTCCCCATGCTTGTGCTAGTCCTGTTCTAGCATCTGGTACTTGTCGTTTCCCTGCTTCTCCTCTGAGCTGCCAGAAGATTTCACATACTTTCATCATTCCAGCAGCTCCTATTGGGTTTCCGACGCCAAGTAGGCCTCCAGATGGATTGATCGGCAAGTCTCCATCTCTCTGGGTGACACCTTCTTTGGTTAGTTTGGGTGCTTCTCCTTTTCGGGCTAGTTGAAGACCTTCCATATGGTGTAATTCCTTATAGTCGAAGGGATCATATACTTCGGCTACGTCTATTTCTTTTGGTGGGTTGTGAATTCCTGCCATTTTATATGCCATTCTAGCTGCATATTCAACATATTTTGGATATGCGAGTTCCCTGTTTGTCCAATATGTTGAGTCGAGGCACCATCCAACTCCATCTATCCAGACAGGTGAATCTGTAACTTTCTTAGCTACGTCTTCAGAACATAGGACAACTGCAGCAGCCCCGTCTGAAACTGGGCTTATGTCAAGTCTTTGAACAGGCCACACCAGTACCTCCGAGTTTAGTACGTCTTCTACGGTTATTTTTGCAGGTATTTGGGCACACGGATGGTCTAAGGCGTTTCTTTTGTTTTTAACTGCAACGAGCGCTATATCTTCCTTTTTGATACCGTATTTATGCATGTATCTGTGCATTTCTAATGCGAATATCCAAATTAGGTTTGGTTCGAGTGGTCTGGTTAATATTGGATCCCATATTGTTGAAAAGGCGTATTGTGGATGTGGATGGCATGGGCTCATTTTTTCTTCTCCTATTACGAGGCACGTATCAAATAGTCCTGAGGCGACGTGCCACCATCCAGCTATTGGAACAAATACTCCTGTTCCTCCACCAACATATACTCTGACGTAGGGTTTTCTCCATGCTCCGGCGCCGTCAAGCAAATATTCGCCTTTCATGTGTTGTCCGTCGAAGGCGTCGGGAGCTGTTCCGAGTACGACGCAATCTATGTCTTTAAGTGTTAGTCCAGCGGAATCTAATGCCATTTTGGCGGCTTCCCAGCACATTTCTCTACCTGTTTCTAACATTCTACGTCTAAACAAGGTCATTCCAGCACCAACAACCGCAACACGTTTCTTAATCAACATTTCACACACCTCCCCCTAATACTCCCTACTTAAGATAACTACGGCCCCTGTAGCTGTTGGGATTCCCCTCCAGACCTGTGCGACACCTGTTTTTGCATCTGGTACTTGTCGTTTCCCTGCTTCTCCTCTAAGCTGTAAAACTAGTTCCATGGCTTTCTTTAATCCGTCTGCTTCAAGTAGGTTGCCACATCCTAGAGAGCCTCCAGATGGATTTACTGGTAGGTCTCCATCTCTCTGAGTTGCGCCTTCTCTCAGAAGTATTCCTGCTTCTCCTCTCTCGCAGAGACCTAAGGCTTCCATGTGTTGAAGTTCTTTATAAGAAAATTTGTCGTCGATTTCTACGAGGTCTATTTCTTTTTGTGGCTGTGTGATTTTAGCCATTTTGTATGCCATTTTTGCTGATATTTCAGCGTATATTGCTCTTCCCCAGTCTCTTGACTCTAGTTGCGGTGTGTCAGAGCACCATCCAACTCCCTTAACCCATATGGGTGTGTCTGTTAGCCTTTTTGCTACTTCTTCTGCGGCTAGAACCATTACTATTGCTCCGTCTGCCAGAGGGCTTATTTCTAGCCGTTTTAGTGGGTGAAACATTGGTTCCGAGTTTAACACGTCTTCTACGGTTATTTTTGCGCCGAAAGCTGCATACGGGTTGTCTAGAGCGTTTTTCTTGTTTTTTACTACTACCATTGCGCACTCTTCCAAAGTTGTATCTGTTTCGCAGAGGTATCTCATCATTTCGAGCCCGGCGATGTAGAAGGGGTGTCCACCTAAGGGTCGGTTGTATATTGGGTCTAGGGCGAATGCTACTATGCCTTCGAAGGTGAGCATGTCTGATGCTTTGCTGTGGGCTTCAACGACTGCTATGTCGATTAGTCCGGTGCGTATTTGCATGTATGCGTTTATTATTCCGAAGAGCCCGTCTGCTGATACTGTAAATACTGGTTTTAATACCGCGCCTAGCTGGTCTGGGACGAATTCGTCGAATATGCTGTATCCTTCCCAGTAGTCTTCTGCTGACGTTATGAAGCTGTCTACGTCTTTTCGCGGATCTATTCCTGCTTCTTCATATGCTTTTGTTGCTGCTTCAAACATCATTTCTTTGTAGGAAACGTCGGGTGTAGTTGATCTAATCTCGGTGCTTCCAACACCTATAATTGCTACTTTCCTCAAGTGAAATCCTCCCTTCTCAAATGAATATTGCTGTTATCGTTTATGTGAAAAGAAACTTATAATGTTTACTCTCTTCTAGTAAATGATCGGTGAATTCTTGTTTTTGATATAAAGATTGAAGGGCTGTTTGTAGTTGTTTCTTTAATTAAGTAAAAGTTAAATTTAGGGTGTTGAAATATTATTAGTTAACTTTCTTTAATCGGTTGAATGTGCTTTGAATTTGGGGGTTAAGAGTATGAGTATTTTATTCTCTGAGGAAGAGTTGGAGTTTAGAGAGCAGGTAAGAGAGTTTGTACGAAGGGAGATTGTGCCAAAAGCTGATGAAATAGAGAGAAACAATATTTATCCGAGGGATATTATCAGAAAACTTGGGGAAGATGGTTTTCTAGGTATATTGTACCCTGAGGAATACGGTGGAACGAATCGTGGATTCGTCTATGAAGTTATTTTGGCGGAAGAAATCTCAGCAGTTTGTCCAAGCCTAGATATGTCACGTATGTCTTCTGTGACCTTGTGCGGTATGCCCATTTATAGATATGGGACGGAAGAACAAAAGAGTAAATATTTGACCCCATTGATTAAGGGTGAGAAGATTGGCGCGATAGGTATAACTGAGCCCAATGCTGGGTCAGATGTTGCTCGTATGGAGACAAGAGCTGTTAAAGATGGAGATGAATGGGTTATTAATGGTGAGAAGCGCTTTATAACTAATGGTAGTGTTGCAGATTACATAGTGCTTTTCGCTATAACAGATCCGACCGTAGATCCAAGAAAAGGCATGACCGCTTTTATAATTGATACTAAAAAGCCTGGTTTTAAAGTGATAAAGGACTTTGAACTGATGGGTATGAGAGGTGTCAGGAATACTCATTTCGCCCTTGAAGACTATAGGATCGGTGAGGAAAATATCCTGGGTGGGTTAAATAACGGATTTAGAGTTTTAATGGACGAATTAGATACTGAGAGAATTGCAATTGCAGGTGAAGCTGTAGGTTACGCTAGGGGGGCTTTTGAAATAGCTGTAAAGTATTCGATGGAGAGAGTTCAGTTCAAACGTCCAATTAGGAAGTTTGAGGCCATTAGCTTTAGGATAGCAGATATGGCAACAAAAATAGAGGCAGCCAGACTTTTAGCTCTTAAAGCGGCTAGGATGATAGATAAGGGTTTAAAAGCTACTAAAGAAGCTTCAATGGCTAAATTGTTTGCAACAGAGATGGCTTTCCAAGTTTGTGACGATGCTCTGCAAATACTTGGTGGGATTGGTTATACGAAAGAGACGCCTGTTGAAAAGCTTTTGAGAGATTCTCGTTTGATGAGGATAGGTGGAGGAACGAGTGAAGTTCAGAGATTCGTTATTCAAAGGGAAGTTTATAAGGAGTTTGAAAAGAAGAAGCAAGTATAAGCTTATTGTCACACTCAACTATATTTTACATATATAAAATAGTCAAAGTATATTTGTTTATTCTTAGTTTTACTTTTTTGGTCAATCGGCTTAGAAAGTTTTAATAATTAGTTTTTTGCCTAATATTCACCGAAAATTCTTAAGGAGACCTGGGCGGGATGAAAAGGAAAGTCGCTGTAATTGGTGTTGGATTAACCAAGTTTGGAAAACATCCAAAGGTTAGTAGCCGCGAACTTTTCGCTGAAGCAGCTTTTAAAGCTATAGAGGATGCAGGAATCGACCTAAAAGATATAGAAGAAGCATTTGTAGGAAGCTTTCTACCAGATGTTTTAGAACATCAAGGCCACATAGCTCCCCTCGTAATAGATTATATAGGTCTTACAGGAATTCCAGCCACCCATACCGAAGGAGCTTGTGCTAGTAGCGGTGCCGCGGTAAGAATGGGGTACATATCCATTGCTTCTGGTCTTAGAGACATTGTTTTGGTTGCTGGAGTTGAGAAAATGACGGATTTCCCTACATCTGATGTTACAGAGGCTTTGGCTTTAGCTAGCGATGACTTGTTTGAAGCAGCTGAAGGATTAACGTTTCCAGGGGTTTTTGCTTTAATGGCAAAGGCGCACATGGATAAGTATGGGACAACAGAGGAGCAGATGGCTGCTGTTGCTGTTAAAAACCATCGTAATGCGCTATTTAACCCGTATGCTCAATTTCATAAAGAGATAACCATTGAAACTGTGCTCAACAGTAGGGTTATCGCTTGGCCTCTCAAATTGTTTGACTGCTCCCCTATAAGTGATGGGGCTGCTGTAATAATTCTTGCCAGTGAAGATGTTGCCAAAAAATATACGGATACTCCTGTTTGGATTACTGCTTCTGCTCAAGCAAGTGATACTATCGCTTTATGTGAAAGAGAGGATTTAACGACGTTTAAGGCTGCTAGAATAGCAGCCGAACAAGCTTATAAGATGGCTGGGGTTGAACCTAAGGATGTTGATGTTGCCGAAGTACATGACTGTTTTACTATCGCTGAGATTATTGCTTACGAAGACCTTGGCTTCTGCAAGAAGGGCGAGGGAGGAAAACTTATTGAAGAGGGAGAAACGGAGATAGGTGGTAGAATACCTGTAAATACTTCTGGTGGCCTTAAAGCTAAGGGTCATCCTGTGGGTGCGACGGGGGTTGCTCAGATAGTTGAAGTTGTTCATCAGCTTCGTGGAGAAGCAGGTAAACGCCAGGTAGATGGTGCTGAGATAGGTTTAACTCATAATGTTGGTGGGACTGGTGCAACTGTGACTGTTCACATTCTTAGGAGGTAGAAGTATGGAGGAAGTTGAAAGGCTTGTTAAGAAATATTTTGAATTTGTCAGCGAGAAGAAGTTTATGGGCTTGAAATGCAAGAGTTGTGGAGCCTATATTTTGCCGCCTAAGTCGATTTGTAAAAAATGTGGCTCAAAGGAGTTTGAATGGGTTGAATTCAGTGGAAAAGGCAGTCTTCACACGTTTACAGTTATTCATGTTGCAGCCAAAAGATTTCTAAACGATGCTCCCTTCGTAGTTGGTGTGGTTCAGCTAGAAGAGGGCCCTAGAATAATGGCTAGAATCGTTGGTGTTGATCCAAATAAGCCTGAGACAATAAAAACTGGAATGCCTCTTAAAGTAACTTTCATCGAAAGCGATGAAAAAGTGCTTTTAGCATTTGAACCAGAAAAATAACATTTCTTTTATTTGGTGTCCAAGTTGAGGAAGTATCGTATAGTTGTGTTGCCAGGTGATGGTATAGGCAGAGAGGTTATTCCGGAAGCTGTAAAGGTTCTTAAGGCTGTAGGTGAAGCAGTGAATTTAGATTTTGAATTTATAGAATTCCCTTGTGGTGGGGAATACTATCTTAAAACTGGTTTAGAGTGGCCTGAGGAAGCTTGGCAAACATGTAAGGAAAGTGATGCTATTCTTTTTGGAGCTGTTGGCTGGGTTAAAAATGGACAGCCAATTAGACTCCCAAACGAAGATTTAGCAGGCTCAAATGTAATTTTCTCCCTAAGATTTGGTTTAGATCTTTACGCAAACGTTCGACCAGTCAAATTATATCCTGGAGTTCCATCTCTTCTTGCATACAAAAAATCAGAGCATATAGATTTTATTTTTGTAAGGGAAAATACCGAAGATATCTATGTTCCCATTAGGGGAATGTTAAGTCGCGGAGAGGAAAAGGAGCTAGCAATTGATGTACGTGTAATAACTAGGAAGGGGGCTGAGCGGGTAATAAGATATGCTTTCAATCTTTGTGTTAAAAGGGGAAAAGGAGCATCGCTTGATAGGAAGCTTAGGGTTACGTGTGTTGATAAAAGCAATTTGCTACGGGGATGCCAGCTTTTCCGCGAAATATATAACATGGTAGCAGAAGAGTTTCCCCAAGTTGAAAAAGACTATATGTACGTTGATACTATGGCTATGCAAATGGTATGTTTTCCAGAGAAATTTGATGTTGTTGTTTCTCCTAACATGTTTGGTGACATTTTAACTGATTTGGGGGCTGCGTTGCAGGGCGGTTTAGGTATGGCACCTAGTGGGAATATTGGAGATAAACATGCTATGTTTGAGCCTGTTCATGGTAGTTCACCTGATATTGCTGGACAAGAAAAGGCAAATCCGATAGCAGCCATACTAGCCGCTAAAATGATGTTAGAATGGTTGTTTGAGAAGCGAAATGATCAAAAATGTAAGAAAGGCGCTGAATTAATAGAAAAAGCAGTTAAAAAAGTGTTAAAAAAAGGGAAAATAAGAACCTTCGATCTTTGTTATGGGCCTTATTCAAATGTTAAACCTTCTAAGACGTCTGAGGTTGGAGATGCCATAGTAGAAGAAATAAAGCATGAAGTTTAGATTATGTTTCTTTTCTAAATTTTGGTGGAGGTATTTTCCTCTTTGTAATTTTTATTCCTGTTACTTCTTCTACAATTTTGAAGAATTCTTCTTCAGTTACTCCTGTTTGAACTTTTTCCATGAACTCTTTAATTTGGTTTAACTGTTTTTTGCTTCTGTATCGCTTTTTAATTTCATGAAGTTTTTTGATTCTGTCAACTATTTCCCTAAGTTTTCCCTCGGATACTGTTATTCCGAGGGTTTTAAGTCTTGCTTCAACATGATATTTACCTGTGTGTTTTCCAAAGTAGAATTTGCGCTGTCTACCGATGGTTTCAGGGGAGAACGGCTCATAAGTTAAGCTGTGAGCCATAACACCGTGAACATGTATTCCTGATTCGTGGCTGAACGCATTTCGCCCGACAATAGCTTTGTGTACGGGGAGAGGTAAACCAAATTTTTCTTCAACTAAAAGCGATAACTCGTATATTTTTTCCTTTTTTATTCCTGTTCTAACGTCGTAAAGGATTTCTAGTGCCATTACAACTTCTTCGAAGGGCGCATTTCCAGCTCTTTCCCCGTAGCCGTTAACAGTAACATGGGGATATGTAACTCCTTCTTCAATTGCAGCTAACGTGTTCGCTGTCGCAAGGCCAAAATCGTTATGACAGTGGACAGCAAGAGGAATTTTTAGTTTACATTCTTCCCATAGGAAGTCTCTTATTTTTGAGGTAAGGTATTTCATCGAGGCTGGCAGCATGAACCCGACAGTATCTGCAATAACTATTTTGTCTGCTTTGGCTTCAGCTACTGCTTTGAATATGTTTTTTAGATGTGTTAAATTTGATCTGGAACAGTCTTCGGCAACAAAGTCAACAATTAATCCGTGGTTCTTTGCGTATTCAACAGCTTCTACAGCTTTCTTTATGGATTCTTCTCTAGACATTTTAAGCTTATATCTTAGGTGTAAATCGCTTGTTGCGAGAAAAATAGGTACTTCGTCTGCGTTACATTCGATAACTAAGTCAATATCTTTTTTCGTGGGTCTAGCTGGTGCTGCAACCTTAGCTTTTGAGAGACCTTCACTTGCAACCAGTTTTACGGCCTCTTTCTCAGTTTCTGAAACCGCCGGATAACCCACAGCAATTATGGAAACTCCCATTTCATCCATTAGCTTGGCGATTTCCAATTTTTCGTCAGGCGTCAATGCGACGCCAGGAGTTTGTTCACCGTCTCTAAGGGTTTCATCCCAAATGTAGACACGTTTAGGCAAATGTGATGAACGTATCTCCGGCAGTAAGTTGTAGTTTACTAGTAGTTCTTCCGATTTTCCAGCGGAGTTGGAAGGCTTCAAAGGGATACCTCCATCATTCATAAAATAGCACTATCAAGCTCTTTAAATATTTAGCATACTCTAAGGTCAAAAATTGTTGCCCAGAAAGAAAATACTTAATAGAATACGTGGATGCGTCTCTTTTATAAATGCAGGTAGAAAAATGGATTAAGCTGAAAATAAATGGCGCTAATCTAACAAAATACAGTTAGGTAAGATTAAGATATTGATACGTTGTTTCGTTTTAGCGATGACAAAGGCTTCCATTTTTTTAGATATTCTTCAAGCACTCCTCTCTTTTTAAGATATTCTCCATATTCTGTTAAGGCTTTTATTGCCTTTACAGCTCTTTCAGGCGATGGGTAAGATGGGATATGCAGTTCTTCAAATCTTCTTCTGAGATATCTGGCATAATCTGTTTCCCCTACATCAACTGCAACAACTGGTTTCCTGTATTTTTCAGCAACCCTAGCGATTCTATCGGCTACATCGTCGTGCAACGTCGCTGGATGATGTAAAGCTATTACTATGAGAGAGTCTACTTCGTCACTTGATAATGCAAGTTCTGCAGATATCTCATACATCTCACTCGTTGCAATTCCAGTAACATCGATTGGATTCTTGGTCGCAGCAAACTCTGGCAACTTCCCTTTCCTTTTTAGTTCTTCAAATTTCTGTTGAAGTTCTCCGGAAAACGTAGGTACATTTAACCCTAAATATTCACACATATCAGCTGCTATGACTCCGAAACCTCCGCCATCTGTGAGAATTGCAACATTTCGACCTTTAGCTGGAGGCTGAAAAACTAGTGCTTTAGCCATATCGAATAGGGCTTCTAGCGTGTCAGCTGCGATGCAACCTGATTGTTTGAAAGCGGCGTTGTATATTTGGATGCTTCCTGCTAGTGATGCCGTGTGGCTCGCAGCAGCTCTGGTACCTGCGCTGGTTCTTCCAGCTTTTAAAACTATTATTGGCTTCTTCAAAGTTACTTCTTTGCATGCTTCCATGAATTCTCTGCCTCTGCGGATGCCTTCGACGTAGATGGTGATTACTCTTGTTGAGGGATCGTCTCCAAGATATCTAATTATTGGCGCTTCATCGATATCAATTCTGTTTCCATAGCTTACGAATTTACTTATTCCTATTCCTATACCAGCTGTGTAGTCGAGCGCAGATGTTCCAAAGGCTCCAGACTGACTTATTAATGCAATGTAGCCTTTTTGCGGTCTGGGTGTACTTAATAACTCTTTACCGTAACCGTTCTTTTTAAAAAGCGGAGGAAAAATTGTGTCAACGCCAGTGTAAGGGCTGAAGACTCCAAGCCCATTTGGCCCAATAATACGGATTCCGTATTTCTTGGCTATTCGTTTAACTTCTTCCTCTAGTTCTATGTTCCCTATTTCACTGAAGCCAGAGCTGATGATTGTTACGGCTTTTACACCTTTTTTACCGCATTCTTCTAAAACCCTAGGTACTATTGCAGCGGGAACAATGATTACCGTATGGTCGACTTCGTTTGGTATTTCTAAAACACTTCTATAAACTTTTAAGCCTAAAATTTCTCCGCCTTTAGAGTTAACAGGATAAATTTCCCCTTTAAAAACTCCTTTCTCCTTATTAACTATAAAGTTTTCAAGAACGTGATAACCCGGTTTACTTTCATGATGAGATGCCCCAATTATAGCGACACTTCTTGGTTCAAAAAAATATTTTAGGACTTCTTTTGCTTCGAAATCTTTAACACTATTCATTTTTATACCTCCAAGCTAGATTTTGATCTAATTCGTGTTACTTCGCAGTTTACAAGTCAACAATTTCATGTACGGGGCTTTAATCACGCAAACGAAACCTAATGATCTAACTATTTTCCAAAGTGAATTGTTGAAGCTGTGTAAACAGAAACCATACCTGAAATGTCACGTGAAGTTTAGCTTCTACGCGGCGTAACTATTGTACTAAGCCCTTAAAGTTCAGATAAGAAGTGTTTAAATTATTTTGCTCTTTACTTCTTTTTTAACAAGTTTTAATTAAATCTAGCATGAGAAAGAAATGGATAGTCAAAAGTAAAAGAAATATGATCACTATAGCAAACTTATTCTAAAATTACTTGCAAAATTGTATATCCCAACTCTAAACTAGAGTCTATGACTATTTTTCCATAAAGTTCTTCTAGTTCAGCTATGGTGAGCGGTTCTACACCGCTTTCACTTAAAAGTATCTTTGCATAGTTTTCTCTTAGGCTTTGCCATCTTTCAAGGCAGAATTCGGGCAAATTATCGATAAGCATCGTAGATCACCCATGCAAATTATCAATTACTATTATGTAAAGTCTACGAATTGTAGCTTCGTGCCATTTAGTGTGATTTTGTTACATCCATTCTGATGGTTGCGGAAATCCGTGAAACAATAGCCAGTAAATTGCCGCAAAGATTACAATCCATAGACCTGTGGAGAACATGTAGCTTGCCAAACATCTTTTCTTAAACATTTCTCTTATTTTTTGTCTTAGGGAAACCATTGGAATTGCAAGGAATATTAGTCCAGCGATTATTGTTTCATATGGTATTTGTGCCTCTATTCCAGTGACAATCAAACTGAAGCCGAAGATAAAAGCAATAATTTGATTAGCTAGCCAGCGATTTTCAATTTTTTCATCTCTATCTTTGATGATGGAAATTAGAAGGAAATATAGAAGTATTCCGAAAAGAGCGTAGAAGAGAAGCCAATGACCTAGGTGTTCATCCAGGAAATAAGTATATTCATGTAGAGCGGTAGGTACACCTATAGTATTGTCCATGGTAACGTCTATGGCGTTAGCGGCCCAATGTAAGCCATGACCCTCTACGTGAAGAATTAAGAGGCAAAGAAACAAGTATTTTAGGAAGACGTTGTCCTCTTTTCTTACGAGAAATGTGAAAGTGGAGTACAATGTTAGGCCTATGACAAACGGATACAATATGAGGTCTATTAAATCTGGTATAGATATTATTCTAGGTATATAACTGAAGCCAAAGACTATGTACGGGAAAATTTGTAGCAGAAAGAAGCTTAAGCCTAAAATCCACAATCTTAAACTCAAACCTCTATTGGAGACTTCCATAAATACCCTCTCCGCACGATGACTATGTAAATGATATAACGAATATTTAAAAATTCGCTTAAGCTACGAGTACGCGAAAATTAAAAATATTCATGAAGATCGTATAATTTTTCCTTTCCAGCATCCTTCTTTTTCACCGGTTAACGGAAGGCATACTTTGACTGTGTTTACGTCTATGCGTTTAATTTCTGCGTTCATTTTCTTCGCTATTTTAAGCGATGCAACGTTACTTAGAGATATCGTCGCGTACCCCCACTTAATACCCTTTTCTAATGCAATTTCTCTAAGAACTAAAATTAGTGCTGTGCCTATTCTTTTACGTCTCCACTCTCTTTTCACCACTAAGGCTACTTCCGCGCGAACAGGTTTTTCGATGAAAACAACTTCTCCATCACCAATAATTTT
>Ga0190310_1000646_pt1 | contig 11479 bp, 13 predicted proteins | sample 48700778_MG_FD_165059 | JGI IMG/M metagenome (GOLD analysis project Ga0190310, IMG submission 165059) | Hydrothermal vent sediment bacterial communities from Southern Trench, Guaymas Basin, Mexico - 4870-07-7-8_MG | ecosystem: Environmental > Aquatic > Marine > Hydrothermal vents > Sediment ... | reverse complement strand
GGGGTCGCTAGGGTGGCTGAGATGCTGAAGCTCGGGATCAGGGTTGGGATAGGAACCGATGGACCTGGAAGCAATAATAGCCTAGACCTACTCCAAGACATCAAGATCGGAGCCCTCCTCCAAAAGACGAGATACATGGATCCAACGGTCTTGCCCGCCAAGCAGGCTCTATGGATGGCCACAAGGGGAGGCGCCGAGGCACTAAACCTCTCAAACCTAATTGGGAGCATAGAGGTTGGGAAGAGGGCGGATATAGTGGTGATAGATACGAGGAGGATAAGATACATCCCGGTCAGAGACCCATACACCGCGATAACCTACTGCTCCTCTGGATCGGATGTAAGGGATGTGATAGTTGATGGAAAGATTATCGTTAGAGATGGGAGGCTTCAGACGATGGACTCTCAAAGAATCGTGGAAGACCTTGAAGGCGCAGTTCAAGAATTGTTCGCGGAGTGATCGGATCGCTCATCAGATGTAGCCGATGAAGAGGCTTGGAGATCTCTCCTTAAACTCCCTCAAAATTTTCTCGGCCTCCTCGTAGTCGAGCTTTGGGAAGTCGATGTATGCATCTCTGATGTGTATCGTCGACTTTATGTTCGGGCATATGATCATATCCGCGGCACTCTTTAGCAGGTTTATCCCATCCTTGAATCCTGTTGGAGCCGCTGCAATAATCCTCCCCTTCCACCGCCTCCTTATACTCTTAATCGACGTCAGCATGGTGTATCCAGACGCTATTCCATCATCAACTAAGATCATCGTCCTATAGCGCGATAACTCCGCAGCCCTCGACCCAAATCTCCTTAACATCTCATCTATCTTGCTCCTCGCCGATCTAAGTTGCCTCTCGACGACTTCTCGAGCTATGTTGAACTGTTTCACGTTCTCCCAGTTTATCTCCAATATTCCATCCGAGCTTAGGGCGCCGAATCCCCTCATCCCCTCCCATGGGATCAAGAGCCTCGCGACCATCATTAAGCCTAGCTCGATGTCCAACATCTCGGCTATCGTGACTCCTACTGGAACCCCGCCATTTGGGATCGCCGCCAAGCATGTATCATCATCGACGAGTTCTTCAATGATGTTCGCTAAGATCTTGGCCGCATGAACTCTATCCCTATAGATCTTCAGCCTCTCCCTCAAGCCCGTCCTCTCAACTATCTTGGCGGCCAATTCATGTATGAGATGCCTTAAGACGCTTTAAGTCTAAGGGGTAAATGGATATAACTTGTCTTGGTGTCTCGCAAGTTGTATGGAGGAGGTTGAGCCTGTTCACGGCCAAGCCTTCTTCACCCTAGGCATGGACGATGTCTTCAGCCAGATACTGGTCTTCGACTACTATGATCCCAAGAGATACTATTACCGCCTACTCGAGGATGAGGACGGCTATAGGAGGGAGATGGATAGGCTCCTCAGGAACATGAACTCGTTGCTGTCGGAGGAGGTGATATTGATAAATGGTGAGAGGGTTTCAGCCGAGGCTTTGACGATCAACCTAGATTTCCGAGGGATGGCTGAGAGTCCCGTGATCTCATTCTATATAGAGTTTCGCGGAAAGCTCCTCCATGGTGGGAGAAACATCTATGAGTGCTTCTATGGGGAGGGCGTCGCCGAATATGATTACGAGGTATACTGGTTTCTTCCAAGGGGTTCTAGGATAATCGAGGTTGAGACATCGACGGATTACGAGGTCTTTGGTGAGAGGTTTCTGGTTATGTGGGCTAGGAGGGGAGATCGCTACTCAGGCCATGAGAGGATCGTGTTCACGCTCCCCTAGCCTCAACCAATTTCCTAATCTTCTCAAGCCTCTTCTTACTGAGGGTGTGGGTTGGCTTCTCAGGCACTATTCCCTCAGGCCTATAGATCAAGACCATTATTAGGGCTATTCCGAGGAGGAGATATTCGAGCCAAATCACGTCGAATGGAAGGAATGGTTGGAGGCTGCTCTTATAGAATATTATGAGCTTTCTGAGGGTGACGAACAGGGTTACTCCAAGCAAGGTCCCGAAATTGTTGGCCGCTCCTCCTATCACGACCATGACCCAAGGCCAGAAGGTGTAGCATACCCTATCATAGCCTAATGCCGTCACGCTTCCGGAGAGGAATGCGTAGAGCGCTCCGCCTATCGCCCCTATCGCCGACCCTATCATGAGGGTCTTCATCCTAAGCCTCACCACGTCTTTTCCATATGCTTCGGCCACAGCTTCATTGTCCCTCATCGCCCTGAGAGTTCTCCCCATCGGGGATCTGCTTAGGAGCTCGACGTAGATGAATATGATTATGGCTGTGGCCATGATGACTGATGAGGCGAGGGCGAGTCTAAGCTCTCCCCCAATCCATCTAAATGGGTCTGGAACGGATATTCCAACAGTCCCGCCTATGAGATCCCTATAATTGTATCCTATCATCCTAAGGATCTCGGCCATCGCTAGGAGGGTTATCGCGAGATAATCCTCTCTAAGCCTTATCGCTGGATAGGATGCTATGAACCCTAGGATCGCGCCGACCGCGGCCGCTAAGATGAGGGAGACTATGAGCATGGCCATGGACATGAGTGGATTTGCTCCAAGAATCTTTCCGAGAACATACATCACCTTCACGTTCTCATCTATGTAATCATATTTCCCGAGCAGTCCATAGATGTATGCGAGAACCCTTCCCGGAACCGCTCCTATGAAGAACGCTCCACCCGCCACGGCCAAGAGTTTCCCGAAGTTCGGGATTCCAGCATATCCGAACTCTATGTTCAGGCTTAGGGAGATTATTATGAATACTCCGAGGAGCGCTAGTAGGTCTATTATGAAGGTTAGGGCGAGCGGTATCATCCCCTAAACCTCCTCAAGGATCTCAAGCTAATTCCCGTCAGACCCCTTGGGGCGAATAGGAGGGTTATCGCCATTATCGTTAATGGTATTATTGGACGATATGGAGCTATCCAGGTTCCAACCGTGAGTGAGAGATATCCAGTTCCCAAAACCTCGGCCATCCCGATCAAGATCCCTCCCAAGAACGCTCCATAGATGTTCGTCAGCCCGCCGACTATGCTCGCCGCGAAGATGCTCACGATAAGCCTCGCCCCGATATCCGGATTACACATAAGCCAGAGTGGAAGTAATGCTCCAGCCATTCCGGCCAACCCTCCGGCTATAAGCCATGAGACGGCGTAGGTTAGGTTGACGTTTATTCCGACGACTCCGGCTAGAGCCGGATTCTCTATCGCCGCCCTCATAGCTATCCCAAACTTAGTCCTCGTGAGCAAGAGATAGAGCGAGGTTATCACTAGAACCGCCATCACGGGAGCGACTATGAAGATGCATGGTTGATTGAAGATCCTAAAGTCATAGGATTTGAGGATATAGAGTCTGGTAGAGATCTTATAGGTTCTATTAAGATAGTCCGCGAGGATGTTTATCAGGGAGTATAGGATCATGTCATAGCCTATTGTCGCTATCATCAAGACTATATAGGAGGCGCCTCGATCTAGGAGAGGCTTAAGAATTGCTTGATAGAGGATTAGGGCGAGGGCCGCTCCTAGAATAAACCCTAAACCGATCGAGTAGTATGGATTTGTTTTTAAGATCTTAACCAAGATTAGGGTTATATAGGTTGTCATGGCGGCGAAGCTCCCATGGGCGAAGTTAGGGACCTTTGTGGTCATGTAGGTTAGGGTTAAGCCCGTGCTGAGTAGGGCTAGGAGGCATGAGAAGATCGTCGCGTCCCTTAGCATCGGCGGGATCATCTTCCCACCACCATTTACTCAACGGCTCAAAACACTTCTAAGATATGAGTTTTTGCGCCGATTTCCCGAAAAAAGTTTATAAAGAATTGATAAACTGCAGAAACAATTAAAGGTGGTGGGAAGAGGTGAGGAGGTCGGGCGTATCAACCACCGTAGCCGTTGCAGCAGTAGTCGTCGCCATGCTGGTTGGAGTGGGGATCGGGGTTGCGGCGGCCCCCGCCATAATTAAGACCCCTACTGCTGGAGCCGGTGGATTAACGGGTGAGATACCTATTGGAGCGCTCCTACCCTTGACCGGGGATCTTGCGAGCTTTGGTCAGAATAATAAGGTGGCGGCGGAGATAGCTGTTGAGGAGGTCAACGACTTCCTTGAGAAGATGGGGGCTGGATGGAGGCTTAAGCTATACATCGAGGACACCGAGACGAAGCCCTCAGTGGCGCTTGAGAAGCTCATGGCCCTCCACTCAAAGGGGGTAAAGGTGGTTATAGGCCCTATGGCGAGCGACTGCTTGAAGAATCTTAAGGAATATGCTGACTCAAACAAGATCTTAGTTGTGAGCCCATCATCGACATCTCCAGCCCTAGCCATACCAGACGACTATATCTTCAGATTCCCGCCAACCGATGAGCTCCAGGGAAAGATCGCGCCGAGATTCGCTAAGACGATAGGTGTCACGCACATCATCGTTGTGTGGAGGGGCGATGCTTGGGGAGACTGTTTAGCCAATGTCGTCAAGAAGAGGGCTTCTGAACTCGGCATAGAGGTCGTCAAAGAGATAAGATATGCGCCTAAAGCGACGGAGTTCTCAGCCGAGGTCGCGACTCTAGCGAGCGCCGTCGATGGCTTGGTGGCGTCCGGCGTTTCGCCGGATAAGATCATGGTTGTATTGATAGGGTTCGAGGAGGCTAGAGGGATACTCTTAGATGCAGTCGAGTATGATGTCCTCTGGAAGGTTAGGTGGTTTGGAAGCGATGGGACAGCCCTATCCACGAAGCTTATCAAAGATCCAAAGGTCGCGGAGTTCAGCGCAGCCGTTAGATTCGTCAACCCTATCGCCGGCTCTGAGACTGAGGGCTTCTGGAGATTCGTTAAAAAGGTTAAGGAGAGGGTTGGGAGGATCCCAGAATCCTATTCGGTGAACACCTATGACGCGATCTGGATCATCGCCCACGCATTATTGATCACCGACAAGTATGATGGCGAGGCCTTGAAGAACGTCTTCATGAAGGCCGTCGACCAATACTATGGAGCAAACGGCCACATAGTCTTGAACGAGGCTGGAGACAGAGCCTACGCGAACTACCTGCTCTGGGAGATCGTGAAGACCGACGGCGGATACGAGTGGAAGTGTACTGGAAAGTATGACTTCAAGGCCGATGCGGTGAAGTGGAGCTAAAATCGCCGAAGAATCGAGCTATGATCCCCAATTGGATAAAAATTTTTAACTCCCCAATTTTTTATGCTTCTCAAGCGGATGAGGTCGAAGATACTGTGGACGAGCAACGTGACTAAGAGCTTCGGCGGGGTCAGGGCGCTAAAGGGAGTTAGCATAAGGGTTGAGGAGGGCTCCATAACCATGATGATAGGCCCTAATGGGAGCGGGAAGAGCACCCTGATAAACGTGATCTCGGGAATCTATAAGCCCGATGATGGAAAGGTGTTCTTCAACGGTAAGGAGATAACGGGCCTCAAACCACATGAGATATTCAAGCTCGGGCTGGTTAGAACCTTCCAGATCCCTCAGCCATTCACGAAGCTAACGGTCTTAGAGAATCTCCTAGTCGCCTATCCAGATAACCCTGGGGAGAGGTTCTTTGGAGCCTTGAGGAGAGGTAGGTGGATGAAGGTTGAGGAGGAGGCGGTTGAGAAAGCCTTCAAGATCCTTAAGCTCTTAAAACTAGATCATCTATGGGATCAGCAATCCTATAAGCTTAGTGGAGGGCAGATGAAGCTCCTAGAGGTTGGGAGGGCTTTGATGAGCGATGCGAGGCTAATAATGATGGATGAGCCAGCGGCTGGCGTAAACCCAGTCCTAGCCCATGAGATCTTTAGGAGGTTTAGGGAGCTGAGAGATAGGCTTGGGGTGACCTTCTTCCTAGTCGAGCATAGGCTCGAGATAGCTCTAAGATACACCGACTATGTCTACGCCATGGCTAATGGGCTTGTCGTGGCCGAGGGTGTGCCGGAGACGGTTATGGTGAACCCACAGGTCGTCGAGGCATACTTGGGGGGCTGAGAGATGATCGAGATAAGTGGGTTGAATGCGGGGTATAAGAGGCTCCACGTCCTCTACGACATAAGCTTGAGGTTTGAGAAGGATATGATAAACGTGGTCGTCGGCCCAAATGGGAGTGGGAAGAGCACCCTCCTAAAGAGCATCTTCGGCCTAACCACAATCTACTCAGGATCGATAAAGTTTAATGGAGTTGAGTTGAACGGCCTCACACCACATCAAATCGCCAGAAAGGGGATAGCCTACCTCCCACAGGTGGATAACGTCTTCTCAAACCTAACCGTCGCGGAGAACATGCTCATGGCTGGATACACCTTGAGGAGAGAGGAGGTTGAGGAGAGGATCGAAGAGGTCTCCGAGACATTTCCAGTGATAAAGAGGTATTGGAGGAGTAGGGCAGGAGTCCTGAGCGGGGGTGAGAGGCAGATGGTCGCGATGGCCATGGCCCTGCTTAGAAGGCCTAAGGTCATGATGTTCGACGAGCCGACTGGAAGCCTCGCCCCCAAGATCGCGAACGAGGTCTTGGAGAAGATAGTAGAACTCAAAGACACGCTGAGGATAACGATAGTCTTGGTTGAGCAGAACGCGAAGAAGGCCTTGGAGATCGGGGATAAAGCCTATCTACTGGTGGGCGGGAGACTCGTATTCCATGGAGACTCGCATGAACTCTTAGAGCATCCGGAGCTCGGGAAGCTATACCTCGGGGTAAGCGGATAACATTTTATCGAGCAAGCTAAGCATCTTCTTGGATGGATCTCCCGAAAGTCGAGATAATCGGTGTCAAGGGTGTACCGATAATCGAGGAAGGAGACGATCTAGCATCGTTGATAGTCGAGGCCGTTGAGAGGATGGGGTTGAATCTGAGGGATGGAGACATATTGGTGATCTCGCAGATAGTTGTCTCGAAGTCTGAGGGGAGGGTGAGGAGACTCGAGGAATATAAGCCATCAAGATTCGCCGAGGAGATCGCCAGGAAATCTGGGAAAGATCCAAGACATGTCGAGGCAATACTTCAAAGCTCTAAGAGGATCGTTAGGATGAGGGATGGATTGCTTATCTGCGAGGCGGTCGGAGGCCATATCTGCGCAAACGCCGGAGTAGATCTCTCGAACGCGGGGGTAGGTAGAGTCGCCCTCCTACCAGAAGACCCAGACCTCTCAGCGAGGAGGATTAGGGAGAGAATCAAGGAGCTCGCCGGAGTAGATGTCGCGGTCATAATCTCCGACACCCATGGGAGACCTTTGAGAAGGGGCTCCATAAACGTGGCCATAGGATGCTCTGGATTGAAGCCTATTCTAGACAGGAGGGGTGAGAGAGACCTCTATGGTAGAACCTTGAGATCGAAGATTATCTGCGTCGCCGATGAACTCGCCTCAGCGGCCGAACTCGTCATAGGTCAAGCCGATGAGGGCATTCCGGTCGCGATCATAAGAGGCTATAGGTTTGAGAGGGGTGAGGAGCCCGCGAGCACGATTCCTAGGAGTGAGAGGGATGACCTCTTCCTCTAGGATGATCGTCGGCAAGATCTTGGAGACTATTCTAAAGCTGACAGCGGAGAGAGATGAAGTCGATTCGCAGGAGATCGCGGAGCACTCCCTCACCTCGGAATCGATGGTGAATGAGGTCTTAGACAAGTTCGATCTAAGGAATAGAATAGGTTTTGAGCAGAGGGTTAAGGCGGCGTTGGAGGCGATTAGGCTTGGAGTCGATGGTGAGAGGATTTCGAGATACTTGGATTGGAGGGAGTTTGAGGGCCTCGCCGCCGAGGCGTTCAAGGAGATCGGATACGAGGTTTACGGCGACCTAAGATTCAAGTATGAGGGTAGAGGGCATCAAATCGATCTACTGGCATATAATGGGATCCTCATGCTATTGGTGGATTGTAAGCATTGGAGGAAGCCACCATCGCCATCTGAGGAGGAGAGGATGATCGTCGAGCAGGAGAGGAGGCTTATGGATCTAAGAGATGCTTTAAGCCTTCTTTGGAGAGGTTCTGGAGAGTTGAAGGGGATAACTTTGATCCCTGTAGTCTTGACCATCTATGAGCCTAGGAAGAAGCTCCTCCAAGGCCACATGTTCATATCCGTTGGAAAGCTTAGGGGAGCCCTCGAATACTTGGAGAGATCATATTATGAGTTGAGGAGTGAGGTGATTGAAGTTCCGAGGGATCTAGGCTTAGATGAGCTGGTGAAGCCTCTCAAAAGATTAAATAGATAGGTCGGCTGAGTTATTGATGCGCCCGATGAGGAGCCTGTTGCTCACGCTGAGTAGTGATGAGCCATAGGGTCTCGGAGGGCTAGAATGGGATGAATTCGAGTATGGTTATTTGGATCATGAACACCATGATTAGGATGAGGCTTATCGATTCGAGTATCCTCGACACCAATTCATCTCTAACCCGCCTTAAAATCATCATCCCGAATCCTCCCAATGCATGAAGGGCCACGAGCACGCCGATGAAATACTTTAGGTGAGTTGCTGCATGGATTAATATGCTTCTAGCCCTATCCATGAATCCGAGGGTCAATATACTCGCCTTAACCGTGACCAATCCATAGCCTGAGAGAAACATTAGGTAGAGCCCTATGGCGATTGGGATAGAGGTGTATTCGACGAGCATTAGATAGATCCTCAACCTAGTCTTTCTCTCCATATCTGATAGACGCTAATAGGGGTATTTGTCGTTGAGGCGAGAGACGATGTTCATCAAAGAGTGTCGGAGTCCTCATCTGCAGAAGACGCCGGCTCCAGCCGGCCTAAGTTTTCCCGCCTTAATCTCCTCAATCACTTGGTTGAGGAACTCCGAGCTCGTCGTGTAGATCTTCACGCCTCTCCCTCGAAGCATTTGAACCGCTCTAGGCCCTATCCCTTTAACGATCACGGCATCTGCTCCAGCTTTCTCGACGAGGTCTCCAGCCCCACATACCTCTCCATGAGCTATCGATGAGATCGATCTTATCTCCACCTCTATCTTATCGGCCGACTCATCATGGGTGATTATCGCGTAGTATGGGGATCTGCCGAAGTGGAATGAGATCCTAGAGGTGGCTCCCAGATTCTCTTGAAGCGGTATCAGATACCTCAACCGCCCATCACCTAGATCCCCTTTCTAGGCTTGCTGGATATAAATTTATGCGATGGCACAAAATATCTAATCGAGGAAAAATTGGCTCGCAAGGTTTATGGGTTAAGTATGGCAATAATTCTCTGTGGTAGGCCATGGAGGCTAGGAATGAGATTAGCACGGGCTTGGTCATAGCTGGAGCCTATGCGGATAAGCTTAGGAGGACTCTCTTCGCCCAGCTCTCATCCAAGATTAAGTCGAAGGAGATCTCGACGACCGCGGTGGCGAAGGCTTCAAGGGATCTAAACATGCTCCTCTATAACATCTTGGTGGAGAAGCTCGCGGTCAAGAAGGGCGATGTCGTGAGGATCAGGATAGGATACACCTTAGAGGATGGGGAGATTAAGTGGGATTATGATAGCCTCAATATTGAGGTCTATAGGAGGGTTGGCGAGGGGGAGGTTGAGAAGATCCTCAAGGAGACCTTGATGAAGGCGGAGGAGGTAATCGAGAGAAAGCTTAGGGTCGAGGAGGTTGGGAGGACGCCGATAGGCGATCTAGTCTATTCGGTTAAGCTCGGAGACGCTGAAGTTGGGTTATTGGAGATCACATCACTCGACGATGAGATCCTAGTTAGGGGAGCATTAACATCCCCAGAGCCCGTGATAATCGAGAAGGCCAAGCTCAAGCTTGAGGGGAGAGAGCCCATCGAGGTCATCGAGGATAAGCTTAGGGAGATATCGGAGCTTGGGAGGAGGGTGGGCCGAGAAGAGGCTGAGGAAGCCTTGAAGAAGCTCTCCGAACTCGTCTAGCCGAGGAGAATCCTTGAAGATTGGTTAGGCGGGAGCGGTCTTAAGGGTCAGAATATGCAGTAACAAAACATATAAACTATAAAGCCCTCTATAATCTATAGAGTGAGGCGGGATGGACGCGTTCTCCCAGCTCGACTTCACGCTCAGAATCCTCTTGGCCTTCGCGCTTAGCGGGATCCTTGGATTCGAGCGTGAGAGGGTCGATAAGCCAGCAGGTCTCAGAACCCATATCCTAGTCGGGGTTGGATCATGCCTCTTCACGGTAATCTCCTTCACAGCCTTCCCCGGAGGCGATCCAGCAAGGGTTGCGGCTTACGTGGTGGCTGGAATAGGCTTCATCGGAGCTGGAACGATCCTCCAAACCAAGGAGAGGATCTTAGGGATCACGACCGCTGCATCGCTCTGGATCGCGGCGGCGATCGGGATGGCCGCTGGAGTAGGCTACTATGTTTTGGCCGTCATAGTCACCGCCCTCTCCTATCTAACGCTTAAGCTTAGACCATTAGAGAAGAAGATAAAGATCTCTAGGAGGACCTCATGAAAAGCCGCTCATCTCACCTTTATTATCTGGATATAATCCCCTTCAAGAATGAGCTTAGATCTAGGCGGCAGACCTCTAGGTCGATGATGTCTCCCAACTATGAGATAGAGGTTTTGGGGTGGAGGATGAGGAGGTCTCCTAACTATTTCATATGTCTCCTCGTGTAGAGCCTCGACCCAATATCTCAGCCTAGTGTCGGGAACCACTATCGTAGATCCAGGCGGCACGTAGTCAACTATCCTCTGAAGCTCTAGGTAATCATTCATGGTTATGCTGGGTCTGAGCGCGAAGATCGTTGGAAGCATTACCATGAACATCAACCCGATGATCGCCGTCAACATCGCTAGTCTACTTGACTCCTCGACTCCGTTCATCATCGAGGCGATTATCAAGGGGACTAGGATCGATCCCATTAGATTGAATCTGAAGAGCCATGAATGGCCTATGATTGGGAGGTTCAGGAGGATTAACGAGGTTCCCGACGCGATCGGGATCAGAGACTCGGGCTTTGATCTGTGGGCTAGGCCATATATGATTCCAGCAAGCCCGATGATCATGCTCCCGATGAAATCTATCCTCCTGAGCGTTAAGCCACCCCGATCTCCAAACGGCTGTTTCAGAAAGCTTAGAAGCTTGAATGAATCATATCCGGTTATCTGCGGGAAGATTGATAGAGATATTGTGAGGATGATCATCGATGTCATCGCCGCTGATGCGGAGGCATATTTGATGAGATCATCGCCTCTCCCGATCAGGGATAAAATGAAAACAATTGACGACAGCAACGCCAATACTCCGAAGGTCAAGACATGTGAGAGGGCTGAGGCCAAGGCGGCTATGGACGAGTAGACCGCAGCCCTCTTCAGATCCTTAACGTTTAGGAGGATGTAGATGAATATCGCTGGGAAGATTAGGCTCACATAGTTCTTTATGAAGTCCTCGGCGAGCCTCAAGGTGAATGGGGATAGGGTGAAGGTGAGGGATGCGGTCAAGCCACCTAGATCGCAGAACCTCCTAAAGGCCATGAATAGGATCAAGGAGGTCAGGCCGCCGTAAAACGCGACCGCGACCTTCAACCCAACATTC
>Ga0190310_1000645_pt1 | contig 11494 bp, 5 predicted proteins | sample 48700778_MG_FD_165059 | JGI IMG/M metagenome (GOLD analysis project Ga0190310, IMG submission 165059) | Hydrothermal vent sediment bacterial communities from Southern Trench, Guaymas Basin, Mexico - 4870-07-7-8_MG | ecosystem: Environmental > Aquatic > Marine > Hydrothermal vents > Sediment ... | reverse complement strand
TTACAAAACAATTTATAATTTGAATTGGATTGTTCTTCAAGGCCGTCACATTTAATATTACATCCAGATAAATTGGAATGAAGGAATTTGTAGATGTTTGATAAGGGAATTTTGAAACATAGCTTGCATTTAAAGTGATAGAGTTCTCTGTATTATCACAAACTATTCCAATATCAGGATTACATACATTTGAATCTACTTGAATAAATTTAATATTTTGACCTTTTGGCAAATAAATCTTAATAGAGCTTATAGATATCGGAATACCAACAGAAGGAAAATTGTTTTTTATTTGAATAACCAATTTTGCATCTACAGTATCTAGGTATGGCGATAATCTGATATTATTAGATATAGTATCGTCTTTCTTCAATTTAATATCTACAGTTATTGGAAAATTTGGTTTTAAACTAGAAGGACAAGATAGAGGAGATGTAAAGTAAAAACATATATAATCATAATCTTTCTGCGAATAGTGAGTATACAAATCAAAAGAAACTGTTCCAGTTTTTTTCTCTGCCGGGTTAGTATATCTGAAAGTAATATAAAATTCATTATATCTACTTTCCACCAATTCATTTATCTGATTTCTATTTAACGAAAAAATAGAATTAGATGTATCTATTGTTAATCCATATGGCAAATTCCTTATTTTTATATGAACATTTGTTATATTTATCCTTGTTCCGACGTAAGGATAGATTGAGCCTATAGTAATAGGTACATAAACTGTAAAAGTGTCATTTAGATGTATATAACCTTTGTTGGTATAGACTTTTTTTGCATAATACACTCCACTGAAGGTTTCTACCTTCTCTTTAGATTTTCGGGGAATAAGGCCGATACATCCACCTACAAAAAAGATAATAAAAGAAATCAAGGCAAATATAATTACCTTCCTCATTCAATCCTTTGAGTGTATATACTAAATAAATCTATTTCTCCACTATAAGTATAAGATCCTCTCACTGCTACTAGTATACTTTTATATTGATTATTTAATATTGCATTCTTTTGTGTGCTGTTAAACACCATTCTTATATATCCTGTTGCTGCATAATCAGATTGAGGCTCTAAGCTTATTGCAGAGGTGATATTACATGTTTTTGTAGATACATTACAAGTTGCCGACTTTCCTCCCAATTCAAACTCTAAGCTCTCAATATCTACTGAAGGAATTATTTCTACATTTATAGATATTTTATCAATCTTTCCGTCCCTAGGTAAACCATTAGCTATTCTTATTGGAATCCTTAATGTTATATTTTCCCTAGTATATCTTTCTAGGATTATTCTATCTTTATATACAGGCAAATCCTGAAGAACTACTCTTACTGGTCCTATCCCAGTCCTCGGATAAGTAATTAATTGTGAATATACAGATTGAACTAAAGATGTTTGCAGAAAGCTATCTATATCTTTATTGGTCTTTCCAATAACAAAAGCACGCCAGAAGTTAGTTTCTTTCGAGGAATCTAATCCTATAGTAAGTCCTGCTGTATCACTATTAAATGTTACAGTAAAGGTAATAGGTCCTTCTAGAGAACCTGCTCTTAATTCATTGCCTGCTGCATCTAAATAATCATTAATTTCAGTTAAATCAAAAACTACATCTGCTTTATATAATTCTACTGCAGATACATTCTTTAGATTTATATCAGACTGTAACCATAAATAGAATACTTTTGAAGTTCCTGGAACAATACTTAGTGGAATCATTGGTACATTATATGACAACCTAGGTTGTGCCGCCTCTAAAGACAAAGCTCTCTTCAAAAATCTCCCAATATTGTTATATGATACACTATATCCTGATGTAAGATCAATTTTAGTCTTTTTTCCTTGCCCTGGTATCCCAGGTAAACTTCCTATACATCCTCCCACAAATAGTATTAGGAAGGATATTGCCATAAGCAACACTATTACTTTCTTCATTTCCATTTTGTCTTATTCTAAACTAAAAACTTGAAGTAGAAAAATACTACTTCATGTCAAGTAAAAATGTCTATCAGAGCCTAATGTAAATAGAACTATCTTTTTATCCTAATACTTCAAAAATATTAAACTTATCTCTCTTCAGATGAGAATTTAGTGCAAAGTATTCTAGCACAAATTCTATTAGCAGTACTCGGCCCCTTGAATTGACTTTCAACGTCATCTCTAAACCTAGTACTATCTCTATCACCAAAGAACATAATATGAATTCCTTCTGTAATATTGTAATTGCTAATTAAATCATTCAAAGTTATACCGTCTAATTCATAACTAAATTTTATATAGCCCTCTATCTCCGGCTTTTGCCCACATTGATAAGTAATATTTATACCACCCAACCCGTAAGTTCCAATAATATTTGCAGGCATTTTGTCCTCACAGTTACAACCAATTATCTCGGGAGGTTTATATATTCTCATGCATCCATTATCTTTACATTTTCCTCTACAGAAGATAACTTGCTCAAAAATTTTCCACCAATTGTTTATCTGATCCCAATCAAATATTTTTTCAGTCAACGCCTCCTCTGCTCTACTTATAAAATCTTCTGTATACTTAATATAAGAATTTTCTCCGTTGCAAGAAAGTGTACCACTTATGTCTGATATATTAAAGTCATAGAGGAATTTACAAATTAGAATTGGTCTAAATATGTTCTTATATACAATATGCCTCTCGTACTCACTAAGACTTTCGACATAATCAGGAGCTCCGCATTCTTTAGGGTGATTAACAAAATACTCTTCATCTTTGCTTTCTCTGGCTTTATCAAATAAATCTTTTAATTCATTTGGCTCTAAATTACTATAATTATACTTGTATTCATATGTATAACCATTCGCTGTTGAAATTCCTCTTATATCACTATCATTTATTCCAATTATGTCTATAGTTCCATTTAATGATGCATCAACAAAATATTCTTCCAACTGTTTTAGATCAATTGAAAATATGTATTTATCAAGATTAATATCAAGTAGTTGGTATGATACCAACAATCGTGGTATAACTTTAACAGAAGCAAAATCTCCTACATAATACCTGTATTTTGCAGTAATTGGTATATAGTCTTCAAATATCGCCGAAGGGATATTACTCACATCATAATACACTTGGACAGGGATAGTTTTTGGCTGTGTTAGCACATAACTCACATAATAATTAGGCAATTGGATATTACCATCATTTATATTAATTATTTGACCATTTTCTAATGTAATACTTATAGTATTACTTATAAATATTCCATAACCTGCATTCATTATATCAAGGAATATATAATTGTATTTTATACCACTTTCTTCAGAAGAATAGTAAAATATATTATTGTTAGGTGATAAAGAGATCTTTAATGGTCCAACAAAAGATGAAACTTCTTTATTTTTCTTCATCAAAGACATTTTTCCTGTATAGCTTTGAGTCATTTCTACTAGAGGTATTTTCACTTTACCTCTCTCAACAACATCAAATTCACAGGCTGCAACTATATAAAATTCCCTAGGAAAGTATGCGATAATATTTTCATTTGGCGCTTTCAATGAGAATTTCAAAACAACACTTTGCCCAGGTTCTAACGAGGGTAATGTAGCACTTGATCCACCAGTTAAACTAAACGGCTCGTATGCCTCTAATCTACATGAAATATTATAAAGGGTTAAGTCAAGTTTTTCGTTTGTCAAGAAAAGTGCAGCGTAAAAAGATTGATCTGCATACACTTCAATGTAATCTGTTTTTGACTCTAATTGTTGGGGGGTATAATAAACTACTAATTTTAAAGATAGAGGTCCTGCTCTCGCATACCTAACTACTGTCACATTTTCTTCTTGAGTTCCTTGAGCCGTATTACAACTAAAAGAGAAAATAGTGCCAACTATCAAAATCATCAAAAAGACAAATACTCTCTTTTTCATCTCATCCATACTTTTACTTTATCACTAAAGAACCATGCTTGAGTTATAACAGTTGCAGTTGCATAAATGTTGTAAACCTTGAAAGTTTGAATACTACTCATAGCAGTTTTGTCGAATTTGACATCACAGAATATTAATCCACTTTCTTTAGAAGTCATCATGAATATATTATCATCTTCATTGAAAATCTCTACCCCCGGAATTTTTATATTATTAGTTTTTATCTTATTTGCGTCTAGAGTACAGATTACACTATCATCACTTTCTACGCATGTAAATGGATTAGAACTCTCATAACAATAAGATCCTGAAACAAATATTTCCTTAGGCAGCTTTAATGTCAAATTAGTAAATGTGATCAAACCAAATGGTGAAATTGGATCGGCAGTTAGTTTAATTACTATTCTTTGTTCTTCTTCATCCGAAAATCTTGGTTGGTTTCCCATACTTATGCCTATTTTGAGTGTAGATGGTTGAGCATATGCAACAATATTTTTTATTTTGTCTGATAAGAAAGAAAGGGGTCCAGATTCAACGAACATACTCCAATAGTCTTTATTTGCAATTACTATTGGCAAAGAAGAAGAGGACGTCTCCGCGTACATAATAACAACTGGAAAAGAACATTTCACATAAGGCAAAATTACACCTCTTGATGAAGGGTATAATGGGTAGGAAATAGGATGGGTAAATGAAGATGCTGGGGCAGCCTCTCCATATGGTTCTTCTAATTTACAATTTGCATACAAACCAGTTAATCCACTATCATAATCATTGTAAATAAGAGTATATGTAAAGTCTTTGTATTTTTCTTCATTTAGACCAACTAAATTTCCAAATTCATCTAAACAAATAGGTTTACAAATGTAAACGCGATAGGCTGTAGAAAGGTAAGGATGATCATTAGTAACATGAATATAAGCTCTTACTTCTCCACTTTTGTATAACTCTGTTGTTTCCCAATCTATGTCAACTAAAAATCTATATTCTCTTTTTATTTCAACAGGAACTTTTTCTTCTGCTTCCACTTCACCATAAAACATCTTTTCTAAATAGGCTTCTGGATTAAATATTATCTGAAGTGGCTCAAATAACTTTTCAAATGGCTTCTTAAGTCCTTGGATTGCCCTATAAAGAGAATAGTAAAGTGTTCCTGGAGTCTTAGGCGTTGGTAAACTAGGAATCATAAAAGAAAATCCTACAGCTGGATTTATTCCTATCGCTATAGCTACAGGATATACTGCAAATGAAGCAATTATAGAACCTCCAAAGGAAGCTAGAATAGTTTTTGTTCTTATAAAAATCATTAGGCCAAGAAAAGTAAGTATAGCAGATAAAGAAGAGTAAGGATCTTTCCCAAATAAATTATTTTGCATAATAAAGGAATATATTGGAATAAATAGTAAAAATGACATGAAAAATCTTCCAAATGTGTTTGGTTCTGGGTCTTTTCCTTTGAGAAATCTAGTTGTTAAGTCAACTATTCCCTTACCCATAACAAGTGCAAAAAGAGTCATTACAAATGGTGTAGGGTCAGAAACCCACATAAGGAAAATTAGTAAAACAATCCCAATTCCAATAAGAGGACTCCAGTAAAAAAGATCTCGCATACCTCTGCCAAAAATGAGGAAAAATCTTCTATAAAGATCTTTTACATTTGCATAGTGAGAAATCAGAGAAAATATAAGAGGAAGAATTAAAAATATGATCAAACCAGCAAAGATGAATGCAAGAATAAAATTTCCTTTTATCCACCAGCACAATATTTTGCCTAAATAAAGAAATATTGCAAACCATATTAAAAAGCCTAAAAATATTGCAAACTTTTCCCCTCCCCTCGGAGACCCTCTACGTCTCCAAAGGGCACCAATAAAGAAAAATAAGAGAACGAGGATATAATACCATGTTGAGAAGAAGAGTCCAAATGCTTTTTTGAATGGAGAATCAAAAAATACAAATAAAAGATATGGAAATAAAACAAAAGAAAAAAGCCATTTAAATATTACATAAATACCATAAGAAACTCCATAAATAACCTCATAAGCGGATAATTCGCCATATGCGGCTTTTCTTACAAAATTAGTTACATTTGTCCATTTATTCTTTATATCACTCGTAAATCCCTTAATTCTCTCTCCTATTACTTCTCTACCAAAAGTCTTGAATATACCTTTGACTGCAGGCTCAACTCCTATTTTCCTTGCAATTTTACGTATTTTAACCTTTCTACCCCCGTACTTACTTAATATAAAGCTATATATTTCGTTGAGACTATTCAGCACATTACCTACTGCTTCATCCACTAAACCAATTATATTACAGAATTCAACTTCAGTGATTAGATGCTTCGGTCTAACAGTAGCGTAAGCAAATGCATTATACCATTTTGCCCAACCATCTAATGCTAATTGAATTGATCTCGCGGCTTTTGCTAGATTAGTTAGATGTTTTTTTATTTTTTCGAAATTATCTCGTCCTAATCTACGAGCTAATGGATCTCGGCTCGGATTACGAGGATTATGAGGTAGATTATTAAAATTTCTTATTCTGTCAATCTCCTCTGGTGGAATTTCCCAAGCTCCAGCCTTACTAACATTAACACGAAGTGGTCCAACCCATTGCCATACTAAACTAAAAATTATATCTCTTATATTTACTAATATTGCTTCAAAGTCGTCTGTCAAATCCTTTCGCATCAAAAGCAGTTTATCTCTTATCTCAGCCTTTATAACAGGTTCTCTAAGCATACACTTATATTCTTCAAGGGCTACTTTCACATTCTTTACACTCTCTTCCATTAATGATCTCCCGATATTTGTTAACTTCTTTAATTGAGAAATAAGAGACTCGTCACCCTTGTATATTAGATCTCTAATATCAACTCGGGTAGATGGACCAATTGAAACCAATTGTCTAGATCCTCTCCCTCTAATTTGATTCAATATTCGTGAGATGTTGTTAATTAAATCATCTAAGAGATTCAAAATCTCATTTCTTAATCTAATGATGTTATTAATTGCTTCTGGTGGTCTTTGTCTACCTGGATAAGCACTAACGTTATTTATAAGTCTAATAAATCCCGATATTATTTGGTCTACTGGCCTCCTTATCAAATCATTACCTAGAAAATTGCTAAGATACGTGTCTACTATAGAGAAGAAAGAAAACCAATGTCTCATGATTGTATCTTGACGTGATCCACCACCTATCCTTGCAACATTAGTTCTAAGATTTTTCAATAAGGTTAAGGCCGTATTTAGAGCTGAATATCCTTGTATAGGTGCCGTAAGTCTGAATCTCTTTTTCTCTACCCTCAATAAGCCATCTACATTTAAACCACTAGGAAGTTTGCTATCTATCACTCCTCTAGCTTCTTCTAACAACTTAATTAAAAAATCTAAATCTTCAACTGCCCTTCTGTAATCTGTTTTTACTCTTCTATCTAATTCTTTTATACAATTTTTTGATTTTCGAACTTCTTGTTGAGTTTCTTTGAGTATTTCTAGAAGAAAATTCCTTAACTCTTTTCCAAATGTCTTATCTTGGCCTTCTTTAGCCATAGTAGTTCTTTATATAGTAGAATAATATTCTATCAACATTTGCCAACCCATCTGTTTTTATTCTTAAGTAATTTAATCCTGGTTTAAGGCAACTCTGATCTAATATGAAGTCTATTTTTCCTTCTTTTAATTCTTTACTTTCTTTATAACACAACCCTTCTGGATTCTCAATCTCAACAGTGAGTGAACCAGAAGCAATTACAGATCCAATATAAACTTCTAATTTATACAAGTTTTTAGGAGAAAGCTGATTCAAATCCCATACTTCAACTTCATATTCTTTAATAACTTCAACTGTGTTTTTTCCGGTTAACTTTAACCCTAATCCAACTATTTCAGCATATGCATTTGGTTTTACTTCTACTTTTATCTTTTTAACTTCTTCTGGTATAGAAAAAGGTATTGTTATTTTTGTAGGTATATAATATATTGTCTTTGATCCGATTTTTTCGTCATTGACATAAAATTCTAATTCACCAGAACCCTCTATTACCAAACCTTCGATAGACCCACTTTTTATTCCTTTCTCAGCTACATCGAATTCTTTTGATGATTCAAGCAAAGGATAATAAGTTATTATCATATTCACATCCTCTACTATACATTTGTCATAAAGAGATAAAGTAGCATATGAATATTCACATGTAAATGAAATTATTTTCATATTTAGTAATGATTTTTTATCTACATTTACTTGATATGTACCTGGTTTGTCAATTCTAGCCAAAACTTTATCCCCAATCTTTATACTCAAAATTCCAGAACTTCTTGAACTATAGGTAACATACAAAGTTATATTATCGACATTCTCTTCTGTTTTTCCTAACAGCAAATTACCTAAATAGTATGTTTTAGTATCATAGTGGAATAAAGAGCTCATTAACTCGAAAGAAACATTATAAATCAGATAATCACTCTTTTTCCTATAATCTAGTATTAAATCATCTGCTAAAGTAATTTTCTCTTCCTTTATTGGCAAGATACCTATTTTACCTACATTTGTTTCATCTAATAATAAAATGGTTTTTGGTTGGGATTGATTTGCGAATGGAGATGGTCCTAAAGAATAAATAAATTCAACTCTTTCTCTTGGAGGCAATAGAATAAGATATAGAAAGAATGCTACAAGTAAAATTAAAGGAAATAAGGTTGCATAAGGCATTATACCCTTCTTTCGTCTCATCTCTAATTGTATTAAAACTCAAAAGATAAAAAAATATTAGTAGATTCATAATGAAAGATGTTTTGAAAGTAGTTTATGATATTGAAAAAATAAAAAAATTAACACCACCACAAGAATTAGCTATAAAAGCAGGTTTATTGGAGAAAGAAAATTTGGTTGTTTCTTCTCCAACTGCATCTGGAAAAACTCTCATAGGTTTACTGGCTTGTGTAAATTGGATATTAAATTTCGGTAAAAAAGCTCTCTATGTTGTACCGTTGAAGGCAATTGCGAATGAAAAATATGAAGAATTTTCAAAGAAATATAATAAGTTGTTTAAGGTAGGTATATCTACAGGAGACTATGATTCTCCTGGAGAAGAATTAAAAAAATATGATTTAATAATACTGACTATAGAAAAATTAGACTCTTTAATTAGACACAATTGTAGTTGGATCAAAGAAGTTGGTTGCATTGTTTTTGATGAAATACACTTACTAAATGATCCTTCAAGAGGTCCTACTTTAGAAATTTTAATCACTAAGGTAAGGAAAATCATAAATCCTCAAATAATAGCATTAAGTGCAACTATATCAAATGCAGATGAAATAGCAAAATGGTTAGAAGCAAAATTAGTAATTTCTAATTATAGACCTGTTGAACTAAAGAAAGGTATTTATTATAGTAAAGAAATAAAATTTGAAGATAAGAGTACTAAAAGAATTATTTCTAGTTATAAAGATGATATTGCAGCACTAATAGATTTTATAGTAAACAAAGAAAAGAAACAAATAATCGTTTTTGTAAAATCAAGAAAATCTGCTGAAAGTTTAGCAAAAAAGTTACAGAATATTACAAACAAATGCTTAAAGGAGGCTGATAAGATGATTCTAAGGAAAATATCTAGGGATCTATTGAAGGTTCTAGAAATTCCAACAAAATTAGATGAAAATCTTTCTGAATTAGTTAAGAAGAGTATTGCATTTCATCATGCAGGTTTATTAGGTAAAACAAGAAAAATAATTGAAAATTCTTTTAGGAAAGGATATATAAAAGTCATTTGTGCTACTCCTACTCTCGCAATGGGAGTTAATATGCCTTCCACATATGTATTGATAAGGGATTTAAAAAGATACGATCCTTGGTTAGGTTCTGTTTTTATTCCCATAATGGAAGTGCATCAGTGTTTGGGAAGGGCGGGCAGACCAAAATATGATAAAATTGGTTATGGGTTATTGTTTGCAAGACATGAAAAAGAAGTAGAAGACCTATTTGAAAGATATATATTTAGCCCACCAGAAAAAATCGAATCAAAACTAGTAAATGAAGTGGCGTTAAGAATGCATGTATTAGCATTAATTGTAGAGAGATTTATAAGAAATGATGATGACATAGAAGATTTCTTTTCTCAAACTTTCTTTGGATTCAAAAGAGATTCTTTTGAGATTTACCCTTTAGTCAAAAAGGTTATTGATGATATGATTAAGTGGAAATTAATTAAATTTGATGGATTGAATTATTATCCGACTATAGTAGGGAAAAGGGTAGCAGAATTATATATAGATCCCTTATCTGCACATTATTTGATAGAAGGTATCTCAAATATGGAAAAAATAGGAGTTAATGAAGTTAACATACTTGATTTAATAATAAGAACTACCGAAATTCCACCTCTCAATGTAAAATACTCGGAATATGAAAATATTGAAAGATTTATAGATTCTGTAGAAGAGAGCTTATTATTAAAAGTTCCAGAAAGATGGACATTTGATTTTGAATACTATGTAGCAAAATTCAAAGTTCTTTTAGTACTATTAGATTGGATAAATGAGAAGACTGAAAGGGAGATTTGCGATAGATATAATATAACGCCTGGAGAACTTTTTGCTTATATAACAAACGCAGAATGGATAACATATTCTTTAAGAGAATTATATAAAATTCTAGGAAAGAGCACAAATCATCTCAACTTTATCACAAAATTTATGTATAGAATAAGAAAGGGTGTAAAAGAAGAGTTATTGGAATTAGTAGGTATACCAAACATAGGAAGAGTAAGAGCTAGAAAATTGTATAATCATGGGATAAAGAATATTAAAGACATAAAGAAAGCTCCTTTATACAAATTACAAAAAATTTTAGGAGAAATTACAGGAAAGAAAGTAAAAGAATTTGTAGAAAAATTATAAACATAAGTATTCATTAATCTTTTTAGATAGCCCGGTGGTGTAGCCAGGCCAAGCACGCGGGGCTCTGGCCCCCGAGACCCCGGTTCGAATCCGGGCCGGGCTACTCTGACGTTTTTCTTAGAATAAAACTATTTTTGTGAAATGTGTATAATTTATTATTTATGCCAAGAAGAAAAAGAAAACAAAAAACCAAAGAAAAATCTTTTATTGATAGAGTCCTAAATGACAAATTTTTAATGAATATATTAAAGGAAAAAATAAGAGAAGATTTATTTGAAGATATTTTCAAGATTTTAGCAAAAGGTAAAGAAATCGATTTAAAAATAGCAGAGGTTCTAAAAGTAGAACCAAATGTCGTAAGAGCGATACTATATAAGATGAAAGATTCAGGAATAGCTGATTTCATTAAGAAAAAGAGGGAAAACATAAATTGGTATGATTTTATATGGTATTTGAGAGAGGATAAGATAAAAGAATTTTTTAAGACATATCTTATCAAAAGAATAGAAGAACTAGAAAGAACTATCAAAGAAATAGAAGGTTATGCCTTTTACTGCAAAAACTGCAATTTATATTTTTCCTATGTTGAAGCAATGGATAATGAATTTAAATGCCCTTATTGTTTAAGCGATTTAGAGGTCATAGAAAATAAAGAAGAAATAAAGAAAAATCTAGATA
>Ga0190310_1000644_pt1 | contig 11496 bp, 11 predicted proteins | sample 48700778_MG_FD_165059 | JGI IMG/M metagenome (GOLD analysis project Ga0190310, IMG submission 165059) | Hydrothermal vent sediment bacterial communities from Southern Trench, Guaymas Basin, Mexico - 4870-07-7-8_MG | ecosystem: Environmental > Aquatic > Marine > Hydrothermal vents > Sediment ... | reverse complement strand
ATTGCATACGATCCATAAAGAATACGGATGCTCGTTTAAAATTGATTTATCAAAAGTTTATTTTTCACCTCGCCTTGCGACGGAAAGATGGAGAGTGGTACAATCTGCCGAGTGGGGGGAAACTGTCATAGATATGTTCGCCGGGGTAGGGCCTTTTTCAATACTGCTGGCAAAACACAAGAAATGCAAGGTAGTGGCAATAGATATAAACCCCCATGCTATTGAACTTCTGAAGGAAAATATAAAAATCAATAGGGTTGAAGATTTCGTGATTCCTATTCTGGGAGATGCAGGCGAGGTTGTCCAAAACTTAAATTTTGTTGCGGATAGGATTATAATGAACCTTCCTACGAGAGCGTGGGATTATCTCCCAATCGCCGTTGAAAAATGCAGAAAAGGAGGGAAGATTAACTACTACGAGATTGTCCAGCGTTCTTGCGAAGATAAAAAACTTAAGGAAATTGCTGAAAAAATAAGAGAACTGGGATACGAATGTGAAATAAAGGTAAGAAAGATAAGAGAGTATTCTCCTTCCCGAATACACTACGGCTACGAAATCACTTTACTCTAATCGCATCAAGATTTCTCATGGCTATGGTTTCAAGTCCGTATCGTTTATGAAGCGCTATAGCCAAATCAAGGCACTTGCTTTCCTCGCCGTGGCATGTAATCACCCTCTCCGGCTTGGGATTCATTGACGCTATGTAGTTTATCAACTGCCTTCTGTCGGAGTGACCCGAGAAACCATCTATGGTCACAACCTCAAGTTTTATCTCTATCTCTATGGGCTGTCCTCTCTCCATGGTTATCCATTTCTCCATCCCATTCTGTATCTTTCTTCCCAAAGTGCCTTCCGCCTGGTATCCAACGAAAATTAATGTATTCTTAGGGTCATCGGCCCAGTACTTGAAATATTCAAGCACGGGTCCGCCATTCATCATACCCGATGTAGCGAGAACTATGACGGGGTCAGGCGAATTTATCACCTCTTCCCTCCTCTCCATGGATTCCACTCTTCTGAATATATCCGAGAGGAAAGGATTTTCCTTCTTGTGGAATATAAGTTCTCTGAGATTCCTGTTCAGGTATTCTGGATACGCTGCGTGAATGGCCGTTGCCTCCCAAATCATCCCGTCAAGAAAGACATCTGTTTTAGGAAGTAATTCCCTTCTCATAAAATCCTCCAGAACCATCATAACTTCCTGAGAACGGCCCACAGCGAAAACGGGTATGAGTATTTTTCCTCCCCTATCTATCGTTCTTTCAACAACCTCCGCCAGCTGTTTCGCCGCCTCGTTTCTTGACGGCTGTATGTCGTTTCTCCCTCCGTATGTTGATTCTATTACCACCGTTTCAACTCTCGGGAATTTATTAACCGCTGCGTTGAAAAGCCAAGTATTCTCAAATTTTATATCCCCCGTAATAACAAGATTGTAAAGCCCCTCTCCTATGTGGAAGTGACACACGGAGCTTCCCAAAATGTGGCCGGCGTTGTGAAATGTTAACTTCATATCGGGAGTTATGTCTGTCGTTTCACCGTAGTTCAGAGTTATAGTATGTTTCAGCATTTCCTTTATGTGCTTGGACTCGTAAGGAACCTTCTTACCTTCAGTGTATGCCACTTTTATGTAATCCAGTTGCAGGAGAGCAGCAAGATCTCTCGTGGGCGGAGTCATATAAACAGGTCCTTTGTACCCATACTTGAACAGAAGTGGAACCAATCCTGAATGGTCAAGATGCGCGTGCGTAACCACTACAGCATCCAGTGTATCCAGAGGCCATATTTCCGGAACATAGAGGTAGGGGGCACCAGCCCAAGGCTCGTCGGAATCCACCATGGCCACATCAAGCCCGCAATCCACCAAAACCTTGCTGTTCCTAGTCATTATAAGGGTTGCGGACCTTCCAACTTCGCGATAGCCTCCTAGGGCTATAACCCTAACCCAGTTCTCGCCGCCGAGGGGTGGACGATTGAGTTTTTTACCCAACTCGCGGAGAAATTCCCTTCTCTCCTTTTTCACCTCTTCCAAATTGTAAAGTTCTCTTATCTCTTTAACAGTTTTGGATGGAATGGGAGGAGTTCTCACAACTCTTGGCGCCCACTTCACCCTCTTCTTTATTTCATTAAGCAAAGAGGCGTCCTTTCCTATTACCAGGCCTGGGGCTTCAGCCTCAATTATAACCTCGCAGTTCATGTGGTCAAAATAGATGTTGGTTATTCCAGCCTCTTCGGGAACTATCTCCTTTATCATCTCTCTGGCCTCATCCTCGGGGAGAAGAATTGATGGGTCCGGCCTAACCGATATCCTTCTTCTGATACGCTGTGCGATCTTTTTTATTCCTTCGGGATTCTCAGCAAACATTTCCATATCTTTCGTATACACAACTATTCTGGGACCCTCTAGGTCTATTCCCGTTATTCTCGCCTCCGGGAATATCTCCGATAACGCTTCCCTAGTCTGATTCAAAATATCTTCCCATCTTTGCATTTCGCTATACCTCCGCTCGTCTTGTTTTTACCTTCTACTTTGGCATGAGCTTCTTTATCTTGCTATCGGGAACATACTGAAATCCATCCTTTTTGGTTATAGTTGCAACTTCAATTCCATCTCCGGATGCGGAATCCCTTTTCATGGCGGCAGCTATACCTCTAACTGCAAGTTCCACGGCCTCATCCAAACTCATATCCTCCTTATACCTATCTTCAAGCACACCATATACAAATGATGAGCCGGAGCCAGTGGATGCGTATTTATCCTCTATCGCCCCACCGGCGGCATCCACCGCAAATACATGATAACCCCTGTTGTCGTAACCGCCCACCAAAATGCTCACCCAGTACGGGAAGTACTTTGTGGAGTTGAGAATATTGCTCAGGAGGGTGGCAAGGGCTTTAACACTCATAAGCTGACCCCTTTTAAGGCGATACAGGGCGGCTTCGGCCCTCATGTATCTAACGAGATACTGGATATCACCGACCAAACCGGCGGTGGTCATACCAAGATTCTCATCTATTTTGTACAATTTTTTGGCCACCTTATGCGCTATTATATTTTCCATCGTAGCTCTATGCTCCGTGGCTAAAACCACACCTTCCTTGGTTACAATACCTACCGTTGTGGTTCCTGTCTTCTTTACCTCCATATCCAACACCTTCAAAATGTTGCTTCTTAAACCGTTATTTCACTGAACTATTTAAAGGTTTTTGCTCTTTGCCCAACAATGTCTGTATTGACAAAACATACATGGGGCGTTCCCCAAACTTTAAATTTATTTTATCCATTCACCACATGGTGATATGAAATGGATAAAAAAATCGCCATATTAATCGTAGGGCTGGTCGGGGTTCTGCTGTTGGCACAGGCGTATTCAATGAAAACAAAGCAGGTTGAACTACGAGATATGTATTATGTACACGAAATAGGAAAGGACGGAGTCCCCCTCCATGTAGGAGAGGTCGTTAAAGTACGAGGAATCGTCGTTGCCCCTCCCGGAATATTCTACAAAGCAATATACATATACGATCCCTCCGTTGGAAGAGGAGTTCAGGTTTTCGGCGCAGATTTGACGGGCATCGTAAACATTGGGGATTATGTTGAAGTTACTGGAAAAATTTCCCAATATAAGGGCGAGACAGAAATAGTTATATCTTCCACGACGAATGTAACTGTAATATCATCAGGCCACAATTTCAAAGCGGAGAGAATTTACACGGATAACGCTTACGATGAGGTATATGAAGGCAGTTTTGTGGAAGTTTGCGGAAGGGTAGAAAGTGTATCAACCTCCTATTTCTATCTTAACGATAGCAGCGGAAGAATACAGATATACGCACCTAATCTCAACATAGGGTGGGTTCAGGTGGGCATGAATCTAAGTGTTACCGGTATCGTCGCCCAATACGATACTTCATCGCCGTATTTTTCCTACTACGAAATAAAGCCGAGGTTTCAGAGTGATTTAAAAAATGTATCTGCAATATCCATAAAAGTTACAATGAGTCCCTCTGTACCTGCAGCCAACGAAAGAGCGATTATCTCCGCAAACATAACATCGCCGGTTACGGAGGTATATCTAAACTATACCACGGATAGCTGGGAGAATTTCACAAGAATTGCGATGACCTATAATTCCTCCACTGGCGAGTGGGAGGCCGAAATACCCGGAGAGCCAGAGGGCACTCTAGTAAGATATGTTGTGGAGGCTAAGGATAATTCTGGACTCTGGAATTCAAGCATTGAAAGAAAATACTATGTAGGTAGTGTGGGTATAGATATCGGGCGAAAGGCTCCTCAATATACGAGGCTCAGAATCTACGGAAATGTTACTGCAAAACCCGGCGATTTTTCCCCGACAAATATGTACATACAGAATTCCTCCTACGGAATAAAAGTAATCTCGGGTTCACTGCCCGCCCTGAACTACGGCGATTATGTTGAGGTGGTCGGATATGTGAAGCATTCCCGTACAAATGATGTTTATGTCGTTGCCATTTATACGATTAACGAATCCTCTGGAAATCCCGTGCAACCGATACCTATGAGCGTTGCCGAAGCGAATACTACAAATTACGGAGCGCTGGTTGAGGTTGAGGGTACTATTGTGGCTATGGACTCCTACGGATTTAACATAAGCGACGGACAGGGAAATGTTCTCAGAATATACAACGCTTCGCATTCCCAAATACCATGGCTCTCCGTAGGAAAGAAAGTTAAGGTCGTCGGAATACAATCGCAGTACTACGAAACCCACGAGGTAATGATAAGGAGCGCATCCGATGTAACGGAGGTTGTGATTGAAATAAATCCCATAATCGTGTTATCATTGATGGCAGTAATCATAGGGGGTATGAGATTGTATGCAGAGAAGTAGAGCCATATTCATAGGAAGGTTTCAGCCGTTTCATTTGGGACATCTTGAAGTGGTGCGCTATATAGTTGAGAGATACGACGCCGTGATAATAGGTATTGGAAGCGCGCAGTATTCCCATACCATAGAGAATCCCTTCACCGCCGGCGAAAGACACCTCATGATTTCCAGAAGTTTGGAGGATGAAGGCATACACAATTACTATCTCGTACCCATAGAGGATATCCATCGCAACGCTGTATGGGTAGCGCATGTTGAAGCCATGTCCCCACCTTTCAAGGTGGTATTCGCAAACAATCCGCTAACGAGGAGATTATTCGCTGAGAGGGGATACCCGGTGGAGATGCCGCCCCTCTACGACAGGAGCAGATACTCGGCGAGCGAGATAAGGAGAAGAATAATAAAGGGCGAGCCGTGGGAACATCTGGTACCGAGGGCTGTGGTTGAAGTGATAGAGGAAATAGATGGGGTATCTCGTCTGCGAATGCTTGCAGAGAGGGACGAGGAATGATAGAGGAAAAACTGGGCGAAATCCTCCTCCGAAAAAATCTTAAAATTGCGGTGGCTGAATCTTGCTCAGGAGGGCTCATAGGCCACAGAATTACGAATATTCCAGGAGCGTCGCGATACTTCCTCGGGGACATAGTGGCTTACGATAATGAAGTGAAAATCAATGTTCTCGGCGTTCCGAGAGAGGTAATCGTTAAATATGGGGCGGTGAGCGAGGAATGCGCAAAATACATGGCGGAGGGTGTGAAGAAACTCTTGGGTGCAGATATTTCCGTAGCGACTACCGGAATAGCCGGACCCACCGGCGGAACGGAAAAAAAGCCCGTTGGCCTCGTTTATATGGCCGTTTCTTACAGAACCGTGAAGGTAAGAAAGTACCTCTTCAAAGGCAACAGATTAGAGATAAAAAACCAAACCGCGGAAAACGCTATGAAATTTGTTGCAGAGGTGTTGAGCGATGAATGTAATGAGTGAGGAGATAAAAAATCAACTTATGGAGAAGTTCAGAAGTTTGAAGGATGAAGTTATAGTTCGTTTGTATGCGAATAAAACGAGAGAATCGGAAATTGCCGAAAAATTAATTTCTGAAATCTCCGAGTTACACCCGCTGATAAAGTTTGAAAAGTACAAGGGAGAAAACGGACCTATTATCATCATCACGGATGGAAAAGAGTACGGGGAAAGAATAAAGTATATGGGCGTTCCTGTGGAATACGAATTTTCCACATTCATAGACGATATAATTAGAGTTTCAAGAAAATCCGTGAATCTGAGAGGTTCCACAATTAAGTTCGTGAAGAGCATCAAAAAACCTATGAAAATAGAGGTTTTCGTCACACCATCTTGCACATACTGCCCCCATATGGTTAAACTCGCACACCAGTTCGCACAGTTAAATGAAAATATAGAAGCGATAGGTATAGATGCTATAATGTTTCCAAATCTTGCGGAAAAGTGGAATGTTATGAGCGTGCCATTTACCGTGATAAACGGTAAGGAGGGTTTTGTGGGCGCGCTAGGTGAGGAAAAAGTTATGAACAAAATAATGGAAATCCTAAATAAGTGAGGTGAAAATTATGAGGAATGCAGAAACGATGAGCGTGGGCGGAAAACAATATCACATTGCTCTTGCGCCGAATGATGTATCGGAAAGGATTCTTATGGCTGGAGATGAAGCGAGAATAAAAAAACTGGAGAATTTCCTTGACGATATAAGGGTGAGAAGAAAGAACAGAGAATTTTATACGGTTACTGGAAAATACAAAGGGAAAGAAATAACGGCGATAGCCACGGGAATAGGCGTGGATAATGTGGAGATAGTACTTATAGAGCTGGCCCGTGCCTTAGGAGGGAGGAAAGCGACCGTTATAAGGATAGGAAGTTCAGGCTCAATTCAGGAAAATGTGAAAATAGGGGATCTGGTAATAACTTCCGCATCCGTCAGACTTGAAAATACCTCCCTTTTTTATGTTCCAGAGGGTTTTCCGGCCGTCGCTTCTTGGGAAGTTGTCGCTAAATTAAAAGAGGTTTGCGAGAGATTGGGATACCGCTATCATATAGGCCTTACTGCGACCGCCCCGAGTTTTTACGCTGCTCAGCAGAGAGATATGAGCGACCTCGGAATATCTCCAAGAGTAAAAGTTATGGAAGAACTCTCCTCTCTAAAAGTGCTTAACTTTGAGATGGAGAGCAGCACTCTATTTATATTATCACACCTTCTCGGCTTCAAAGCAGGTACGATATGCGCTGTATTCGCGGAAAGAAAGGGTGGGAGAGGCATAAGCGATGAGGAGAAGGTGGAAGCGGAGAAAAGAGTCATAAATGTGGGTTTAGAAGCGATCGTAGAACTATGAACTACGAACATTTTGAGAGATACAGGGATATAATTGATGATTTTCATGCGTTTATGGATTGCCTCAAAAGGCAGGTGAAGTACTCAATAAGAGCGAATACCATTCTCGCAAAACCAGAAGATGTTTTTTCCGCGCTTGAAGAAAAGGGCTTCGTTCTCAGAAAGATTCCTCTCCATCCTCGTGTTCCTGCGGCGGTAATTGAAGACATGCCCGTGAAACATCCCGGCGCCACAATGGAACATTTTCTCGGCCTTTACTATGTTCAGGAACTGGCTTCAATGCTTCCGCCAATCGCTCTATCTCCGAAAAGTGGGGAAATTATTGTGGATATGTGTGCCGCTCCTGGAAGCAAGACGACGGAAATCGCGCAAATTATTCAAAATGAAGGAACCATTATAGCAATAGATTCCTCGGCACCCAGAATAAAAGCGCTGGTATCCAATATCCAAAGAATGTGCTCCTCATCTGTTGTGGTAATTCACAGAGATGCAAGGTACACCAAGGGACTGGAAGGCATAGCAGATAAGGTTCTTCTGGATGCGCCCTGCTCATCGGAAAGTACGATAAGAAAGGGTGTTGATGTGAAACTCAGCGAGGATATAATAAGAAAAATGTCCGCTCTTCAAAAATCGCTTATACGCGCAGCCCACAGAATTTTGAAAGATGACGGAATTATGGTTTATTCAACCTGTACCTTTGCTCCAGAAGAAAACGAGGAGGTTGTTGATTACGCAATTAACATCGGGTTTGAGGTGGAAAAGGTATTTCTTCCTCTAAGGTACGAGAATGGTGTGGAGGAATGGAATGGAAAAACCTATGATTCCTCGGTCAGAAATATTGCGAGAGTATATCCCCATCTGGACGATACGGGAGGGATCGTAATTGCGAGATTACGCAAAGTATCTGATTGAGAGATTTGGAATTTCCGAAGAAATAGTGAGAAAATTCAAATTCGTGGAGAGGGGCAGGAGCGTATGGGCTTTCACAGGAAAAATAATCCCAAATAAATGGGAGTCCCTTGGAATCAGAGCGTTCAGAATAGGAAAAGATATAAAACCAACCACAGATTTTCTAAGGTTGATAGGAAGATACGCAACTAAGAATGTTGTATTTTTGTCCAATGATGAGGTAAATAATTTTATGAGGGGCGAATCTCTGAAATGCAATGGAAAATTACACGGATATGTTATAGTAAGAACTGATAAATTCATACTTGGATGCGGATTTTGCAAAGATGGAAAACTAATTTCTATGATTCCAAAAAGGTACAGATTTCAGGATACCTGGATTTGATTTGAAAAAAGTTTAAAAAAGATTTATGGTTTTCTAAGTGCAACTGCAAAGAGAAGGACAATAATTATCAGATAGAATACTATGTTTTCGGAAACATATGTTGGCGTAGCCTGTATTTCCGCCCTGGCGTATGTGTCTTCAAAAGTGTAATTCAATGTATGTGGGGAGATATTTACATCCTTAACGGGCAGGGATATTGATGTCAGGCTCATAGAGATGTCCTGAACAGTTATATTTGTATCATAGATGTAAGCCCCGCTTCCATCGTCAAACACTATTTCACCATTTGGCCCTATCTTAATGCACCAAACATCGTATCCACCCTTTCCAAAACTTGTAGTGGCACCGCATATAAGAAATCCGCCATCATCTGTTTCTATGACGCAACTTTTTCCCACAATATCATCATCGTTCACCCCACCGTACGCCTTCTGCCATTTTATATTTCCGTAAGGATCAAGTCTTATGACCGAAATATCACTTTTACCCGTAGTTTCATTCTTTATAGTTCCAACCATGAGAAGGTCTCCATCGCTTGTCTCTATAATTGATTGTTGCGTGTATCTTTGAAATCCAGTATACAGTTTTTGCCATATGATGTTGCCGAAGCTGTTTAATTTCATTATTACTACATCAAAAAATTCGTAAGTTGCCACTACCACAAATCGGCCATCACTGGTTTGTACTACTCTCGCATCTGTGCAATCATCATCAGGGGGTGGTGGTGCGTAAACCTTTTCCCATATAACACTTCCATCAGCATCCAGATACAAAATCCAAAGGTAATTACTGTTGTATGATGTTGGTGGATTTGTAGTTCCTACCAATATGCATTTTCCGTTATCAACAAAATACACATTCTCCAGACTCGCACTATAGTTATTGTAAAAACATTTCTGCCACACTATATCTCCTGTAGGTGTTAATTTTACAACAAATGCGTCCGAATAGCTGCTACCCACTGGATAGGCCATACCAGTAACAATAACATATCCACTCTCATTCATAGTAGCATCCTCAGATATTAAATAAAGTGTGCTTGTATTATAAAGCGTCTGTTTAACCAAGTTGCCGTTTATCGCCGCCATCCACAGAGCTACGAAACCATCATTTGCGTTTCCAATGAATACAAATTTGCCACCACCAGGTGCTGGGAAATATGTAACTTTGGTCACCGTAGAGTTGGTAAAATTATATTTTTTCTGCCACACTATTTCTCCTGTTTCATTCAGATATAGAGACCACATGTAATAATAATTGCCCTCCGATATTTCTCCTCCAACCATCACATTATTGTACATGCCTCTTACTGCAGAATATGATAATTCATCTCCAGATGTCCCATAGCTCTTCGCCCAGTAATAATAGGATGCTTTGGTAGAATAATCACTCATTTGCCTGTTTTCCTGCACAGCACTATACGGCAAAAAAGCCAAAGCCATTACTATCAGCAGGGTTATGACGAAGAGCACACCAAACCGCATATCATCACCTCAAATTTAAGATATTGAAATTATAGTATTAAAATTTTTCGTGCAAACGACTATGCTGTTTAAAAAATACAATCGTCTGATAAAGTTTGTGGTTGCGTAAACTTTTAGAATTTTATACCTATAATCCCTCAATGTACGGAAAGGGGAATAGCATAACTTACAACATAATTAAAAATATGTGGAAGGAAAAAGAAATGATCTCTTTGAAAAATTACTTAAAAAGCGAGAGAAAAAGTATTGTGTACTGCGTGACATTCTTATTTACAATCTCTTTACTTCTACCGACTTTTGTTCTTATTGATTTTTATATATACGGCATGAGATATTCTGAACTATTTTATTTGGTTGTAGGTGTAATAGAGATTGGTTTAATTCTATTGGCGATGAGGGAATATAATACATTAAAAAATATTAAAAGAGTGCAGAGTATACTGCTAAAAAACTCCCCAGTAAAGATTAAGGAAGGGAATTTACTAAAATACGAATCGTATTATTTAAAGTTTATTCCAGTAAAAATTAATACTAAAGAGTTTAAGAGGTTTAAAAATGATATACTTTCTTTGGTTGAAAGATCACTTTCAGAGGTTGCGGGTATCTTTAACAAAATAAACTATGAACCTCTGAGATCGTCCTCTGAATCTGAAATATATTTTTATAAATGTGATACAATACCGATAATTCTATCTGTTGGATTTTCAGTTATTCCAAGAAAATTGGTTATTGTTGGCTTTCAAATAATTAGTTTGAAAAATTTGGAAAGTACAAACAGAGAAAAAATTGAAGAAATAAAGTTAAGATTGTCTGAGGAGATAAAGAAATTAGAAGAGAATTTTGAGATGTGGGGTGATAAAAGATGAAAATGATTTGGCAGAGTGGCACGACGAATCTTAAGGATTATAGCATACTTGAAAACAGATGGATGAAAAAAGAAAATGAGCCCATAAAATTAGATGATGATAAATATAAAAACACCATGAGGAAGATCCTTATAATCTCAGCGATGTTTGCCATTATAGGTTTGGTTTTAATAATATTGGGTGTTTTCGTTAACAGTGCACTTATTATAATAGGCGCTTCTCTTTTAGTCACTTTCATTATAATTATATGTGTTGTGATTGCAACCAAAAAACAGACCGCAAAAAAATTAGAAAAACTAAGAAACATGGTCCAAGACATTCCACAGATTTTTAAAGAAAAAAAGCAGATTGTTTATTCATCCATATATAGTAAAATGATGCTGCTTGATGATTTTGAGATGCGAAGAAATATAATAATAACAGCGGTAGAGAAGGCGATAATGAAAGTTTTTAGCGGTTTTTATAGAGTGGATCTAGGCGAAATTGAAATTTTAAATTTTGCTTTAGAGGAATATATGTTTGTGTCAAAGGATGTTCCAATTACCGTAGGTATAGGATTTTTAAAAACGAAATCACATGTAGTGGCTGTAGAGTTCAGCGTGAGGGTTATTAAGGATGAAG
>Ga0190310_1000641_pt1 | contig 11521 bp, 11 predicted proteins | sample 48700778_MG_FD_165059 | JGI IMG/M metagenome (GOLD analysis project Ga0190310, IMG submission 165059) | Hydrothermal vent sediment bacterial communities from Southern Trench, Guaymas Basin, Mexico - 4870-07-7-8_MG | ecosystem: Environmental > Aquatic > Marine > Hydrothermal vents > Sediment ... | reverse complement strand
GAGCTATTCCTGTACCGCAATAATCTGGTTTTATATGAACAAATCCATCCTCACTCATTTCAATGATTCCTAAATCCCTTAAATACTCAAACCTCTCAACCAATATAGGTTTGGTCATCATTTGTTTATTGAAATTGTTTAATTATAAAGTTTTTGGTCACTGATCATCAAACCTAATGATCATCTTTTTTATCAGATCTCGAGCAATAAAATTAGCTTCATGGATATGATATCCATGTCTTTCAAACAAGTGAGACCTAAATTCCTCAAAGAGTTTTTCAAAAGTTTCTTCAACTATGACTTCTCCATAAATCTTACAAACTATCCACATGGTCATCACCTGGAGTTTTTCCTCAAAGAAAACAATGATTTACAACCTATAATTTCGTTCCATGACGAACCTATTAGTTCCAAGAATTTTTCAATTTTAGACCTAACACATACATCAATGATTCTATCGTAATCCACAGTTAATTTTGGAAGCTTATCAACTATACTATCGTCAAAAGCTAAAACATCCGTAGGTGGTAGACCCTCAATCTTCTTTACATACAGAACTTTGATTTTATCTCCCTTATCATATTTTGTTCCCAGATATTTGTTGCTATACATAGCAGCCCGAATGTGAAATGGTATAACTCCTGTACTTCCTCCATAAGATAGTATAGGTTTCTGAATACCTTTAGGTATACCAAGATCTTTGATAGGTACTTGACCACTTTTGATTTTGTCCACAATGTTTTTAACATAACTTATTATCTCTTTTTTATCTTTTCCATATAGAATCATTTCAATAACTCTTTCTTGCATATCTCTAGTTATCTCGGGACTATCTGTTCTTCTAACTTCAAGTCCTCTAACCAAAACATAGTCACACTTTTCACCTTTTTCCCATACAACTCTAGCAAAGTATCTCTTCTTTGTCTTTGGGAAGAAACCCACTGGATCAAAAACCTTCTCAAATTCTAAAGCAAAGTAGTGTTTCTTAACACCTAACTTTTCCTTAGCAAACTCATCAAAAGACTTTGTGATTTTTTCTTCTAACTCCTTACCTGTTTCCACTACCTCATCAAGAGACATACCTTCGTCCAATTTAATTAGCAGGGAATCAGTATTATGAACGAATATATCATTAGCTAGGAATGTGTGACAATCTTCGACTTCGAGATCATAAACAAATTCTTCCTTATTGGTTTTAATTTCTCTAATTTCGGTAATCCTTTCTCTTCTAGGACTTGGTTTATCAAATCTGTAATCTTCTCTACACACTTCAATGGTTCGTCTATAACTTCGTGTTCCCAAACTCTTATGAATGGTATATTCTTTTTCTTCAACATCTCGTTCACTAACTTGTCTTTCTCCAGATTTCCTCTCACTCTTTCGCATCTTTGTGCAGCATCTGGATGATGTATTGGACATGCATGCCAAAAACATCCATCTACATATATCATTATTTCTGTCCCATGTACATTTATCATAATGTCTGGTATTGTATAGAATTCCTTCCCAAGTGTGATTAGTTTTCCTTTTCTTATCCTGAATGGTATATACATATTCAAGAATGTCATTAATATCTTCTCTGGTTTCGTTCCTATTCTTCGCATCTTCTCTAAAGCTATGTAAGTACCCTTCAATGTTGCCTTCTTTCCTTCTGGTGTCTGAGTCCATTGTCTTATCTTCTCTCCTCTCTTCCTTTGCCATTCGAAATATCTCTCTTCTCCCATCTTTTCTATCATTTCTTTTGCTGTCAGACCCTTGTTCCATATCTCTTTCGCTCCTCCAGTCAATACAGGTTTTATATCCTCGTGTGATAAATTGAATCTCTCTCTTATTTCTCTCATTGTCACTCCATGTCTCCATGATAGATGTGCTGGTAAATGTTTTATCTTTTTCCCACAGAGTGGACATTTTCCTTCCTGTATAATCTTTAGAATATCCTCTCTTGTCATGTTCTCCAATATCTCTAAATCTCTCTCCCTGTATTTCTTTCTCTCTTCTACTCTTAGTTTGTTTTTCTTTGCTAATGCTTTCCCAGCTTTCTTTAATCTCTCTTTGTCTTTTTCTGTCTCCTCTATCTTCTCTATATTGAACATTTCCATATATTCCTTCATTGATAGATTGTGAGCCTTCTTTAGGTGGAGCATCAGTCCTGACTTCGAATCCGTCCCGTAACCACATATCATACATCGAATCAGCATCAAATACATATAATAACGAGTCTGTATTTATAACTTTTGGTGTCATAGGAACTAATCTATCACCTTTCCAAACCATCAAACTATGATCTTCTGTAACCTTTATTTCTTTTCCACTCTCAGTTCTAACTTTATAGATCTTCTTATTGACTTTATGTCTTATAATCTTCTTTATCTTCCTTATTTTTATGTTACCAAACTCATCAGTAGCTATAGTGTAGATTTTGAGTCTAGAAACATCAAGAATCTCCTTACCTGATGGAGTTGTATACTTTTTAACACTCTTCTTATCTTTGTAGTGATCAAACAATTTCTCGATCTCTATATACTTAAATTTTCCAGACTTTGTGAATATAGGTACTCTGGTATCTCCTGTCACACTATCACCGTACACAGCCCTATAACCCATTTCTTCAGCTCTTTTAGCAGCCCAAAGAATTCCTTGACGAGCTGTCCAAGTTACGAGTTCTGCCAACTTTTTGACATATATTCTACTTTTCTCATAACCCAGAAAACCATAAACTGCATTAAGTAGATCCTTTACAACTTGTCTCTTTCTTGATAGATCCTCATATTCTGGAGTTCCTGGTGTGAATTTTTTCATTTGTTCCTCTATCATCTCCCTCTGTTTCTTTAGAAATAACACCATTTCTGGAACTAAACCAACCTCCTCAGGAACTTGTATTTGTATTTTGTCCATTGATGGTGAAAAATCTATATCACTTAAGGTTTCTGGACTTATATTTAGAGTTAATATTATTGAAGGATAGAATTTAGCCATATCAAGTACAATCACATTTCTGTGGAGTCCTGGTACTGGTTCAAACACAATAGCACCCTCATAACTTTCTTCGTTAGATTCGTATCTCCTTGATGGTAGACAGACTCCTCGTTTTTTAGCTATTCTTAACAAAACTGTATCAAGTAAAACCGAAAAATAGAAACAGTCATTGATATCAGGAACACCTACATATCCTTTCATCGATATATAGAAATCAATCAATCCTATTTTATCTTCAAGTTCCTTTAGAATCTTAACATCTGTATAGTTATAAACTATTAGTCTGTCTAATTCGTTATGATATAAATAAGGTATATCTCTAGCATCCTCAGTTTTCTCAGAAAGTCCTTCATGTTCAGCTACATAACCTAAAGCGTATGAGGGTAGATTTTTAACTCGTTTGTAGGCTTGAAGCATATCAAAAATCTGTCGTTCCTCAAGCCATGAATCTATTTTTTCGCTTATAACTTTTAAAGTTCTGTTATTATCTTTTAGAGTTTTGTATCTGTTCTTTAAGTATGTTATATCGAAATTGATATTCCATCCAGCTATTATATCTGGATCCAATCTAGATAAAAACTGAAAAACAAAACACAACATATCCTCCTCCGTTGGAAAATGAACTATAATCCAATTGTCTCTAATTTCTTTTTTAAACTCTAGATCCTCCCTCTGAATCACTGTCAAAAACTTATCTGTATAGGAGTCGTAAAATGTTATAGCTATGATTGGACGATCAGCTCTTTCTATATCTGGAAAACGAGTACCTTCCTGGAGAACCTCGATATCTATGAGTAATATTCTATATTTCATGTGATCACCCTAAGAAAATATAAGTTAAGGTAAAATGGAAAAAGATCAAGTAAAATATCTGTACTTTAATATTAGAAATACTATAATTCCAACCAATATCGTACATTCTAATGAACAGATTACGTGACCAAAGACTTTTTCAAATCCTATCATACTTCCAATTATCGTTAAAGCTATTAAAGAAATTACTGCATTGATCCAGACAGCAAACTGATAAACCAAAGAGATATCTTCAGCAGTCTTACGTTTTAAAAGTAGTTTTATCTGAGCCACAGCGAAAAATCCTGTAACTAAACTTAAAATTGTTATCAGTGTTTGTAGTAAGATCAATAACTCATTAATGCTTTTGGGACAGTACTGTTCAATCACCATATTCACCACCTAAAAATAAAAGAGTTAATTTGATTACTTTTCTTCTCACAAATGACAAAACCTATGAAATCAGCTATCAAATCTAATATCTTATTGGTTATAGACTCGTAAAACAATCTATGAACCAGATCAATATCTGAGAACGAAAGAATGACCTCAATGACTTCCCAACCTAAGAAAATCATTGTAGACTTTGTTATGTCATTTCTCATGAGTTTGGCTACAAGAAATCCGAAAAGTACATGGATTGGAAAATCTATCCATCCAAAAACGTTCTCAAGATTTAATGAATAGATTAGAATCAGAACAAAAGATAAAAATAAATAGATCAACACCAAAATCATAGAAGTAGACACATCGGATCGGGAGGAGCTATCAACAAAGCCTCCTTAAAGCTTAATTCTGATGTATCAGTGATTTCCTTCAATTTTAGAAGACGTTGAGCTGTACAACCACATTTACAACGATCGAGATATGGACAATCCTTACATTCATTCTCAACATATCTGTAGCCCTCTTTTATGAACCATCTGAATGTCTTGTAGAACTCTGAATTTAACCAGATATCCTTAAGTGATTTTTCTCTGGTTTTTCCTGCAGAGTACTCATGTAGATTCTTGTACGCAGGACACATATGTACTTCTGAATTGGGAAGAATCAAAGGTGCTTGATCCCCTCCACGACAAGACTTAATCGGTAATTCCTTATTTTCGGGATCAAGTTGCCATCTTCTGTCAATGGGATGACCCAATCTTATGTCTATCTTTAGGTTGTGATTCATGGTCAAATCTAAGAAAACCTCTTGCATCTTCTTGAACTGATGTTTAGTTATCATTGTTCTCCAATAATTCTTCTTAGCTCTACCTTGTGGAACTAGTCTGAGGAATGAACATTTTTTAATTCCGAGTTCCTGACAGAAGTATACATAGTCCTCTATATGATTTATGTTCAATTTCTGAGGAACGAAATGAGTTTCTACTGGAATTCCAAGCTTTAAGCAGTTCTGAATGGTTTCGAGAGCTAATTCGAAGACACCATCAACTCCCATAATCTTATCATGTGTGTATGGATCGTGTGACTGTAGATCTACTATCACCGTAGCTCCTATTTCCTTGAGGTACTTTAGAAGTTTTAATGGTAAAGATGTTAAACTTGCTTCAATCATCTCGTAAGGTAAATCTGGAGATCCTACATCATCTCCAATACATACTCCACAAGTATAGTAGAGAATGTGTAAATTGTTTTCGTGACAAGTCCTCAATAGTGTAAAGATATCATCTCTTAATGTTGGTTCACCACCACTAAAACTAATCACTTTAGCACCTAATTCCTTAGATTGTCTTATTAGATCTACTATTTCTTCTGTAGTCAGTTCGTTTTGAATTGGGGACGGATATCTAGCATCAGAACTGCACATGAGACATCGTAGACAACACAGATACGACAATTCAAAACTAATTTCGTATGGTCCCGAACTCATTTCATCACCTCCCTCCAATCATTACCAAACCCTACCAAACCCTACCCCACCGCACCACACCGAACCCTACCCAACCATACCACACCCAACCCTACCAAACCAGACCCAACCAAACCTGACCGTACCACACCTCACCATACCGAACCACACCTCATTACCATTATATATGTTTCTTAATGTATTTTGCCAATTCCTCAACACTCATTTTTTCAATCAATCTCCAATGAATCCTTATAACTTTCCAACCTTCTCGTCTTAACATATAATCTTTAAATCTGTCTCTTTTCTGTTGTTTTGGGTCATCATGACAGGGACCATCGGTTTCAATAGCTATCTTTTCGTTAGGAAGAGCAAAGTCTATGATATAACCTGTTCTTGTCGAATATTGAGGAACATAATAAAAATTGAGGAGATCGAGAGCTTTTTCGATTTTCTTTTCAAGACTTGTCAGATTTACTGATGTCCTTGAGAGTTCTCTTTGTTCCTTCGATTCTCTCAAATATCACCACCTCAAATAGACCGTACTCTGGTCTGAAATCACAAATACCTTTGTATCTTCCTGCATCCTCTATGAACTTCTTTAGATCTTCACCTCTTATGATAGGATCGATAATATGAACTGTAAATTCAAGTTCCCATTCATCGAATCTAGGTCTCGCTCTAATGATTCTATTTCCTTGTATAACCACTGGTTTAAGATCCACTTCCCAATCCTTTTCTGGATCACCTGAAGGAGTGATCAATGGAATATATTCTGGTTCAACTATTATTCCAGCCTTGACATACTCCTTGAATGTCTTTGAACCCTTTCCTGGAACCTTGTAGTCCTTAGAGGCTTCTCTTATTGAAGCCTTCACTACGTAAGCTGGGACACAGATTTTACCTTGTGGATCTCTGTATAAACCCCTCTTAGCTTCTTCTTTTGGATCATGTCTTTCACCCTTTCTTTTTGTACCTTCTTCCTCCATCATTGCTTGTGGACTATGCATCAATAATGGTTTGATTCCTCTAATTCGAACCCGATAACTCTCAACTGGTCTCATACCAATTATATGGTAAATTAATGCAAAATACGGAAAAGTTTAAAAATACATTAAGAGATATATATAATGGTAATGTGGTAGGGTAAGGTGTGGTGTGGTATGGTTTGGTATGGTAAGGTATGGTGTGGTCTGGTTCGGTAGGGTATGGTTTGGTTTGGTTAGGTATGGTGAGGTATGGTAGGGTAGGGTGGAATTTCATCTATTTAAATTTTTTCAAATCATTCAAGGTTTTGACCTTTTTACCATCTAGATCTACTCTACTTATTTGGATCTTTCCTTTCCATAGTTTTGGTAATTCTCTTAATACTCGTTTATCAAGAGTCCAAACTTCGACCCAATCATCTTTATGTCTAACACCACGTCCTACTTGTTGTACGAGTTCTCTTTTGGCTATATCAATATAGTATTTCCAAAATTTACCTTTCAATAGTTTTTTCATAGTTTTTAATACTGGATCATTTAGATCTGGTAACGGAAACTTTAAAATAACTATACTTCTACATTTCTCGTCTTTTAGATCTATACCTCTATCAGTGACAGTACTAAATAAGATTCCATCCTTCTCTCTGTTGACAGTAACATTATTAGGTACGTATTTGAAGGCATGAACCTGAACTAAACATGGTTTTTTAGCTCTGTTTAATATCTTATCAAGTAAAGCCCAATAATTTCTCTTAAAGTATTCTTTTTCCCAATTACTAGTTGTAACGTCCATTTCTTTACCTGTCACTTTCAATTTAATAATACCTGGATATCTGGTCTCTCCTTCTACTATGGGTGGATCTATATCAAATACCTCTCTTAGAACCTCCTCTTTTTGAAATGTTCCAGACATCAAGATCAATTTTCCACATCTTTCCATTAAAGCTTTGAGTGTCAGATCTGGTCTAGGTATATAGACTATTATTTTATTTTTATCAGTTTTACACCAGCTTTTGTACATATATCTCAAAATAAGTCTGACTCGTTCAACCATTTGACATACAGTTCCACTAGTACTTATTCCAGCTAGTTCATCTACAAAATCCTTTAGAAATTCAATAACAAAATCATTATAACCCAAGACATCATCATAATACCCAACTATCTGTATGGTGTCCCTAAATTTTTGTTCGATAAAGTTGATTTTATCTAATGGAACTAGACCTTCTGTTCTCATTGCATCAAATATTCCTTTTGAAAATACAACCTTGTAGGTTAGATTATCCAAAAATAGGTCACCCTCATCAATTATCTCGATAGGAACTTTAGATTTTCTTCCTATCCAAGTTTCTATCTCCCACTTAGCTAAATTAAATATTGTTGCATGTGGTGATGGGTCAGTATAAACCTTAAACATACTAAAATACTCACACGGATCGGGAGACAATATATGAGCTTGTTCTCCTCTAACAGCTTCATACTTATAAATTTTATATTTCTGTAAATGTGTTTGTTCCAGAATATTTTTGACTTTATGAGCTATTTCAACACCTACGACAGGACTATAATGAGGACATACCCTAGCTACTTCTAATCTGGGTTGACCTTCATTTAATGGACAGGAGCAAGGACAAGAAAAATGACCACAATTAACTCTAAAGTTTCTGAATTTGCATCGATAATTTGTTTTACCCATGAAATAGTAGATTTTAAGACCTTTGATATAGAACCTTTTTGTATAGTCGTCATGATACTGTTTCTCTAAAATCTTAGTTGGAACAACTATGTGACCTTTACCAAAATATTTAACAAGATGTAAAGCTATCACACTCTTACCTGTTCCAACAGCACCCTTAAATAGAACTATTCTCTCATTCTTTAGATGATCCAGTATCTCATCAATAACTTGTTCTTGGGTCTTACCATTACTATATTTAAGTGGAGAAACTGGTTTACCTGATTTAGTAAATAGTGACCACATAAAATAAATAAATAAAGAAAATTAGAAAAACTTATCCAACTCAAAAAATGAAGCTAATTCTTTTTGAATCTCGAAAGATCTATGACCAATTTATCATCAACAATCTCAAAGTTTAGTTTTCTTTCTTTGTATGGAGTCTGAAACAGACCAGGATATCTCTCGGTCAATTCTTTATATTCGATAGGATTACTTATTGAGATTGCCAACATATTTGAAGTTAGTCTAATCACACCAGTAAATTTGAACTTTCTGGTTTTTGTTAAACTCTCGAGTGTCTTCTGACTTTTCATAGCTAGGATATGAGCATATTTTCCTTTACCTTTCTCATATATGTAACCAGCATCGATAGCCTCATTGATGTAAGCTCCTATCGTCCAATCCATCGTACCTTTATTATCACTAACCTCTCTCAATTTCTTTAGTTTAGGTATAAATCCTCTAACTATGTCGTTCTTTGTGAAATATCCCTTTGTTTTTGTTATATTTTCAGCCCACTTGATGAATTCCTTGAAACCTATGAATCTCTCCATTCTAAGTTTATTATATTCTTCTTTTGTCATATCTGGTTTAAAATCCCTAGTCACATACCAAAACGAACCTCTTTTATCGATAAGTCCTAAATTCTTAGCTGTACCTACAGTATCTTTTGGATCTCCATATATTTTATGTTTTTCCTTTATTTCTCTCCAGAAATCCATCAATTCTTCCTTTGTTCTGAATATTCTTCCTTTCTCTATAGCTTTCTTCAATTCTTTACAGAATGTCATCACAGACTCAAAGGATGTACTTCTATATGGTATTCCGACCATCAGCACCACCTTGACTCATTCACTCTCTCCCACAATAACTCAATCTCCCTAGCTAATTGTACCAGAACAAGTTTTAACTTACGTAACTCCACCAAATTACATTCCAGATCGTCTTTAAATATCTCCTCAATCATCTCAACCAATTCACCCATGAGATCACCTCAGAAATAATAAGATTTAATCTAATGTTAATAATTAAAGATTCTCTTCCAATCAATATCAAACCAAGATGGAAATCTTTTTTCCTGTTTTATTCTAATTTCTTCTTTTTCTTCAGTACTCAGATCTTTATACCAGTCTATTAATTCTTCTAAGTCCTTTTGGTTTGAAACATGAAATTCTTTATTAACATAGTCACAAGCTAATGTATGACTTGTATCTGCAACAAGTAGATTTCCACCCATTAATATGAAAATGTATCGTGTTATCCAAAATTCAGTCTCAAGAACAAATTCTGAATCTGTCCAAAGACCAACCAAAGACCAATTGTAGAGCCTAGTTACATCATAAGGTTTCCCTATAGGACCTAAAACATTTAGATCCTTCACGTTATCCCAGAATTTACCGATTATAGCATGTCTAAAACTTGACCTATAAAAGAATCTTTTTAATATTGGATATCTATCTGTTTTATTTCTAGCATAATTCATACTACTACTACTATATCTTCCTCCAATGAATATTGAGTCCCATTTTTCACCACAAGCTGGTGAATAACGTTTTTCCTCTCTTAAATCATAAGGAAGTGGAATATATTTAAATTCTAACTGATCTCCAACCCTATCTTTAACATCTTTATATCTCATTGAATTTCTACAATACATTTGTTCAATCCATTTGTTTTCATTCCTTGCATGATGAATCACTAACCATTCTTTATTTTCAAATATTCTAGCTTTTTTGACTTGAACTCTCAGATTCTTATCACTAATGTTTTTTATGGGTTTATCGCTAAAGTACTCACCAAAGGGATAATATAGTACTGGACTATGTTGATAATAGATCACGTTCCCTTCCCAAATCTTTAGAGCATTAGTAACAACCTCAAAATATGAAATACCATCACGACCCATCGTAGTATTTGTAGAACCACACTCAATAAACAACAAATCTAAATCTTCAAGATCACTTTTTTCAAATTCTGGTTTAAATCTATACTCGAGTTTTTGGAACCATTCTGGTGGCTTTCGTAAGGTCTTATACTTTTTATATCTTTCATCAACTCTAGACATTGGTGAAAGAATAACCACCTCTATATCTTGATGTTGTAAACTTTTAATTAGTGGAACTCGAATTCCCCAAGATAGATCAAATGAATTCCTATCCAAGAAATTAGCTTCTGATCCTAAAGTTAGATACCCAATCCTCATCATATCACCTCTGAATTGAGAACAGTGATTTTCTCTCAATCTTCCACTCTCTAGCATTAGGTAATTTTAGATGTCTATATTTTTCTTGATGTCTAGCCAAAAATTCCTCAGGATTCTCGAAATTTATTTTTGGTTCAAGTCCTATCCTAAAACCTCCATGATAAGAACACCACTTACATGGTGGGATACTTCTTCTATATCTCAAGACAGCTCTTACAGCCATGAAAGCATCTGAGTACCATATTTCCTCCAATGAACCGTCTTCAGGATATTTAGCGATTATACACTCGCTCCTCCAATCATTACAGCAAATAACCACAGTTCCATCAGCCTTTAAAGGTAGATCTCTAAAGGGATGTGTACAATATTTGTTGGGTTTTAATTCTAGATCCATATATATTCCATATTTCTTAACTAGTTCAACATCAACATTTCCACCCATTGTGTGCCATGTCCTATTTCCTCTTGGATAATTTAATGTATCATTTATTAATAAAAACCTTTTATTTTTTCCTAGATGATCGTGATGTCTAAAATTGTGTTTGACTGAATCATAAAAAACAATATTCACTTTTAGTTTCTCTAACTCATCTCTATTTTTCTCAATCAATTTCACAAACTTATTATATCCACTTCTTTCATATGGATCTAGAACAAGTAGATTTCCACCAGATTTAAAATATTCAAGAATGGTATCCATATCTAATAAATCTCCATTCGTATAAACTACTATCCACGGATTTATGATATTATTA
>Ga0190310_1000640_pt1 | contig 11534 bp, 16 predicted proteins | sample 48700778_MG_FD_165059 | JGI IMG/M metagenome (GOLD analysis project Ga0190310, IMG submission 165059) | Hydrothermal vent sediment bacterial communities from Southern Trench, Guaymas Basin, Mexico - 4870-07-7-8_MG | ecosystem: Environmental > Aquatic > Marine > Hydrothermal vents > Sediment ... | reverse complement strand
GCTGTGGCATGGCCGTGCCTGGCCTCTGGCAGGCTAGCCTGACCTGACTAGGCCCTGATGTCCGACGAGCCGAAACCCTTATAACCGTTGTGCACAGGCAGGCATAACGGTATGGAGGGGTAGCCGTGAACAGAAGGGCCTTAGCAGTTGTGGTCGGCATAACAGTGGCCATCTGCGTAGTTGCCTTCGTGCTATATTACACCCTGCTCCTGCCGAAGAGGGGCCAGTGGGCTCTTGAGATATACGTGGATGGCTCCTTCGTAGCTGGCTACACGGTTGAAGAGCTTTCTGAAATGGCACAGGTCGTCTACGTACAAGATTACGAGCGAAACTGCACTATGGTGCCACTCTGGGACCTGCTCCAGAACACAACGGCGGACCCAGATGAGGTGCTCGTTAAGTCCATAAAGGCAGTGGGCTCAGATGGCTACTCAAGGACCATTAGGAAGGACGAGTACAAGATAGGCAAGGAAGCTTGGTTCTACCTGAAGGACGCCTACGTGAGGATAGTGGAGGAGGAGTACGTGGCGGACGAGGGGCCACTTAGGTTCACCGTGCTAGGCCTATCGCATACCTACTGGGTGAAGTTCCTCACTAGGATAGAAGTTGAAACGGCTGGGTGGGGCCTGACCGTGCTTAAATCGGGCATTGGCTGGAACGTGCTTGGCTTCTTCACGCTCTCCGATTTAGCTGCCATGCCAAAGGTAAGCATAAGCATTGGGGAGGAAACGCTTGAGGTCATAAACCTAACGGAGGTACTATCACGCTGTGGCTTAAGCATAAGCGATGTAGAGGGCCTAACGCTCATGGCCTACGATGGCTACATGAGGGATGTAGAAGGCCAGTACGCCCCGCACTGCTACATCTGGATAGTACCAGATGACCTAGTTCCAGAGAAGGGACGCTTAAGGGCCATAATACCTGATCTAAGCAAGAGGTACTGGGTCCACCACTTGATAGCCATAGAGGTAAGCACGTGAAGGGTGATAGCGCTTGCCAGGCACGGTGAGGAGCCGAAGCTCGTTCAAGGCTGCCCTCTTAGCCGTGCTAACTGCCATACCAACTGGCCTAGGCTACGTGTTAGGGCCGATAACGCATAGTGCTGATAGGATCCTCTCCCTGGTCGTGATACCTGGCCTAGGCCCACTGCCCTGGAAGCTCCACCTAGGCTTCATGCCCCTCGTGATTGCTACCATACTGGCCCGTGTCCTACTGGGCAGGGGGGCAGCCGTCCTTGAGGGCGTCCTACTGGCCATAACTGGCATCATATTCCACCCAGGGAAGCCAGCCGTGATCACAGGGCCAAGGGATGTGCTGCTGGGCGTTGGCGTTGAGCTAGTCCTGCTAAAGGAGCGGGAGGGGAAGGCCATTGGGACAGCTGAGGCAGTAGTAGCTAGCTTCCTAGGTGGCCTAATGAGCTACATACCCTTCCTAGCCTTCACGCCCCTACCAGGCCCCTACGCACTCCAATCAGCAGCCCTGATCTACATATCAGTGCTCGTGCTCATGTCAAGCTACCTCATCTCCTGCCTCATAGGTGGCTACATAGCTGGCCAGGTCGTTAAGGCCCTGCCAAGCACGTGGCTATCTAGTGGTGAAGGCAGGCTAGGCAGTAAGGCCCCTGTAGGACCTAAACCACTCTGAGAAGGCCCTAAATGCCTTCCCCCTATGGGATAAGGCGTTTTTCTCCTCCCTGCTCATCTCTGCGAAAGTACGGCCATCCCCTCCATCTGGCACGAATATCGGGTCGTAGCCAAAGCCCCCAGCCCCACGGGCCTCAAGGGCTATCTGGCCCCAGGCCTCGCCAGTAAAGACCACTGGCTCAGCTTCACGGCCATCGCAGAACGCAAGGGCCGTCTTGAAGTACGCCCTCCTGTCCTCAACGCCATCAAGGAGCTTTAGCACGCCCGTGAGGCCAATGGTCCTGAGGACGTAGGAGGCATAGGGGCCTGGGAAGCCACCCAGGGCCTGGATGAAGAGGCCAGTATCCTCAACTAGAACTGGTAGGTCCCACTTATCAGCAGCCCACCTAGCACCCCACTTAGCTATCTCAACTACATCGCTATGCTGGAACTCAGGGACATCATCACGGAGGAAGGCAAGGCTTAGGTTGTAGCTAGCTACTACCTCACGGGCCTCTAGGTACTTGTGGATGTTCGTGGAGACCAGGTAGACCACCCTCGGTGGGACGAGCTCCTTGGGCCTCAAGGCGGGCACGCTAGGAGCGAGCCTATGGGCCATATTAAGCCTGCTGCTGGCCCTGCCTCCTACGCCTCTCAGCTACATAGCGACCCCTAAGCTCAATCTCACGTACCTTATCTAGCACACGGCTTGCCTCAGGCCCCATAACTGCCCTGTAGCCATCCATGAAGGCTAGCCAAGCATCCCCAGCTACCTCGTGGTGCGTGCTCTCAAGGACACGCTTGAATAGGTGTAGGTCCACCCCCCTCCGCTCTACATCCGTGGAGAACTCGCTGAGGCCGAAGTCTATGAGCACAAGTGAGCCATCTGGTGCTACTATCACGTTTGAGGTAGTTATATCGCCATGGACTAAGCCAGCCTTATGTAGCTTCCCTACGAGGAGCCCTAGCTCCCTGAGCTTCCCAAGGGCCTTACGGCCCTCCCTCGCCAGGAGCTCCTTGAGGCGGGTCCCCTCAACTGCCTCCATTACTATCGTAGCTGACTTCCTATCAACGAGGTACAGCATGGGCGTGGGGACGCCAGCTTCCTTAGCCCTGTGGAGGGCTTGGGCTTCCCTCACCGTCCTCCTAGCCCTTATGGCCTCATCTAGCCTTGGGTGCCTGTACGCCTTCACAACCCTGTGCTTTACGATAACCGGCCTCCCAAGCCACCTGCCCTCATAGATATGGGCCTCAGCGCCCTTCCTAAGCAGCTTCAGGTCCCTTAGGCCAAGGCCAGCTAGCTCCTCAATCACGTAGGCCCCTAGATCTACGGTAAGTTAAGCGCTCATATAAGCATGGGCTGCTAGGCCCCTCGGTGGTTGAATTGAAGGTAGCTGAAGGCAGGCCAGGCCGTTTCCTATTCTTCAGGCTAGAGGCTGGCTCCGACCTCCTGGCGAGCATAAGGGAGCTAACGCTATCTGAGGGCGTGAAGGCTGGCCTGCTAGCCTGTATAGGTGGCCTTGAGAGGGCTAGAATGGGCTTCTACGTGGGCTCTGGCCAGTATGAGGCCATAGAGGTAGAGGGGCCCCTAGAGCTGCTGTCCTGCCTTGGCAACATATCAGAGGGGCCTGGTGGCGAGCTAATAGTACATGCGCACATCTGTGTCTCAACTAGGGATGGGAGGGCCTTCGGTGGCCACCTGCTTGAGGGCTGTGTAGTAAGGCCAACGGCTGAGCTAGCCATAGTAGAGCTAGCTGGGGCGGGGCTGAGGAGGGCACTAGATGAGGACATGGGCCTCAAGCTCCTCGTGCCCTAGCTATGCTTATAAGCATGGCAAGCTCCCAAGCCTAGGCGTGAAGCGCCTCTCAACAGGCATCCCAGAGGTGGATGAGCTCCTAGCTGGTGGCATACCAGAGGGCTTCCTAGTGGCCGTAACAGGTGAGCCAGGAACGGGGAAGACCATATTCTGCATGCATTTCATAGCCCAGGGCGTAAAAGAAGGTGATAAGTGCGTCTACGTAACAACAGAGGAGAGCAGGGATAGCATAATAAGGCAAGCAGAGCAGTTCAACTTTGGATTTAAGGAGGCAGTTGAGGGAGGGAAGCTCATAATAATAGATGCCCTAACTGGCCTTGAGGAACGCTGGGCTCTTAAGTCCCTTGATGTAGAGACCCTTGTAGATAAGGTCATAGAGGCCAAGAAGGAGCTTGGTCGGGGGAGGGGCAGGCTTGTTATAGATTCCATGTCGGCCTTCTGGCTTGATAAGCCAGCTATGGCTAGGAAGTACTCCTACTTCGTTAAGAAGGTCCTAGGCCGTTGGGGCTTCACAACGCTGGCCGTGAGCCAGTACGCCATAACGACATCAGAGGCATTTGGCTTTGGCATAGAGCACATAGCAGATGGCATAATACGCTTTAGGCGCTTCGTCAGGGGAGGCGTGCTAAGGCGCTTCCTGCTCATAGAGAAGATGAGGCAGACACCACACAGCCTAACCATGCATGAGGTCATCATAATAGATGGCAGGGGCATGGTCGTTAGGCCAGCTAGGATATCTAAGGAAGATGTAGCCCTCCCAAGGAGCGTTATGGATAGGATAGCTAGGGCGATTAGGGAGAGGGAAGCAGAGCTCCCAGGAGATGAGCTCTAAAATAAGCCCTACTGGCCCAAGGCCTACTCTATGTTAGCGTGCCTCCTGTTTATGTCCTCCTCAGTTATGCCAAGCCTGAACATGAGCTCAGCTATTAGGCTATCAAGGAACACCATGCAGGCGTTCTCAAAGAGGGTGCCAAGTGGGCCTAGGGGCTCCCTCTCGCCCCTAACCTGCCTTGCTATGTAGTCCTTCCTTATGGCTACCTTGGTCCTGCCCTTGACTACCACCACGTGGTCGGCTAGCTGCCCTAGCTTTGATTCTGGATGTGATGTTATAGCTACTACTATTGCCCCAACTTCCTTTGCTGCTTCAGCAGCAGAAACAGTTCCCCTTGTTTCCCCAGAGCCAGAGATAGCCACTAGGATATCGCCCTCCTCAGCAGGTGGCGTTATGGTCTCGCCTACTACATACACGTTGAAGCTCATGTTCATTAGCCTTAGGGCAAAGGCACGGCCAACAAAGCCACTACGCCCCATGCCGACCACGAATACCCTACGGCCCTCCTTCTTGGCCCTTATGAGCAGGCCTATCAGGCCCTCTACTTCCTCTGGGTTTAAGCTCTCTATGGCCTTTCTGGCCCCCTGGATGATCTCCTCAGCAGCCCTTTTCAGTACCTTAAGGCCCTTAATCTCCAGCAAGGGGCTTTCCCATGCAGGAAATTAGGTGCCCGTCTTAAAAGCCTTCTTGCACGCCCTACTTTTACAGCAAGCCCTCAAGCAATGGGAGTATGTAGGGGAGCAGGTAAGGGACCTGGAAGAACATGCGCACGTAGATGGCCATTATGAGGGCGAAAAGCATGATGCAGAGGGCTAGGTAGTCCCGACCAGATAGGCGTAGGACGTAGAGGCTCATCCTCTTGCCAGTCGCCCCCCAGGCCCTAGATTCCATGGCCTCTGCCATATCCCAGGCCCTCTTCACGGCATTTACTATAAGTGGCACTAGTATTGGGACGTAGCGCCTGGCCCTAGCTATCGGCCCTCCCTTATCTAGCTCAAGGCCCCTGGCCCTCTGGGCATCTATGGTGATCCTAGCCTCTCTGGCCATCAGGGGCGTGAAGCGGAGGGCTGCCCTGAATATGAAGCAGAACCAGAAGGGGACGCCCATCTGCTCAAGGGCCAGGCTTAGGTCATCTGGGGATGTAGTAAGCGTGAATATGGAGAAGCTGGCCACGAGGGCTAGGAAGAAGAAGCCCATGCCCACAACACGCTCAAGCTGGTATACATCTAGCTGGCCGTACATCCAGACGACGAGGAGGTTAGTGCCCACTATGAGGAGGGCAAGGGGGAGGCTTGCCTTCAGGGTCCTAAGCCAGAGGCGCCCTACCTTCCCTAGCACGGCCAGTGGGATCTGGCAGGCGAAGAGCACTATGTAGGGCAGGGAGTACCTCCACTCCCACCGTAGGGTAGTTGGGTCAACGCAGAAGACAGCTGCAATAGCTATCATCAGGATGGCATAGGCTAGCTTAACACGTGGATCTAGCCTGTGGAGCACGGAGTCCCGCTTCTGGAATGCTAGGCTCTCAAGTAGGGAGCTCATCTCCCAGCCCCCACAGCAGATAGTATTATGTCCCTTGCCTCAAGTAGATCAAGCACATCAGTCCTGACCTTGAGGCCTAGGTCGCAAAGGCAATCTAGGATCTCTGGGACCTGTGGCCTTACTAAGCTCGCCTTCTTAAGTAGCTCAAGGTCGGTTAGGAGCTCCTCTGCCCTCCCCTCAGCTAGGACACGCCCACCTGCTAGCAGCACGACCCTGGGCCTTGGCCTGAAATCAACTATGAATTCTATATCATGTGATACCATGACAACTGAGGCCCTCTCTAGCAACTCGTTTATGAGCTTCCTAAGCTTCTCCTTCTGGGCGTAATCCTGGCCAAGGGTTGGCTCGTCTAGGACCAGGTACTTTGGCTCCCAAACGAGCACGGATGCGATAGCTACTCGCTTCTTCTCACCACCGCTTAGGGCTAGGGGAGAGGTATCCCTGTATTCCTCAAGGCCAAAGGCCCTCAAGGCCCAATCAACACGCTTCCTTACTTCCTCCTCCGTGAAGCCAAAGTTCCTAAGGGCAAAGGCAATTTCTTCCTCAACCGTTTCACAGAATAGCTGGTGGTCTGGGTTCTGGAACACCAAGCCGACCCTGCGGGCTAGCTCAGCTACGGTAGCCCTCCTAGTATCAACACCATCCACGAGGACATGACCCCTGGTTGGCTTTACAAGCCCATTAAACGTCTTCACCAGCGTTGTCTTCCCAGCCCCATTTGGCCCCATTATAACTACGAAATCACGGTCCCCAATCGTAAGGGATACGCCCCGCAGGGCCTCCACGCCATTTGGATAGGAATACCAAACGTCCTCAAGCACTATCGGCAATCCCAGCCACCTCCGCAACCAGAAGGGCCATCTCCCTTGGCGTTAGCGGGACCCTAGGTAGCCTCAGGCCCCTACCTGCTAGCAGCTCGTAGAGCCTCACGACCTTTGGTATGCCTATGCCCACCTTCCTGGCCTCCTCAGATGTCAGGACCTCGCCAGGTGGCCCGTTCAGCACAACACGGCCCCTATCCATAACGATTACCCTATCCGCAAGGGCAGCTGCCATATCAAGCCTGTGCTCCGTTAGGATGACGGTGATCCCATGCTGCTTGTTCAGCCTAGCTACTATGGATAGCACCTCAGCTGCCCCAGCTGGATCTAGGAAGGAAGTGGGCTCGTCTAGGACCAGCACCTTAGGCCTCATGGCTAAGACGGCTGCTATGGCTGCCCTCTGCTGCTGGCCACCAGAGAGCTCGTGAGGGGCTCTGTGCCTTAGCTCCCACATCCCAGTGGCCTTTAGAGCCCAATTCACACGCTTCCTTATCTCATGCCTTGGCAAGCCGAGGTTCTCTGGCCCAAAGGCTACATCTGCTTCAACTGTTAGGCAGAATAGCTGGTTCTCTGGGTTCTGGAACACCAAGCCCACGTGTTGGGAGAGCTCCCAGATCTCATGCTCCCTCGTATCAAGGCCAGCTACCACAACCTGCCCTTCAAAATCGCCTGGGTAGAAGTGCGGTATGAGGCCATTAAGGCACCTACAGAAGGTCGTCTTGCCACAGCCAGATGGGCCAGTTAGGATTACGAACTCACCTTCCTCTATGGATAGGTCTACGTTATCAAGGGCCTTCTTCCTTGAGCCCTTGTACGTAAAGCTCAGCCCCTCTACCTCTACTATCGGCATCTGCTCCCAGCTGGACGCCCCTCCCTTACTTTAATTCCTTTCCCTTAGTGCCCAACAGCCTTGATAAGAGGGCTATGGTGTGCTCTATGGCCTCCTCAGGCTTGCCCACCCCATTAGCACCAGCCGATAGGGCATGGCCACCCCCCATGCCACCTATTAGCTGGCCAAGGGGCCTTGCGAGGTCCCTCCCAAGGTGTATTCCCGTCGCAGAGGCAAACTTGCTTGTAGCCCTCATGCTAACCCTTAGGCGACCTTCCCTCTCACCAGCTACCACAGCTAAATCGGCCCCAAGGCTGAGCAAGGCCCTTGCTGCTGAAGCCTGGAAGGCACTTACGTGCGAGAAGGCAACTAGCCAGAAACTAAACTTATACACCTTGGCCCTCATACAGGCCTTGAGCCTAGCAACACGCTCTGAGTAGCCCATCTCAACCGTTAGGAGGGGGAAGAGCTCCCTTGGCTTAGCCCCAGCCTCCACGAGCTTGGCGATGGCTAGGAAGGTGCTAGCCCCTGCGAGGGCTAGGTGCCTAGTATCGTAGGCTATGCCGAGGAAGAGGGCCTCAGCAATCCTCTTCCCGACTTCAAGCCCCAGCTCCTCAAACAGGCGTAGGATGATCTCGCAGGTAGAGGAGGCACTATCATCAACTATGTAGAGGCTTGCTATCTCCTCCGTCGCTGGGTGCTTTGCATGATGGTCTATGACGACCAATGGCACTTCCCTTGCCCTTACCTTAACCTCTTCCTTGAGCTCCTCAAGCTGCTCTACGTTGTTCGTATCCACCATGAAGAGTATATCGGCATCAGCTGGCCTGGCCTCTCTTGAGAAGCTAAAGCCGAAGCGCTCTAGTATGCCTTTTGATACCTTGCTAACGCCCTGTGCAGCATAGCAGGTTACTTCTATGCCAGGGCATAGGCTGTGCAGGAGCTCCCCTAGGGCTATAGCAGAGCAAACTGCATCTGGATCAGCATTATGATGGCATAGTATTAGGGCCTTAGATGGCTTAAGGCCATCCAGTAGTGCCTTAAGCTCCCTAGCGGACAAGGGATAGCTCCCTCAGCTTGGCCTCGATTGCCTCCATGGCCTTCTTAGCTGCCTCACGGGCTAGCTGGTCAGGATCTACCTTAGCTGAAGATGCAACCCTCAGCTCTACATCAACAGTGATGGTCAGGGGCTTGCTGCCCTCTGCCTGGATGCAGATGCCCATATCGTATACCTTCTTAGCTGGGAGCCTTGAGAGGACGTAATCCCTAGCAGCCTTCTCGCCAGCCTCTACAACAGCCATTATCTGCTCATCTTCTAGCTCTGGGAGGCCAATCACGACCTCCTTGGTCATTAAGGCCCTACCCCCGCTTGAGCTCCTAAATCACGCCTTAGCTTGGCCCTGACGTCCTCAAGCTGCTCCCTAATCCTCTTCTCCTCCCTATCAAGCTGCTCAAGCCTAATCTTAAGGAACTCCCTCCTATCCTCTAGCTCCTTTACGACCTTCTGTTTCTCCGCCCTAACAAGCAGTGCCCCCACGGCCTTGTAGATTGGGGCCTCATCCCCTACGCCCTCAAGCTCCTTTAGGGCGTTCTCAACCTCCATCAGCTCTAGCTGGACCTGCTGCCTCCTTAGCAAGACGCTCTGGAGCTGCTGTTGGAGCTGTTGGAAGAGCAAGAGCCTCTGCTGGACCTTCGGTGGTAGGCTGCCCTCCTCGCTCATGCCCACACCTATTTTATCGCTAGTGGGCGCTATTAAAAGCCTTGAGCCTAAGGGCCAGATACAGCTAGGCAGGCATCCCTTATGGCCCTAACCCAGCTTACATAAGCATTAAGTGCTGCCCTAAGGGAAGATGTATCCCTTGCTACTACCCTAAGCACCAGGGTGCTGCCCTCAAGCCAGAGGGAGGTAGAGAATCGGTCCGTAGGTGGCCTCTCTGCTTCAGGGGCTAAGGCAGATAGGGCAGCCATGGCTAGCTCCTGGCTTGGCAGTGGTATCCTTAACACGGCCTCACGTACTACTCTAGGTCCCATATCAGGTGCCTCACCCTTATCCTAGGCCCTACCTCACGGCCATCTGAGGCCCTGTAGAAGCTCATGAGGGCGTATCGCTTCACATCTGGCCCTACCTTGAGCACTACATCTGGCCTTACGGGTGGCTCCCGACCAGGCTCTATTAGCGGGACCTCAAGGAAGTCCGCTAGTGCCCTGCCGAGCCTCCTCCTCTCTGGCCTCGCAGAAACGGCAAGGCTCCTGACCCTTCCGAGCCTAACGCCCATGTCCCTCCTCAGCTTTATGCCATAGATGTATATTAGTGGTGGGAAGGGCTCTAGGCCCTCATCGCCAACGTTGTACAGGCACATCTTGCCTGGGTTCCCCTTCCACCTAGCTACTAGTATGACCTTATCTGCCTCAAGCTCCCAAGCCTTCTCAGCTATGTCCTCAAAGCTCATCTTGCCCCTATTCACCCTTATGGCATTGGGTAGGACAGCAGCAAGCTCATTACAAAAAGTCCTTATGATGCGTGTAGGCCTCCTTGACATGGTAATCATGATGGTCGGCATACTACCTTGGCCTCGGAGGGGTAGATGCCCTACGGGCTACATCACCGACCTTAGTGTAGGGTATGTAAGCACCACCAGCGAAGACAAGGCCACACTTATTACAACGCCAGATGCCAACTGAAATTCTCTTCACAGCCCTAGTTTGACAACGAGGGCATTTATGAGGCTTTCTCATAGCACTAACTATGCGAGCCCACTTCTTCCTAAGCGTAGAGCCATACCTAGGCCCAAAGGAGCCTGCAGGCCCTACCTTCCTCGTCCTGCCCATTTCACCTCACCCCATTACCTTGGCCCTTAGCTCCTCGGCCTTCTCCCTAGCTATATCTATTGCCTCCAGTACCTGGTCGGGCGTAAATGAGCCTGCCCCACTCTTCTGGATAGCACATACCTTCCCATCCTTATCAACGGTGATGGTTATCTTAGCATCCATGGCGAGCTCCTCATCTAGGCATGGATCCACGACCAGCTCACCACCTATGTTGGCTATGGTAACTGCTACTGGGTAGTTCTGGACCTTGAGGGGCTTCCATATTGAGCTATCAAGCACAACCCTCCCATCTGCCTTAAGCCTGTAGACCAGGAGGCGGGTGTCCATTAGGGCTGCTAGGGCTGCTAGAGCTGAGGCATCCACTAGGTTGCCATCGTGGTTTAGCACGTACACATCCACGAACAGTATGTAGGCCCTCTTCCCAGGCTCTATGCATAGCTCCTCAAGTGGTATGGCCTTAGAGGACCTTATGCCCCTATCTACAACACGAGCTAGCTCAATAGCCCTCTCATCGGGTGGCCCTGGCTCAAAGGTAGGGCTAGCGAGGGGGACGAGCTCGGCATTCACGGTTAGTATGCCCTCATTAGGCGTATCTGGGTATGGAGCATTTAGGCCTACCTTAACGCCAACTATAACTTCAGTTTGGCCTAGGCAAACCATTGCTGAGCCCTCTGCCGTCCCTATTATGCCCTTCTCAACCCTTATGTCCCTGTAATCTAGCTTCCCACGGCCATCTACTCGCTTGCCCTCTGATATGAGCTGGATTATCCTGTTCTTCTTTATCTTGGATATCACGGGCTCCTTGGCCATCCACCTCAGGCCTCACCACCTCCCTCAGCTGGCCCAAGCCCCTCGGCTTCCTCCACCTCCTTCCTTATCCTAACGAAGCGCTCCCTTAGCGCCTCCTTCTGGGCAGCATAGATCTGCTTGCAGCCTTCTATGGCCAACATGATGCACTCCTTGAGCTCGGTTGGCGTGAGCATGCCATCCATCTGGAGGAGCGTTATACGGCCTAGCCCAGGCATCATGGCTAGTGGCACATCTGCCTCGCCATGCTTATCCTCAATATCGCATAGGTCTAGCACCAGGACGCCATTTATCTTCCCAGCTGCACAGGCTGCCACTAGGTCCCGCATGGGTATGCCAGCATCAGCAAGGGCAAGGGAGGCAGCTGTTATGCTAGCACAGCGTGTCCCACCATCTGCCTGTAGGACCTCTATGAATACATCTATGGCCGTCCTTGGGT
>Ga0190310_1000639_pt1 | contig 11534 bp, 10 predicted proteins | sample 48700778_MG_FD_165059 | JGI IMG/M metagenome (GOLD analysis project Ga0190310, IMG submission 165059) | Hydrothermal vent sediment bacterial communities from Southern Trench, Guaymas Basin, Mexico - 4870-07-7-8_MG | ecosystem: Environmental > Aquatic > Marine > Hydrothermal vents > Sediment ... | reverse complement strand
GATGAGATAATCTTCTCGACTAGAGACGCCCTAGACGTATGCTACCATGAGGCGAGAGCCAATCCAAGATTCGGGGTAGCGATCTTCATAGATGAGGTCCATAACTTCGCCCCACAGGTTCCCCACGAGGCTCCCGCATCTAGGGAGGCCTACGAGGCCATACTCCCGGTGATGAAGCTCTTGGCAACGACCGGACCCAGGAATAAGGTTCCCCTACTCGTCGCCACCCAGAGGCTTAGTGAGGTGGATAAGGTCGTCTCAACCCAGATGGGTCAAAACATCTTCGCCTTCAGGGTCGAGGACATAGACCTCGAGAGGCTTAAGGTGATAATGGGACAGGTTGCCGACGCCGCTAGAATGCTCCCAAGAGGCCATGCAATATTTAAGGGCCATGCGATAAAGGTTAGAAGCCCCGTAATCTCAGTCGTCGATAAGGTCGTCGAACCCGCCTCAGTCCGAAAAGACATCCTCTCGGCTTGGAGAGGCTCCTAGCGATAACTTAATCGACAAGGACTTGCAAAATGGCTTAGGATTTCTCTCCTGAAATGTAAGATATTTAAGTGCGCGGTTGGAATATGATTGATGAATTTGAAGGTTGGTTTAATCTTCACCCATAGATCTTCGGAGGAGCCGACATGGCCGACTATCGGATACGATTACGAGGGTAGGGCTAAGAGCATACTTTCATACTTACGTGAACGTATTAAGGACATCGAGTTCTTACCTTTCCATGCAGAATCAAAACAACAGGCCGAAGAAATTCTTAAGGAAACAAAGGAGGAAGTTGTAGGATACGTGGTCTATATTTTAGGTATATGGACTTTAGCTCCCCAGACAATAGCTAGGAGCGGTAAGCCGACCGTGGTTATAGATGATTTATTTGCGGGGAGCGGAGAGTTCTTAGCCACGATGACGGAAGCTCGTAGAGAAAAGCTACCAGTAATAGGGGTAGCGTCCTCTAACAAATCTGATGTCGTGGAGACAATTAGCCTTTTTAAGCCAATACACATGCTGAGAAGATCAAAAATAATTTCAATTAAAGAATTCGAGACTTCAACGCATTACGAGTCTTCTTTAGGACCTGAGATGAATAAGCTTGATTTTCGAAATATCCAGTACACGGTTAAATATGAAGATATACTGCAAAAGGTTTTCGGCATAAAGCTGGAAAAGATTTCGGTTAATGTCCTAAATAAGCTGGTTGACGAAATTCCTGATGAGGAAGCGGAAAAAGTCGCAAGGACATGGATCAGCTCTGCGGTAAAGATAGTCGAGCCGTCTCAGGATGAGATATTGAAATCAGCTAAAATGTATGTTGCTATGAGGAAAATATTACGTCAAAGAAACGCTCAAGCCATCACAATAGATTGCTTAGAGCTATTTTACGGGGGGAAATTGAGAGCGTATCCATGTTTAGGTTTCTCGCAGCTATTGAACGATGGACTCGTCGGGACCTGTGAGGCAGATTTAGATTCAGCGGTTTCACAGCTAATTGCGATCTATCTCACAGGCAGACCCGGTTTCATCTCTGATCCGGTAATAGATCAATCACGCGAAACGATCACTTATGCACATTGCGTAGCTCCCACGAAGGTATATGGGCCGTCGGGGCCGGAGGTTCCTTATATCATAAGAAGCCATGCCGAAGATCAAAGAGGTGCCGCATTGCAGGTATTATATCCTGTTGGAGAACATATTACTACGTTTAAAGTCAATGTACTTGAAAGGGCGTTCGCAATACATAGTGGAATTATAGTGGCAAACTCTGATGAGCCTAAGGCTTGTAGGACTAAGGTGGTCGTTAAAGCGAACACCGATACAATACTTGAAAATTGGAATAAGGAGACAAACTTTCATTGGCATAGAGTAAGTGTTGTAGGCGATTATCGAGACAAGCTCATTAAATTTGCGAAGCTATTAGGCTTACGAATCATTGAAGAAGATAAGCCTTCAAGATGAATTATTAGCACTACGAGAATAGATATAGAGGGGAATTCTGACTAAAACTTGAGAAAAAGGCGCTTAGTGGTTAAAGACTTAATCAAAGGCTCCTGATGCTATTTGCTTGTATACAGATACCGCTTTTGTTGGCGTTCTCTTCTTCGTTTTATAATCCACTCTATACAATCCAAATCTCATCTTAAAGCCTTTAGCCCATTCGAAATTATCTATAAGAGACCAATAGAAATATCCTTTCACAGGTATTCCATCCTCAACTATGGCTTTATGTAGCTCCTGTATATGGTTTATTAGGAAATCGGCTCTTTTCTCGTCTTTGGCGTCAGCTATTCCATTTTCAGTGACCATTAACGGACGCCTATAAAGTTGATAGGCCCAATTTAACACATAGCGCAAGCCTTTAGGATAAATCTCCCAGCCCATATCAGTACAATTTTCTGTGCATGGAACAACTTCGAATCCAGGAATTCCGGGAATTTTACTTTCGGCGGCCTTTACGCGTTGTCTCGTGTAATAATTGATCCCGATGAAATCGCATCCTTTAACTAGGCTAGGATGTTTCTCATTTGGCTCAATCGTCATGTTAAGGTTTAAATCGAAATCTCCCTTGATGATCATGTTAAGGAACCATTCATTCTCGAGATATTCTAAGAAATTAGCTGCTTTAACATCTTCTTTAGAATCCTTATTATATGGCTCATAATATTGAGGGCAATGAACGATGCCGACATAGGAAGGCCCGTAGTTCGAGCATGAAACTCTGTCCCATTCTTTAACCTGCTCGTATGCAATTCCATGGGCGATCGCGAGATTTTTTGTCACTTTAACAAACAGGTCTAAATTGCTTAACCCGGGTGGAAAGCCGCTCTTTTTATAGAAATATCCGAGTCCGCTTACAACCATAGGTTCATTCATAGTTGCATATATATCAACGAGGTCTCCGAAGGTCTTAGCTATGTAAGCGGCATATTTGGCGAATTCTATGATAGTTGATTGGTCAACCCATCCTCTTCTGTCGGCATGGACGATGTCATCTCTGCAGGCGATCGGATCATGAATCCAAAGAGGCAAAGGCCAGTGATATAATGTTAAGAAAACGGTTAAACCAAGCTTTTTACATTCCGTCAAGATATCCCTATACTTTTTAACTGAAGGCTGATAGGCTTTTTCTTCTAGTAGATGCATACTTTCATCTGAAATCTCTACGTGACAGACATCTCCAGTCGAATTAAAGGAAACCTTAACCGGTACATCCCATGTTGGATTCGGAAAGATCCTACTCCAATCAATAGACATTCTGAAAGCATTGTTTCCTAGCTCGTCTTTCGCCCGTCTAAGATCCTCGGGATAAAGCTCCCAAAATCCGGGGCCATTCTCAGGTAGATCTCCGCTCACTAGACCATTTTTGATATTATCTTCATCATGGACCCAGACATACCAGTCTGAATTCGGATCAGGCTCGCCTCTGCCCATCTCAATCTGGAAGGCTGAAGTAGCAGTACCCCATAAGAAATCTTTTGGAAACTTCATATTCGAGATCACCGTCATCAAGTCTCTTTAACAAGGAGTATTTAAGGATTCACCGTCATCATAGGGATGGATCCTGAAATTAAACTTTTACCTCGATATATTCTAAAGAAAAAAGGGAGGATGTATTTCTAGGTCTCGCCTGACCTTCTCATGACCGGTCTCCTCAAAGCCATGACAGCGGTAACTAAGACCACTATTAACAATATGAGGTTTACGTAGCCTATGGTTGACATCGTCGAGAGGTCGCTTCTGAGAGCCTCTATCCCGCTTCTTAAGCTGCTTATCTCACTTCTCAAGTCGCTTAAAGCGCCGCTTAAATCGGAGATTGCTTTTACGCTGGATTTAACCTCGTCCACACCCTTAGATAAAGTATCAAGCCTCGAGGATATATCTTCTAACTTTGAAGATACGTCACTTAACCTGCTTAAAACTTCTTCAAGCTTGGGTACGGCGACTTTTTTCGTATATGTTCCAAGGATGGTTGTGGTCCTGCCTTCCTCGACCGTCACGGTCTGAGGAGGTGGAGCATCATAGCCCTCTACAGCGCCGAAGGTTATCGTGTAGGTTCCTACTTCGACCTCCTTAGTCACAGGGGCTTTGCCCCAAGACTTGCCATTGACGAAGACTTCGCCCTTGACCGGAGTGGTATCTATCGATAGAATACCCTTCTTTACCGCAAGCACGGCGGATAGGTCTTCGAATATCTTAGATGTCGGTATCCGCATATCGTATATCCATGAGGGCACCTTAGGCTCTTCCCCTGCTTTAGCTAGGGCGAATAGCATTGGTAGATTGCGTGGCCAGTCCCATATGTATGGTGAAGCCCATCTTGGATCTTCCTCTGTTGGCCATCCTACCCAGCGGTCATATCTAAATTCATACCATGCTGCACCGTAAAACAGGGGGATCGTCGGGAGGTCTCTCAGGAATATCTCTTGTAGCTGACTGTATATCTTGGCCAACTTCTCCGGATCTGTCTCTCTGGCAGCCGCGTCTATTAATGGCACCACTTCCCAGTTCGTGTAACGCTCCCAATTGCCAGCCGGATAATCCTCGCCGATAGGACCTGTAAGCCTCGGATCCATGAGCCAGCGGAAGCTGTTCCATGGATGGTCGAAGCCCATGCCTCCATCCCATGATAAGACGAGGTCGAATCTACCCTTTATCAGTCTGTCCCACCAAACGCTGAAGTCCGGGAACTCGGTGACAACGTCTATGCCTATCTCACGCAGGTTCGTGGCGATCATATCACACATCATCATCCAGTCGGTCCAGCCATATGGCACGGATATGGTGAACGTACCAAGCTTGGTGCCATCGGGCATCTCTCGTATACCGTCGCCGTCTCTATCGACTATACCGGCGTCGTCAAGGATCTTTTTAGCCTTCTCCAAGTCATAATCAAACCCGTACTTCTTCACAAGTGTCTCATTTATCCACCGAGCGTACGATGGTATCGTATGTATTATTGGTACAGGAGCGGCTCTAACGCTGTAATTGAAGTAAGCCTTGGAAACGAGGTCGTCATATGGTATGGCGTAGGCTATGGCTCTGCGAACATTTGGATCCGAGAGCGGATATTTCGCGTAATTTATGTAGAGGTTTATTATGCCGGATCCTATGTAATATGGTGGGTGGGCATAGTAGGTTCTCACGGGTAAACCTTTAACCTCCCACATCTCATAGATTTTAGCGAAGAAGTGACCGCATGCATCTACTTCTCCAGCCTCGAAGCCGAGTGCGGCGGCCACATTATCTTTGAAGACCTTGTGAGCCACATACTTCGGCCCCGGTAACCCAAATATGTCCTTACCCCACCAGTCATCGACTCTTTCATAGTACCAAATCTCTTCACTCCAAGTTAAGAGTCGATACGGGCCTCCGCCGATTATCTTCGATGGATCATCATCTTTAAACTCGGTGACCATCTTTTCGCCTAGTTCCTCTTCTAAGGGAGCCCATCTATGCTTAGGAACAATAATGACTCCTTGTAGGAGACCCAACATCTGGAGGTAGTTAAGCTTCTCCTCGCTCGTAATAAACCGCACGGTCTTCTCATCCACCGCCTCGACTCTTTCTAGATAGTCCCAGTAGGGCGTCACCCAGCCAATAACATACTTTTTACCAAGTTCAAACGTGAACACGACATCCTCAGCGGTTATGGGTGTCCCATCCCACCATTTAGCCTCAGGTCTGATCTTAACTTCTAATGTGTATTTGTCGACCCATCGATATCCCTCGGCCAGATAGGGGATCCAAACGTCATCCCGCGTACTGTAGAAGAATAGCGCCGGATACATTAGCTGAGTACCCCACGCGGGCTCGGGGAAAAATGGGTTCCATCCAGGAGGCGGCCCCCAAGCGTCAGAAACTATCAACGTTTCCTCTCGAGGTATCTCCTGAGCCATCACAGGTGTTACGAATAAGGTAGGCGCGATCGAAGAGATCAGCAATATAACGGCTAACATTGGAAGCATATTACTAAAATATCTTCTTAACATTTTCTCTCGGATAATACTGAGATCATTTATATATAAATATTTTGTTTTGGTCCATCCATCAAAATATTACTGGGGAATAAGGTAATATACTTCTGGCGAGAATTAGAAGTCAGGCCATTTCCGATATAGAAGGGGGACATCTTCTCTTAACCGTTTAGTATATGGATGCTGTGGATGCTCCATTATCTCCTCAGGGGATCCCTCCTCCACTATCGATCCCTTATACATTATAAGGATTCTATCGCTTACATAATATGCTAAACCAAGATCATGTGTGATGAAGATTACAGACGTTTTGTATTCATCTCTCAGCTTTGAGAATAATTGTAGAACTCCAGCGCGCGTAGACGCGTCTATCATGCTTACAGGCTCATCGGCTAAGACAAGCTTAGGTTTTAATAGGTAACATCTAGCTATCATTAACCTCTGTCGCTGACCCCCACTAAGCTCATGGGGATATCTTCCAAGAACCTCCTCAGGTCTAAGGCCGACCTCCTCAAGTGCCTCCTTAACTAAACTTTCTTTATCAGCATCTTTATCACCTAAAAGTGCGAAAACCTGATACAGGACACGATCCACCTTATAGAGCGGATTAAAGGATGCGAAGGGATCTTGGAAAATTCCATGAACTTGTCTCCAATACCACCGAAGGTCGTTAAGTGTTCGAAGAGACCATACATCACGGTTTTTAAAGATTATGGAGCCTGATGTGGGTCTGAGGAGGCGGAGTATCATCTTAGCTGTTGTAGTCTTACCGGAACCGCTTTCACCTACAAGGGAAATGAACTCACCCTCTCTAATATTGAATGACAAACCTTTAACAGCGACGATCTCTTTTCTCCTAAGAAAACCTACGGTAAAGATCTTTGTAAGATTCCTAACTTCTAGAAACATGAACTCACCTCTTTCCTAAAGCTACTAGATGACAGGCCACAGTCCATCCCTCTTTCACCTCTATTAACGGCGGTTCTTCACGTTTACAGATGTCCATTGCATATGGACATCTAGGATGGAAACGGCAACCATGAGGTGGATTCAGAAGATTCGGCGGTTCACCGGGGATAGACACCAAGCCTCTTCTCCTAACCTCCGGCTCAGGCGTCATGACAGCATTTATTAAACCGCGGGTATATGGATGTTTAGAATTGTAAAGTATATCATCCGTCAGGGCGCATTCCACTATCTTACCTGCATACATTATTGTTATCTTATCTGCTATTTGACGTAGTACGGCTATATCGTGCGTCACGAATATCATACTCTCTATGATCCCAGCCCTTCTGAGATCTATGAGGAGCCTCAAAACCTGTTTCTGGGTTGAAACATCAAGTGCGGAGGTGGGCTCATCTACTATCAAAAGTTTGGGATTGAGGAGGGTAGATATGGCGATCACCGCCCTCTGCCGCATACCGCCGCTGAGTTCATGAGGATACATATTCAAAGCCTCGACAGGAAGGTTTAACTCCTCAAAACGTCTACGGGCCATGCTGAGTATCTCTGCGTCTGATACATCCATGTGAGCACGAATTACATCCCTTACTAGGTCTATAATCTTCTTGGTAGGCATCAAAGCGTTTAAAGCAGCTTGGGGAACTATGGAAACTAAAATACCCCAGACTTTCTTCTTAAGCGTCTGCTTATCCATTTTAGATAAGAGATTTCCATCTAATGTTATATGACCGTCGATGAGATGGAGTGGGGGATGTATGTTCATCATAAGCGTGTTCACTAACGTCGATTTGCCGCATCCAGATTCACCCGCTAGACCCATTATGACATCTCGATCTAGATGAAAGCTCACGTCATCTACTGCTTTGACGAAGCCATCTCTGACGCGATAGTAGGCTTTAACATGCTCAGCCTCGAGTAAGGTCATGGAACAATCAACCTCCTTTGAGCCTAGGACTAAAGTATTCATCTAAAGCTGTTGAGAGTAGGAGAAGTGATGTGGCGAGAGCGACCAAGCAAGCGCCAGGAGGAATAAACCACCACCAAAGCCCTCTACGGACGGATTCTAAAAGCTGTGCCCAATAGAGTATCATTCCTAGAGACACTCCCCTCGTCACGCCCAGACCTATCATACTTAGACCAGCCTCCGCTATCATGGCTCCAGACATGAGTAATACGAATGCCATGAATATGTAAGAGGCCATGTTCGGGAGTAGATCTTGAAATATTATTTTAATGTCACTCAAACCAGCCATCTTACTCATGTAGATGAACTCCCTAGATTTTAGACTTAAGATTTGAGAGCGAACAGCTCTAGCAACCCACGGCCATGAGGTTATACCTATAACCAGAGCTACCAACATCGGATTCCTTTCCTTCAAATATGCGGCTATGAGCATCATAAGCATGATCGATGGTAGAGCACATACAACGTCGGTGACAAGCATAAGAGAGCTATCCGTCACTCCTCCCTTATACCCTGAAAGCGCGCCAATAGTGACACCTATGGCTAGAGATATAGCAGCTGCGGTCGCTCCGATATAAATAGAGTTCCTTATCCCATGTAGAAGCTGGGCTAAAAGATCCCTTCCATAACTGTCCGTGCCGAGAGGGTACTTATCACTGGGAGGTATTTCAGGGGGTCCTATCATCTTTGTAGGGTTCACCTGATAGACCATTGGCCCGACTAGCCCTATCATCAATATCGATGAAAATATTGCTATGCTTAAATCGAATTTCTTGATCCGTGTCAGATCTCTTAGCAATTGAGAGACCATGCTATTCACCTACGTAACCCGTCCGAATTCTAGGATCTATATAAGCGTAGACAAAATCTACGATTAGATTCGCGAGAAGAAGGGTAGATATCAGTAATATGAAGATGCCTTGGATAAGAGGATAGTCCAACGTGGTTATAGCTTTGAACAAGAGATAGCCTGTGCCAGGATAGCTAAATACAAGCTCTGTTATGAGAGAGCCCCCGAGCATCGTGCCAAAGTTCAATGCAAGCCCTGTGATCTGAGGGAGCATAGAATTTTTAAACACGTAGCGGAGAAGCTTCGTGTCTGGAAGACCGAGGGAGTCGGCATAATTGACATAATCGGCGCCGAGTTCATAGATCACCATAACTCGCATCCCTATAGCCCAACCGCCTATAGCGCTTAGTACTATCGATAGAAAGGGAAGGACATAGTGGCTGGCTGCATCAGCTATAAACTCGAGTGTTAAGCTAGGTATTCTGCCAGAGGAATAACCGCCGCCTAACGGGAAAATCCCCAATCTAACCGCAAACACATAGAGTAGGATCATCGCCAACCAGTAATATGGTGTTTGTGACAGCGTCAGGAATATGGGTAACATCACATTGTCGAGTGCGGACTTCCTTTTATAGCCAGCTAATGCCCCAAGAATGTTGCCTATGATCCAAGATGTTAAAGTAGCAGGTATGAGTAGTCCGAGAGTCCAAGGTAAGTAAGTCGCCACAATCTCAGCGACTTTGCGTGGATAAAATGCGATGGATGTTCCTAAGTCGCCCCTAAGCGTCCTAGAGATAAAGTCGATAAATTGGACATGAAGAGGTTTGCCTACACCGAACTCCTCCATAAGCCTCTTATAGACGGCTTTCACAAGCTCGGGATTAGCTTGAGCTTGCTGAAAAATCCGTGATAAAAGGGTTGATAGAGGATTGCCCGGTATGGCTCTGGGCAACGCGAATATTATAAGCATGAATACTGCAAAAGTTAGGCATAGGAATCCTACTCGTCTGAGTATAAACCGCATAACTGGACGCAGAAGGCTCCCTCCAATTATGATTTAGCTCTTAGCTTGAATATAAAGGTTTTGAAGCATGATACTTAGCCCAGAAATTTTGGGCTTCCTTAAACTTACGTAGTTTTAGATGAGCCCGAATGATTAGAATGACCGCCGTGAAGGTTACTATAAACAGGATTAGGGTGTAATAGAACTCAAACCGCCACGTTTGCGAGATTATGTAAAAATATACTAAGACGAAAATTTCGAGTAGTAACCCCCATATGAGAATGACTAGTATAACTCGCTCTATCCCATGAGCCATATTTGAAACGTCCATCTCACATATATGAGCTCCAATCGATAAATAAATTTAAATCATCGACGAAGATCAGGATTGCATCAAACATGATCTCAACGTGAGGACGCCAGCTCCTTCTATACGCCTCTTCAGAAACATGACTTAGATGATGGATAGAATTTTCAACTAGATTCAGGAGAAGGTGTTAGAAGTCTATCTCTCACGTACCCTGAGGTTTGCGACGACCTTATATGCTTAGATTGTGGTGGCGAGCTGGCCTCAAGGGCGGTGGAGCTGGACCAGCGGTTCAGCATAACGGTTTACGACGCGGCATACGTTGCCCTCGCCGCGATAAGGAACGCCACCCTCTACACGGCAGATAAAGAGGTGGTGATGAAGGCTCCTTCGAGAATGTGAAGCATCTATCGGAGGTAAAAGCCCGACCAGACTATAATCGATGAAGAACTAAAAAGGAGGCTCTTAAACCTTTGAGAGGAGCGGCGGATAGGTGGGCTGGGATTGACTCCGATAAAGATTCCGAGGCGGGTTAGGCTGATGAAGCTTAAGAGACCGGAGTTCGTGAGGCAGGAGAGCTGGAGATATGTCAGGCTCAAGCCGAACTGGAGGAGGCCTAGGGGGAAGGATAGTAAGATGAGGCTCCAGAGGAGCGGCTGGCCACCCCTAGTGAAGATAGGCTACCGGACCCCGAAGAAGTATAGAGGCCTTCACCCAAGCGGCTATAGGGAGGTCTTGGTCTATCGGCCTGAAGACCTCCTAGGACTGGATCCAGAGACTCACGCCGTTAGGATAGCTGGATCGGTTGGGATGCGTAAGAGGATGAGGATAGTCGAGGAGGCCGAGAAGCTCGGATTAAAGATCTTAAATCCGCCGATCACGGCTAAGCCCGCCGAGGAGGTCGAGATAGTAGAGCCGGAGGAGGTGGAGAAGCCTGAAGAGCTGGAGGAAGAGGAGAAGGTAGAAGAGGTCGAAGCTGTAAAGCCTGAAGAGATAGGGGAGGGAGGAGAGGTAGATGCCGGCGAAGCTTGAGTTCCAGAAGAGAGTTGCCGCAGACCTCCTAGGCTGTGGTGTGAATAGGGTTAGATTCGATCGGGAGAGGCTCGACGAGATCTCGGAGGCCATAACTAGAGAAGAGATAAGATTTCTGATCAAGGATGGGGCGATCTACAAGGCTCCTGAGAAGGGGACTAGCAGGGCGAGGGTTAGGGCTAGGAAGCGTAAGAAGAGGAAGCGTGGGCCGGGGAGCAAGGAGGGCGCCAAGTATAGTAGGATCTCTAGGAAGGAGCTTTGGATGATGAGGGTTAGGGCTCAGCGGAGGAAGCTTAGAGAGCTCAGAGATAAGAAGCTCTTGACGAAGTCGGATTATAGGAGGGTCTATAAGATGGTTAAGGCAGGTGCATTCAAGTCGACTGCAGCCATGCTCGAATACCTCAAGGAGAATAACTTGATTAGGAGGCCGTTAATGTGAGCATGCTTAAGCGACTTCCGCCCAGGAGGAGGAGGCAGGGGTTAACTGATTATAGGAT
>Ga0190310_1000637_pt1 | contig 11551 bp, 24 predicted proteins | sample 48700778_MG_FD_165059 | JGI IMG/M metagenome (GOLD analysis project Ga0190310, IMG submission 165059) | Hydrothermal vent sediment bacterial communities from Southern Trench, Guaymas Basin, Mexico - 4870-07-7-8_MG | ecosystem: Environmental > Aquatic > Marine > Hydrothermal vents > Sediment ... | reverse complement strand
GGTTAGCACTCCCTCAATAGTAACGTATAACACCTTCGGTTTCCTACCCAAAATGTATGGAACTATGGCATCTCCTATGAAGTTTATTGAGGCTAGCTGAAACCATATAGCTCCAGCTACATCATCTTTATCCAAATCTTCTACTGTAATTGTGGATTTGAACACTCCTTCGTAACCGCATTCCTGTAATAGTTTTTTAAATAAGTTTGCCTGATTTAACATGGAGTCTGCTTGCAAAGGAGATATGTAAACCGTTCTACCTACCATGATTAAAAATAAGAGGTTGATAAAAATAAAGCTTTAGGTTTCGGAGTTGGATAAACCTGACAGAACTGTGCTAAAGTTTAGCATATTTTACGAGGAAAAATTAGTCTTCAAAAACAGGTTTTCCAAAAAAATTCTAAAAATAAAAATTAGAATTAAAATTGAGTAATTACTGCTTATTGCCTTTAGCCGTATGCCACAGCACCAATCACGACCTGAATTACTGCATCGACAATGTCTGGGTCTAAGCCCTCAGCAATTGCCTTCTGCTTCCAGCCATTGGCAATCTTCCTCAATGCAAGACCACTCTGGTGTCCCTTGGCTCTGAAGCAAGCTCTTGCAAGGTTCAAATACGGAATTCTGAAGTTTCCGAAGATTCCGTTCTCATCAAGGATATCTCTGACCTTCTTTTCTACATCGGTTAGCGTTGCCTGTCCTCTCTGCTGAAGCTGAACCATCTTTGACTTTCTGTTCTCGAACTTGGTCTTGACTACATCTGGTATAACGGCAAGGTCGTAGTTCTCAACCCTGTCCGTAAAGTCTCTGTAAGGCATACCTCAACTCACCTCTCTTTTTTTTACTTCCCCTCATGAAACTACAACACCTTTAAATATAAATCTTTCGTCAAAATTATTAAATTTAAAATATACTTACTCTTAACTAGATAAGAGGTAAGTATTTATATTTAAGTTGAGGGTAAGATAGTATATGGTAAGTAACAAAGGCGACCTTTTTGAAATAAAAACAGCAGAAACAATTGAAGAAACATTAGAACAGGAAACAATTGAAGAAACGATAAAAAGGAAATTGAAGGAGAGATTACCTCATATTTCGCAAGAAGAACTTGAGAAAATTGCTAAGAGTCTCTTGACGGACTTAACGGTTGCAGAAAGCCGTAAAGCTTATGCAGTAAGCATTCTATACAGAACAAGAAAGTATGTTCAAGGTTACCTCAAGAACTACAGGATTGAGGTTGAAGTAGTAGATAACAGGTATCCTCTGGAGTTGCATGTAAAAGTATATTATTGAAGGTGATTTTATGAGCAAGCTGGACGATAAAGATATAGGTGTAATAGGATTAACGATAATAGCGATTTCAGAGTTGTCGGTTCTCTTTTACCTAAGAATGCTTCCTTTATAATCTCAATGAATTTCTTTTTTGTACTCAATTCCGAAATCGCTTTTTTAACAATGTTATATAACATGGGTTCTAAATCTTTAAAAGCTTTAGATATTTCCTCTCTAACTATTTTTCTTATAGTGTTTTCATCAAAAGTAGTGCTTTCGCCAATACTTTCACTAACACCATTTACAAGTTCATCTATTATTTTTGATAGCTTTTTTCCATGTTTCTCAGAAAGCTCTTTCAGTTTTCTATAAGTGCTTACTTTAACCCATACTTGTTTATAACCTTCCATCATATATCTATCAATCACACATCAATGTTATATAGATTTTTCTATCATTGACATATCTATCAATCAATCTAACATCAATCAATCTAACATAATTCTATCAATCTAACATCTATATAATATAGAAGAGTTATTTTAGAAAAAAGTTGATTAAAAAAATCAGAAATGCTCAAACTTAGGACAAACATAGTTAGGATACTTGTAGAATGGTGGATTTCCAAGCATGCATTTCCCTGTGCATTCCGTTTCTGGTTTCCAGTATTTACAGACTAAACATCTTCTATCTGGTGAACCTTTGTTTAGCACCTTTTCTATTTGAGATGCGTTTAGCAACATGCTTTATCCCCTCTACCAACTTTATAACTCCTAAGATTATTGCCGTAAATGCTATGGCTGAAATTCCAATGAGTGCTATGAACAACATTCCTAAAGCGTAAGTTCCGCATATTATTGTAACCCCAGCCTTTATTATATCAAACGTTACATCCACCATAGCTCATCACTCCTTTATAACATCAAATTCAAGCTTAATCCTTTTTCCTGACCCTATTAAGTAATATTGCTTTCTTGCGAAATCACAGCAATCCCAACATCCCCATTCAAAGAGCTTCTTCTTGTTTGTTGTATTTATGTGTGGATAATAGGTCTCTGTTCCACAAACCTTACATATTATTCGTATAGCCATTTTTATCACCTCTAAAAATATTATTGGAAAAGAATTCTTGCCATTGCCATCTTTGTTTCATCGTTTAGATTTGCCTTGTTTCTTCCTGTCGGATTCTCTATGAACTTCTCTAGTGCTTTCTTTACATTATCCATATCAATCCCTAATCTCTCCTCTATCTGGTTTATTGTCTTCATCGTTAAGTTCTTGTATTCATTTACCGTGTCGTTGTCCAAGCTTAAGTCTATTACAGTTTTTAGCTGTGCTACTGAGTTTACTAGCTTGAATGCATACCAGATTTGCTTGTCAATGTCGTATCCCCAATGGTATTTCTTCTCCTTTCTACCGTATTTCTGTTCTTTAGCGAATTGTCTTATTGCAAGCTCTACAACTTGGTATTTCTTGAACCCTCTTCTTTTTGATATTTCATCAATGATTTGCTTTACCTCTTCCTTAACTCCTACCGCTTTAAAGGTCATAAAACCTCACCACCTCTAATACATTTCACAATCTATTTTTCCGTCCTCAAGACCTTTCACATAAGCATTGTCGCAACATGCATCGCATTTTGTTGCCCATTCTCCGCAATCACAGACCCCCACATTTAGCTCCCATTCAATGTCTTTTGGATGGTCGTCTTCCCATCTAATCCAGATAGCTACCGAATTGGCTCTTTTCTTTGCAATATCTTCAGCTATCCTTTCAAACAACTTCATTAGCTCTTCCTTAATCATTGCATCTATTTCTTCTTCAGCTATGTTTCTCTCTATGTCTTTAGAGGCTTTTTTGAATACATCAAGCAGTTTCTTTTTATGTTCAAATTCCCTCTCCAAATCTCCCTCTCTCCACATCTTGCACCACCTCTATATAATAGTTGTGTCATTAATGTTATATAAAGTTTTCGAAATCTACCACGTGGGTCTTACAAAAACTATTATGCTTAGAGTAAAACTTAAATATTGTGTATAAGCATATTTATACTAATGGGGGATGAAGTGATATTAACGGGAGTGGTTAAGATTCCCGTTAAAACAGACCCCAAAGTAGTTAGTTTGATTAAGAATTATACAAATGGGTTAAAGTATATAGTCCATGAAATCCTTAAACATCCAGAGAAATACGGTGTGTTTAAGTTTTCAAAAGAAGAAAAGAGGATAAAATGGGAACAGAGTATAAAACAGATACACAGAGACTTCTATGAACATATAAAACAAAAATTCAACTTACCACCAAGAATTACTTTGTCATGTCTTAGAGAAGCATCGTTCATAGTAAAAACTGTAATAAATAATCCAAAGAACAAGGATAGAAAGTGTATTATCAAGACATATAGAGCTAAAATTGATGGATATAGCTACAGACTGATAGAAGATAAGGGAGATTTTGTATCTATAAAAATCTATGGTTTTGGAGAAATTGAAATAGAAGGATTCCCAAGAGAGTGGCTTGCAAGATACTTAGACTGGTATCAAGGAGGAGCAACACTTAGAATGGAAAAAGGTAAAATAATATTCCTAATGACTCTAAAGAAAAGAGTTAGAATACCTACTGTTAGTGAAAGATGTATTGCAGTTGATTTAAACTTTGAAGAAATTGTAGTAGGTAATTTTGAAGGAGTAATAAGGATAAAAACACCAACGAAAAGAATCATGCATATTAAAAAGAACCATATAGAAAAAACCCAGAAGAAGTATAACAAACAATGGAGACACGTGAAAAGGATTAGAAAAGCCATATCGAGATGGTGGAAAAGAATACATGATATTAACGATAATTTCGCAAAGCGAGCATCGTTAAGTATAGTTAAACTTGCTGAAAGACTTGGGTATAACACTATAGTTCTTGAAGACTTAAATGGTCTTAGGGATGAGCAGGCTAAGCTTAATAAACCTTGGAGAGAAAGATTTACCTTCTTTGCTTACAGAAGGCTACAGTTTTGGATAGAGTGGCAAGGATTAAAGCATGGAATGGCAGTAGTTTACGTAAATCCTAGTAATACATCAAAGACTTGTCCTTATTGTGGAGAAAAACTCAAGGAAACAAAAGTTAAGAGAATGCTAAAATGTGAAAAATGTAGGAAAATTATGGATAGAGATAATGTAGCCGTTAGAAATCTAATTAAAAAGTTTAAGATTGAGATGTCCCGTCTGAGGGGGACGGGGAATGGAGCTGAGGAGATGTGATATCGAATCCGATGAGGCTCAAGTCCCTTTGTGGGGACACCCCTTCTACTACGTAGTGGGAATTATAAAAATTAGACTATTGTCGAAAAATTTTGGTCGTTAATGTGCATTTGTCTATTATAGCGAATTGGCTTATTGTCGAATTTTATAAAAATATGTTGGAAGGTAGATTGAAAAGTATGTGTCAGCTATGGAATAAGAGGGAGAAGAGAGAATAGCCTATGAAGAATTCGCATAAATCCCCTATAAAATGTGCTGGAGTTTCCTCTTTCCTACCGTATTTATAGCAGAACTCTATGAGTTCGTAGAATAGGAAGATTATGAAGAAGGAGATGTGGAAGTATGCGAGAAAACCCAATAAGATGTGTCCAATACTGAATTTATCGTCAAATATCTCCACTCGGATAAAAACCACCTCTTTTTCCATTAATCCTTTACAACCATTTCGTATATAGGCAATACCCTTTGAGGGTCTTTAGTTCCATCCGGAAATTCAAAGGTATAGTTGAACCCCTTTTCGAACCAGTCTTTCAGATTGCTGAGCAATAATCTTTCCCCGTTAGCAATCTCTTCTATTATTATTATCTTATCTATTTTGTTTACTCTTAGAATTGCTAGTATAGGTGCTGAAATTCCGTATCCATCGTATATTCTAAAGTAATGCTCCTCAAACTTCCTTCTGGTGATGTAATACTTGCAGTCCTTTTTCTTTACAATATACCCAGCTAACTTTCCCATGTAATATACCGAATACCTGTCTTCTAATAACTTATCCTTTTTAATTCTGATTTGCCTGAACAGTTCACTTGCCGGAATTTGCACCTTTACCGACATCTTTAACCACCTTCAAGATGATTATGTCTTTATTCTGGTAGAATTCGATTACATCTCCCTTTTGAATGTTAAAGTTTTCCACAACCTGCTTTGGAATTGTAATTGCTAGTGATGTTTGACCCCTTAACCCTACCTTGCTTTTACCTATTTTAACCCCTAATTCCATAGTTGTTATTTAGGTAATAACATTATAATTATTTCGGTGTTACTTTGGTGTTTAAATGTATTTTTTAATCAACTTTAGTATAATTATATAGCGGGGAATCTTCTTGTTCAGTCTTATAGCTTCCTCTAGCCATTCTTCCGGAGAACCGAATCCACTTATATCGAAGTACTTAATCCTGTTCATTGTATTGTTCAGAACCACTTTCTCTATTTTTGCTTTGGCTATGGTTCTTCTGCTAATCCCTTCTAGCATTTGAACGTAGATTGTTTGATTTACCCTGTAGTGATAGTCTCTCATAGTTGCTACCATTCCATTTTCCAAGAGAAAACCTACAGCCTTATGGGATTTGAAAATCATAAAAATCACCTTAACTCCTTACCTAGCTCCATAAAATCTACATAATACGCATCTATCTCATCGTAGAGTTTTAACCTCTTTGCCAATCTTACAGCTATTATATGGCAACATGGACTCTGACACTTAAGGTTTATTTGGAAGTCAGGACAAGTGCAGAATTCATCTTCAACTATGTACTCTTCACTTCCGACAACTATAAAGCCGTCCCTGTATTTCTTGATGTTTCTGTTAATTAGATACTTCCAAGCTTTCTCTCCCCTCTTACCAAACCTCTTCTTTAAAGCTAAGTACAATCCATAGAGGTTATCGACATCATCTAAAACTCTGTCTATTACTTCGAACATAATCTACCCCCTAGATTTTTTGTTTAGATATTCATCAACCGTAATTAACTCAGTAATCCACCTACCCTTCATCCTGTATCTCAGAGCTAACAGAACCCTGATGTTGTAGTTCTTCTCCAGCATTTTTAGAGCTTCAAGTTCCTTTCTACTTATCTTAGGTAATTGATTTGGCTTTGATGTTTTCTTACATTGAATACACAAAGGCTTATTGTTCATCATAGCCTTATTAGGTATGGCTATCAAATCGCAGAGCCTATGACTTCCTGCACTCCTTATTACATAGAATCCCTTTTCTTCCAATTGCTTCATTACATCCATTTCCAGTACATATCCCTTACGATAATAGCTGGTCTTCATAGCTAATCTGTAGGTTTTTCTCCTGCTGGAACTCCACCTAACTCCATAAGCTCCTCTCTGAGTTTGTTTGCAATTACATTAGCTAAAGAGTCTGACATAGTAACAAGAAATCCAGTTAGATTTAGAATTGTAGATATACTTTGGAGTGTTGTTCTTCTTTCCAATTTCTCAAAGTATTTTTTGTATATGTTTTCTTCAAAATACTTACAACCTTCCTTGAATTCATTAATAGTGTTCTGGTCGAAACCTATTATGTGCTTGAATATGTTGAGATATGCCAATTGAACGTAGATGTTGTAAGGAACTATTACTATGTTAAATATGTTACCTTGTCCCAAATCCTTCATTGTTTCAACCAGTAAAAAATCCAATTTTCTAATACCTTCAGCTGTAATCCCTATATCAAAGAGTAATCTCATACCAATGTTTTCTATTGTTTCTTGCGTTATCTTATTTGCTATTTTTGTGTTCCTATCTACAACTTTCATAATCTCTTTCTCCGTGAATATATCATTACACAATTTGTTTATTGCTTGTGCAAATGCCATGCCGACCTTTGCAAATCTGTAAAGTTCATAACCTATTGTATCTATGACATAGGCTTTCTGAACTATTACATATTCCTCTTTAGTTTTTGGCTGGTATTCTATTCCAAACCTTCTCAAACCTTTCAAATATTCATCTATTTCCATACCATTATATCTGTAATAACTACTATATAACTATTTTGTTGTTACAATGAAATATCAAAATTGTTATTAAGGTAAACGTTGAAGTTGGGATATGGAAGACTACTATTGTCCTTGCTGTGGAAAGAGGTTTAAACTTATAAGCAAGCTGAAACACCATTACAGACATTTTCACGACATAGGTTACTGTCCTATTTGCAAGAAGAGGTTTGCTAGCGTTTCTACACATGCGTTAAGCAAGTTTATAACTTATGGTTGCAAAGAACATGCCATTTTGTATTGGCTGACAACCATGTATCACAGCAGAAGTGAAAGGTACAGGATTGTAAAGGATATAATAGAGGAATACTTGAGGGGGGAAAGAAAAATAAAATGGAAGTGCTAGCTTTGGATTCTACACTCTAATACTTCTCAATCTTTCCTCTATCCTATGTATATCTTCTTTCAAATGTCTAACTTCATCCAGCAGAATACCTATCTGCCTGACCACAATCTCTCCGAGGTTGGATTCTAGTATTTTGTTCAGTTCTTTCTTTATATCTGGTAAACTCTTCTCAATTTCCTCTCTTACCTTTGCTCTGTATATTTCTAGCTCTCTGTCAATCATCAGTTTAACTTCACGACCAACGTTACTACTTATCTTCTCATTGACTCTGTCTTTTATCTCTCTGCTTGTGTAATAGTCTTCAAGACTTATCCTACTGTATATCCTGTCTGAAACCTCTTCAATTACTTCTCTTTTTAATTCATCCACACTTCCTATTTTCTCCATGATTTCATTTAGAATTGACTTGGCAACCCTATCTGTAGCTCTCCAGATTATTGTTCCTACAACTTCCTCTAACTCATGCCTGACCCATGCCTTTACCGCTTCCTTCCTGAATTCTTTTTCAATTACTTCGTGTATAATCTCTCTCATTTTCTCTACATCACCTAAAGCACTACCCAAATCTCCCCCAATCTCAACTTCTACCTTATTCATGTCCACCACCTCTCTTTTTCACTTCTCATCTATATCTTCAAACCTAACAACTTTAAATAAGCCAAACTCTGGTCTATAATCCCCAATTCCATAGAATTTTCCTGCATCGATTAGAATTTGTTTCAAAACATCTTTCTTTAAAATCGTTGGGTCTAAGTTAATGATTGTAAACTCTAATCCCCATTCATCAAATCTTGGTCTAGCTCTTAGTATTCTACTTCTTTGAACTACAACTGGACGAATATCAATTTTCCAACCATTGTGTTTCAAGGGAATCCACTCTGGTTCAACTTGAATTCCTGCTCGAATCATTGAAGCATATGTAGATTGCCTCTGAGGAAGCTTATAGTTCCTACCTGCCGACCTGATGCAAGCTTTAACAACATAGGCTGGAATGCAAATATTACCTTTTTCATCTTTGTAAAGTCTCTTCTCAGCTTCAGTTTTTGGGTCTGGAATTTCACTCCTTCTTCTCTTTACTTCTCCTTTTAGAAGTTCTGGGTTTGGTGCATTCATTAAAAGAGGTTTAGTTCCCTTTATTTCGACAATATATTTCTCAACTTTCAATCTTTTTCACCTCCTTCCACTCAGGAAGCCATCTTTGACAATAAGGACACTTCTTAGGATTTTTTACACGAGGTTTCCATTTATAACCACAATAAGGACATGTTCTTTCCTTCAATACCATCAATAACAACAACACCATAAAAAATATAAATCTTTTGGTTGTTTAGAGAATAGATTTGGTCAGGTTTGGTAGGGTTAGGTTGGGTAATGTACGGTGCGGTAAGGTCAAATAGGGTGCGGTTCGGTTTGGCTTGGCTTGGTTGAGTGCGGTTCGGTTTGGTTAAATTTATCTGTTTACTATATATATAACAGTTATGGTAAGAAGAAAAAACGGAAAACCTCTAAAATTGTGCTAAAGCTTAACAAAATTTTACCTGAAATTAGAGTGTTCACATTCCTTACAAGTCCAGTAATCAACCTCACAATTTTTCAACTTACAAATCCTCAAACCTGCACACCAGCTACCTTCGTATTTGCAATTGGCAGTCCAAAAGCAGTAGTATCCGTCTTTATCCCTTAACCTCTTTAGAGGTCTCATATTTCAACACTACTTTTTTAATCCTATTTTTCTATTTTCTTCTTCCACCATTTCTTTACCTTTTTGAACGCTAAATCTGCATCTGGCATATAAACCCAATACTCACCAAAGAATGCGAATCCGAGTAAGACCAAGTTGTTTATCGGGTCTATACTTCTTAGCAATCCCGTACTTACTCCATCAATTCCACCTACTTTACCTTTTATAGACACCATACCCCTTTCCCTGTCGATTTTGACATCCTTCAACAATCCTGCCTTTTTCATTGTCAGAATCCATTTGCAAAAACCGTTAAAATCCTCATAAAATTGTATTAGCCTATCGGCTAAATAAGTCATCATGATTTATCTCCTCTCAACAAGCTTCTAATCCTTTCCCTTTCCCTGTTTCTTCTTACTTTATAGATGTATTCCTTCAATCTCTGGAGTAAGTATTTTTCGTAATCCGTTAGCTCTTCAGGTGGATTTAGCCCCGCTATTTTCTCCTTCATCCTCTCTGGAGCTATTTTGTATCCTAAATACATATATATCCTGAACCATTCATCTCTGAGTGGAGCTACTAAGCTTGCTGTGTATAGGTAAGCGAAAGCTTCTTCATCGCTTGCTTCCTTGATTTTCTCTCCGTTGAGTTCTTTGAAATGCTCAACGAACCTCTGAATTCTGATTCTCTCTATTAGCCATTGTGGTAGGTATTCCCCCCAATCCAGACTTGCTGTAACTATTGTTGGCTTTATTGCTGTCGTTAGCTTTGCAAAAAGTAAATCCAACTTCCTATTCATAACTCTACTCATAACATCACCTCACCAAGGTATCCAGAATCCGCATCTTGGACATTCATAACAACCATTGAAGTCATTGAACTCCATAAGTGCTCCACACTTCGGACATCTAATAGGTTCAAAGTTAAACAGTTTCATGTTCTCACCACTCCACTTGTGCTTGTTCTAAAACAAACCCCCATACTAAAATACTGAGTTCTTTTAACCTCTGTATAGCCTTCTCAGTTTTTCCTAAGTCAATCACTTCAATTCCAGTATCTTTGACTATTCTAACCTTATCAATTGCCGATTTGTGTATTAAGGCAATTGGTATGCAAGCTGGTTGATAACTAAATACATCGTGCACTATTACCAAAAAATAATCGTTTAGCTTTTTAACAGCTTCCTCTAACTCTTTCATCCCAATCACCTTTAAATAAGAGAAAAAATTAGAGAAGTCTCTTAATCCACCTGAAGACAATTTTACCCTGTTTATATAGTTCCTCTAGCTCCTCTTTTGACAATACCTTACCTTCCTGTATTCTTTCTAGGAACTGGATTGCCAGAGCTTCATCGAATAGCTCCATGTCCACAAAGATTCTGTTCGGCTTTATTTCAACTCCAAGCAATTCTGACAATAGCTTTGCTGTGCTTTCGTGTCCTACTGCTGAAATGAAGTCTCCTGCCTTAATCCAGAGCCTTGCGGTCTCTAAGTCTATTTTAGTGCAAATAAGACCAAATCTATCTGCTGAGCAAGGCATTACCAATGCACTCAAGACATACCTTTTTCCCTTTATCTCCCCCTCTCCCATACACACCACCAATATAAAATAGATGTAACTGCTATATAAATGTTGTGCTTTAAGTTAGAGAGTCTAACGGTTTGAATTCCCATTTATCACCTGCTCTTCTCCAAGCATCTTTACCAATTCTAATCAAACCCTTTTTCTCCAATTGAGTTAATAGCTCTTTGTTTTTCCTGTAACAATTGATGCAGATTGATGTAGCTACCCATTCAGTTCCCCGTCCCTGATATTTGTCGTAAACATACCCAATGAAAATATCTATATTGACATTCCATTCATCTTTCTTTCTCCTACCACATATACAGTACCTGCTTTTTTCCTTCGAAAAGAAGTTGCGTAGTTTGTGGATTAACCTAGTTAATACGTTTGGCTTTGCCGGAACTACTCCCAACCTCAACAAACGCTCAGACATTATATAACATTAAAGTAAAAAGTATATAAAATTTGTGCTATAAGAATTCAGCTTCATCCAAGCATTGAGTTCTAAATGGACATTCCTTGCAGTAGAATTTTCTTTCAGCTATTGGTAGGTTGCAAGGTGGTGGAACATCATCTTCCAGAGCTTTTTTGAGAGTTATAGCCTTGCTTAAGGTATAATGGAAAAGTTCTGCATTTCCGTAGTATTCGA
>Ga0190310_1000635_pt1 | contig 11567 bp, 14 predicted proteins | sample 48700778_MG_FD_165059 | JGI IMG/M metagenome (GOLD analysis project Ga0190310, IMG submission 165059) | Hydrothermal vent sediment bacterial communities from Southern Trench, Guaymas Basin, Mexico - 4870-07-7-8_MG | ecosystem: Environmental > Aquatic > Marine > Hydrothermal vents > Sediment ... | reverse complement strand
ATAATATACCAAATAAGAGATCACGATGGAATAGATGACGGCGCCGAGTTTGAATACTGGCAGAATTATCTCCATGATCTGTATAGAGGTTGGGTGGCGCCCGACGGAACAAAGGTAAACGATACCGCGGTTAAATATCTCAAGATTCCTGATGTGGATAAGGACAATGTCACGGATGGAAAAGAGATAAAAGGCTGGAAGGTAAAGATAATCGTAGATTACGATGAACAAAACAATCCGATAAGTAAAGAAGTAACGCTCTACGGAGATCCGCTCGCCCCGTATAGGGCGCCTAGAAAAGAGGATGGAACTCTCGGAGATTATATAGACAGCGATGAGGATAATATTCCGGATATTGTGGAGAGTTTGCTCTCTAATAACTCCACCTTCGCAAAATTTGCGCGCCTCTTTGCTGACCCGAACTCGGAGTATTACGATCTCTGGACATCCTATAACTGGACCATAGCCTACTTCTTCTCCGTGAGAAATAACAGGAATTTCCACTATTATCTTGATCTTCTGGATGCAAATAAATACAGCGCCGAACAAATAGCGAGATTCATTGCGAGATGGAACAACACGCCGCCGCACAACAAATCCTGCGCCGAAAACGCCACAGAATGGCTGCGCGATGAATTCAATCCATTAATCAGAGAGAGCATGGCGCCTGTGATTACCGAGTTCGTTGTGAATACTATATATGAGGGCTATGTAGCTCCGCTCGTGCCGAACGCTAAGGCACATGTTGTGGCGGAAATAAGGGATGTGGCAGGGATTTCCAAGGTGAGAATTCGCTCACTCTGTCCTGATGTAATTTACATTCTTATGATCTGGGAGCAGGAATTCCAGTTCAGCGGCGATGAAACCATAGTCTACATAGATACTGTGATAGATGTAACCGAGTATTCTGCCGTCCTGACCTACAACATATCCGTGAACGCCACAGATACGCTCGGAAACTCAGCGGAATGGTACAAGGAAGTTGATGGACCAATCGGCGTTGTAATAAAGACCATCGCGAAGGCACTCGCCATGTTCTGGGAGTTCCTGTGCGAGGTCGGGGCGAAAATACTGGAAGGGCTGAACATACTTGTAAAATGGATTATCGGATTTATTGAGGGAAAGATAAACGCCACGATCGGTGAGATGGTGGACTATATAATTTCATCAATAAAATCTGCTGAAAAATATTTAGAGGAAGGTGACATAAAAGGTGCGCTTTATAGTCTCCTGCCATTGATTATCGCTATAGGTACAGGTATGTTTGTTCTCATTATGGTTATAGGTACACTAATAACAATATTTCCAGTTGTAGGACTTATTGTAATGGCGGCTATTGCGAGTATATTTACATTAGTGCTTATGAATATGTTTGAATCCTGCGATGAATACAGAAAAATTGGAGAAAGTATAGGTTCTGACATAGATAGCATAAGGAATTTCCTTGAAGGCATAAACACTGATTTAGGTAATTTCTGGTGGGTTGTAAGTACATTCGTGAATTTCGGGAATATTATTTTCTTATGTTTGGTAGATGTAAGCCCATCAGCAATTGCTATAGCAATCTTTGGATCTTTCTTCGTTGGACTTATAGCTAGCGCAATTGTAGCTGCTTGGAGCGGTCCTCCAACACCCTCTCTATTACCTGCAGTTCTGATTTCCCTAGGACTCGACCTCTTTGGAATAATCTCACTAACAATAGGTATTAAATCTATACTTAGTAGCAATGCCATTCAAAGTTCTCCAGGCAGATTGGTAGCAGCTATTGTATGGATTATGATCTTGTATACGGTAGCCTTAGGTAGCGTTCTAATAAATCTTGGATATATCTCTAAATGTATATAAGGGGTGATGGTAATGAAAATAGTAAATTTACCATTTGTGAAAATTGTTAAAGCCGCGTATGGAATTGGAGTCCCTCTAAGCATTATAATATCTTATTTTGTATTTTATTGGGCCTGGGAAGATTTCTCTCCTGCTATAACACTTACAATTGCTATAATAATCATGGTTGTTTTGACATATAATATAGCTTTAAATGAACAATATTTTGTGTTTGAACATATAAAAAATTACTTCACTTTTAAAAAAATTATATTTAGAAGGAGTATTGAAATAAATAGGATTCGAAAATTAGAAATATATTATCCAGGACCTACAACTCCAGAAAAATTTAATAAAAAGGATATTGAATTTAAATGGTTTGGTAAAAGAGACCCATCCGCGGTTAAAATGATTTTCTATCTTAGTGATGGTACAAAGGTAAAGGTGGGTAGAACATACATTCCTATAGCTGAGTATATAAGAAAATATTTATTGACACAAGGAGTGATATGTGTTGAAAGATATCTATCTTCGTTGGAGCCTGAGAGATACATAGATGTTGTATACAAACCATCTGTGAATATAGATAATACTCGCACTCAAAATAACTTCTCTAAAGACGTCCCCCCACCACCCTGGCTTAAAGAGAATGGGGAGAAAAATAAAAACGGATAGTAAAAAGTGCTTATATCTTTGGAGGAGATACATCTACTGCTCCAATCGGAGGGCGAAGAAAAGAGGTGAGTGATTACGAAAAAGTTAGAGAAATATTAATACAACAGGCAATGAAATATCCTCATATAAAGATATACGATGGCAAATTAGAGAAGTGGATAAAGAAGTGATGATGAACTTGTTGAGATAGATGAATCGGAACTGATAGAGGAAAAATGTTAAATATAGGGAGGTGATAGAGATAATATGATGATAAACGAGAAGGCGCTGGTAGTGCTTGAAGAAATAGAGAAAGAATTAAAAAGCATTAAGAAGAGCATATTTGAGGGTAAAGTAATCAGACTTAGGGGAAGGATAAATGCAGTTATAGATGAAGACGAAATTGAAAGTGTAAAGAAAACACTTTTCAGGGTGGAATAAAAAATGTATGTCATAGATACACATGCGCTTGTCTGGTATTTGACGGATGATAATAGGCTTGGAGTAAAAGCGCGAGAAATTCTAACAAAAATAGACAACGGAGAGAGCACTGGCGTTATTCCGAGTATAGTTATTCTGGAGGCAATGGCTATTTTTGAGAAAAGAGGTTTGCATAATTTGTTTGCTGAAATTTACGCAGAAATAAAGGAATCATCCAATTACTTGATTTATCCATTATCATCTGAAATCATTGATGAAATTATTAATTTACCCCTAGAATTAGAACTGCACGATAGGATTATTCTGGCTACCGCCAAATATCTCGGCACACCTCTCATTACCAAAGATAGAGCTCTAAGGAAATATTATGAATCTATCATCTGGTAAAGAAACATCTATCTGGGGGGAGCATGGTGCAAAATAATAAATCTCTCTGGGGCAATCCTCTAATAGACGACGCCTACAACGACAGTGATTCGGATGGCCTTGCGAATATAGAGGAGTGGGAGCGCTGTTACAAATTTGATTACGACGGCGATGATATTCTGAACTTCTACGATTCGGACGATGACGATGATGAATTACCCACATCGGTGGAATTGAGCGTAGACTTAAACCCATTCAACAGCGCTGACGCCCACGGCGACAAAGATCACGACGGCTTGGATAATCTCTGGGAGTACGATAACGGCACGATGATAAACGACGCGGACACGGATCACGATGGAATCAACGACGGCGCGGAACTCTATTACTGGAATGTAACGCGCGGAATTCCGAACGAAACCGCGGTTGATTATCTGAAGGATCCGGATGTTGATAAGGACAATGTCACAGATGGAAAAGAGATTAACGGCTGGACTGTAAAGATTATTGTCGGTTACGATGAACAAAACAATCCAATAAGTAAGGATGTAACTCTCTACGGAGATCCTTTAGCGGCGTATCGGGCGCCCAGAAAGGAGGACGGAGAACTCGGAGATTACATGGACAGCGATGAAGATAATATCCCGTACATTGTGGAATCTCTCCTGAGCAATAACTCAACCTTCGCAAAATTCGCGGACTGGGCGCTTAATAACGACCCGCAAACATGGAACGATTACTCCTGGTGCATAGCGTACTTCTACAGCATAGCGCTGGGCTATGCATTCTCCACGGTGTATGATGACATAAAGAATAACAAAATAAGCGCTATTAGGGATTACGAGAATGAGATAAAGGCAGTTGCCAGCAACGACAGATATAAGGCGCAGATAGAGAACGCAACTCAGTGGCTGAGAGATGAGTTCAATCCATTAATCACCGAAAGTATGGCGCCTGTGATAACGGAGTTTGTTGTGAATACGGAAACGAATGGGTGGATAGTGTGGCAGACTATTCCGAACTACACAGCGCATGTGGTTGTAGAGATTCGGGATGTATCGGGAATTTCAAGAGTAAGAATAAAATCCGTATGTCCAGATGTGTTCAGAATAATGAGCTGGACGATAGTTAAGGAATACGACGGCTCTCAGACCTCCATATATCTGGACGAAATCATTGATGTGACCGAGGTCTCCGCTGTGCTCACTTACAACATATCCGTGAACGCCACAGATACTCTCGGTAATTCCGCCGAGTGGTACAAAGAGGTGGATGGCCCAGTCGGAGCGTTCATAAAGACAGTGGCAAATATGCTCCGAGCCTTCTGGGAGTTCCTCTGCGAGGTAGGGAAAGTGCTGGCGAAGGCTTTGGAAATTCTTATAGACTGGATAGTAAGTTTTGTGAAAGAGATGATAAGCAAATTCCTAGAGACTGTTTTAGAGTTGCTTCACAGTTTTGTGGATGCTATCCAGAAAATATTTTTAGAATCATTTAGTGGACTAATAAGTGCACTTGGCAGCAGACAGCAAGAAAATACGCAGAATATAGCATATAAAAATGCAACTGCATTTTTTGTAAATCCACTATTTAAATCACTACTCTTCATATTGTTAGGATTTGCTTTTGCTCTTCAAACAATAGAATTCGCAGTAATGGTTGCCAGTAATGCCGTTCCAGGACTATCTCTACTTCTATCTACAGTTCTCTATGCTATTATAGGTGGAATTTTATTTGGTGTTTATCTCCAAACTCTGGCAGAACTTATATTACCTACAGATGTCTTTAAAAATGATGAAAGCTTCTGGACCGGTAGCTTAGGGTTGGCAGTACAAGGTGCTTATTTTGCTGGGAAGGCATTTCTTAATGTATATAAAATAACAAAATTTCTTCGATTGGCTCTTCTATCGAAAGAAGGATGGGGATTGGTTCTTGCCATCTGTTCTATACTTATAACAATAGGTTTTTCTAAAGCAACAGGAATAATATTATGGTTGAGTTATTGGTTATCACTTATACTCGCAGCTATTGGCTTTGGTCTCACACTCTTACCTTCTCCTCCAGATATTCCAGCAAATCCATTATGGTGGATTGAAGAAGCTATTTCTGGGATAGCATTTACTGTTGCATATTACAATCTCTTCTATGATTCTGATGGAGATGGGATTCCAAATGGATTGGACGGCTCACCATTAGAGGGGTGATTCTCATGTCAAAAAGGTACTATTATTACTTATCAAAAGATTATTACAAACGAATAATAAAATACAGGATTGTCATTACAGTGGGCATTCTAGGTATATTTTCCTTAAATATTATGGCACTATGGCTTATGGTTGTAGGTATTGAATATTTAAGTGAGGGATATTCTTTTCGTGGTTTTGCGATTCTTTCCCTAGTTGTGCCTAGTCTTTTTATTCTTATGTACATACTTGTTGCTTTATTACTTCCGATAAAATATATAGATGATATATTTATAACAGATAAAGGTATAAATATGCCCTTTCCGTATGACAGAAAGACAAAAGAAAATTTTATAAACTACAATAATATTAAAAAAATAGTCGTTTACATTAATCACAAGAATGTTTACTATTCATTGATACATATATATCTAAATAAAGATATCAATCTCTGGTTGCCGGTAGGCTCTAAAAATATAATTGGACTCTCTAAGGTTGATCCGTATCAATTTATAAAGGCCGTAAGAGATTCCACTGAAAATAAAATACCTATCGAATTTAGATCTTGGAACGATCTAAGTAGGAAAACTTAGCTAAAATGTTAAAGTAAGGTTTAAGTAAAAGGAGGTGATAGGAGAAGTATGGGAGATATATCCGTGGAGAAGGAAAAAGTAGTCCCTACAAATGAGATGAGTTTATTCAAGGAAATGATAATGAGATACGGGGTTTTCAGTGTAGATGAAGCGCGAAAGATATTGGAAAAGGTAAAAGGTAAGCTCAGCGATACGGTTATAGAGATGAGGGGAGAGGAATGATTTATATAGATACAAGTGCGTTCGTTAAGAGATATCACAGCGAGGAGGGAAGTGATGTCGTAAATAGAATATTTGAAGATGCAAGAAATGGCGTTAAATCCATAGTAATTTCGCTATGGGTTGTGAGTGAAACGATAAATGCGTTGGATAAACATTATCTACGCGGAGAAATACCGAAAGATGAGTTTAAAAAGGTGCTGGCTGCAATTTTTAATGACATTGAGAAGGGGATTGAATGTGGATACATTCAGGTTGTGGATATTCATAGAGAGATACTTGGGGCTTCTTGGGAATACATCACTAACGATCATATATCGGCAGGCGATGCTCTACATATAGCGACTGCCCTATATGCCGGATGTGAGGAGTTTATGGCTGCAGATAAAAAGTTACTGAAAATTGCGGAGAGCAAAGGACTCAAACCTATAAATCCAGAGAATGAGCAATAAAATAAAGAATATAGATAGGGATGGCGCAGCTCTCGCGAACATAGAGGAGTGGGAGCGCTCGGGCTACAGGATGGATTATGACAGAGATACAATTCCGAACTTCTACGATGTGGATGATGACGATGATGAGTTACCCACATCCGTAGAGTTGAGCGTAGATCACGACGGTCTGGATAACCTCCGGAGGTGATAGAGATAGATATGAAAGGCAGGGGAGTTCACGATACTAATAGAGAGGATGGGTATTATGTTGGGGAGGTGATAGAATTGCCTGGATGCTTTACTCAGGCGCGTAGCGTTGAGGAACTCATGAAAAGGATAAAGGAGGCAATAGCACTTTATCTTAAGGAGGTCGGAGAGGAAGTAAACTCAGACCTTTACCTCCAAAGAAAGTTATTAAATCTCTTTCAAAAGTTGGTTTTGTACCTTTCAGGCAGATAATTTACAGGTAGTGAAGCCCGTTTCAAATGAACTTTACGGCGTTAAAATTATTTCTCTCCTCAAACCACAAAATTTTTCTTAATTCAAATCTTGCCCCTGCATATGAGCGAGGTGAACATTCCAGAAAACTTGAGGTATACCGAAACTCATGAGTGGGTAAAGGTTGACGGTAATGTAGCGGCTGTTGGCATAACGGACTTCGCGCAGCAGCAGATGACGGATATAGTTTATGTTGAGCTGCCTGAAGTGGGCAGAGAAATATCCAAGGGAGATGTTATTGCCACTATAGAATCGGTTAAATCCGCGGAGGATGTATATTCTCCACTAACCGGGAAGATAGTGGAAGTAAATGAAGAACTGTCCTCCACGCCCGAAAAAATAAACGAATCCCCCTACGAGGCATGGATAGTGAAGATAGAGATATCTAATCCTGACGAACTGAATTCGCTGCTTGACGCCTCCGCTTACAGGGAGGTAGTGGAGAAGGAGAGCCATTGATGCCTTCTCGGTGGGTAAAGCGAAGAAGATCCGAGCATTACTATCGCCGTGCGAAGAGGGAAGGATACAGAAGCAGGGCAGTATACAAACTCATTCAGATAGATGAGGAATTCGGCATTTTGGATAATGCACGGGCTGTTCTGGATCTGGGCTCATCGCCGGGTTCTTGGTGTCAGTATGTGAGGGAAAGGGTTCCCGATGCAAAAATTTACGCCGTGGACAAGGTAAGGATGAGAAGGATTGAAGGAGTTAGGTTCTTCCGGGGAGACTTCCTTGATGAGGATTTCAGGAATTTTTTGATAGAAAAAATTGTTGAGGAGAGTGGAGGAGTTGATGTAATCCTTTCCGATATGGCTCCCAATATATCGGGAAAATCTTCGTATGACCACGCGAGATCCGTGGAATTGGCTGAGAAAATACTTGAATTCGCCCCTTATGTTCTGAGAATGAGAGGAAACGCCGTAGTGAAAGTTTTTGATGGAGATATGCTAAAATCTCTGAGAAATAGATACGAGGGATATTTCTTATTCGTTAGGTTGAGAAAACCGAGGGCATCTTTGAAAAGTAGTGCGGAAATCTATATAGTGGCCAAAGATTTCAGATTTTCCAATATTCCCGGAAGACGCTCCAGTTCCACAATAACCACAGGATGAACATCTTTCTTTAGAATTTCCAAGAGTTTTTTCGCCATATACTTTTCTCTTTCCCTCTCCAACCGATCGTAGCCTTTGAGTTTTCTTATCTCCTTATCCCACTCAATAACGAACTCCTCGGCGCTCGTGCTTCTAAATTTCTTTTTTGTCAGTCTTTTTTTTCTGAGCGAATGCATTATTAAATCGTAACTGCTGACACATTTTGTAAAAACATCCGCATAAATTTCATCGGGCATATCCAGAGGATATATTTCCACACCGTCATTTTCCTTCTCGTACAGAAAAACCGATATGTAAGCGGGTGGGGGTACCGCTACTTCACCAAATTCAGATAGTTTAGTTCCGTATATTACATCGTATTCGGAAAGAGGAACATTTTCGGGATTTTCTATATAATTTCTCATCCCTCTAACTTCCTCGGGAGAAAGACCTATGGCAATTACTCTCGGATTACTGTTCTTCAGAAATTCATCCATATCTCTCTTCTCTGATACGAGACCCTTTATTATTCCGCAGAAAGTTAATTCCAAACCGCATATTTTTTCTCTGATTATTTTCAATTCTCCCTCTCCTCCAAGAGTTTTCTGAGTTCGTACGCGTTCCTCATACTCCTCAGTTCTCTGAGCGTAACTATGGGCGTGTCCTCTATCCTCTTTCTGTTGATTTCCCTCTGCACAACTATGAACGAATCGGTGTAGGTAACTCTGGATATCTCCCTAACTATTCGGGCCTTCATTTTAAGGTTCTCGTTTCCTCTCTCTATCCCCGTGAGGTAAACCTTCCTCTTTCTGTCGTTTGCAACGGCCTCAAATGGACATCTCACAAGGTAATGCACCTCATATCCTATCCTGCTCAAATTCTCGTATATTTCCCTCTCTATCCCACTTTTCGGCTCGCATTCTTCGGCGGTTTTTTCGTCGTAGTGGAACGGATTTAGAGGAACTGCCAGCGGCTCATCAAAGAATTCTTCAAGCCTCATCGCTATATCCACACTCGCGCAAATCTCACCGCTCTCGTACATCTGTATGGCCCTTCTTGAAACTCCCGCTATACGGGCGAGAGTTCCGAGAGATACCCCTCTTTCCTCTCGTAGTTTCCTGAGTTTTCTTCCATCTATTTTAACATAGTATCCACCCGGCGCGGTAAATACCATGGGCGGAATTTCTTCCAGCAAATATTCCGCAAGGGTATGAGGATTCAATGCAGGTATTCCATGTCTCATATAGATTACGCCCGGGTCAAGAGGATAGGAGCCGCTTTTGAGACCTATAAGCAACGGAGATGCGGATAATGTGGAGGATAGTGTTTTCATGCCAGAAGCGAATTCTTCCTTCAGAGTGTCTATGTTGAGAAGTATTTTTATTATCAAAGTTAAATCATCCCTCCTTCCGATAATATCAAATACCACAGATTTGACATAGGTGGGCGACTGCTCAAAGTCCGCCCTCGTGAGTATATCTCGCACATAGGCCTCAACGCTCTCCCTGTTCACGGAATATATCTATTAAAATGTGGTATTTAAAGATTTCGTGAGTTCTATGTGATTTTCCCAGCAAGATTTAAGTAATAACTTATACTTACCGCCGAACTATGGAAAGGAAACTTGAAGACTATAGTAGTATTGTTGGTAGAGATATTGTAGAAAGAATAAGGGAACGCGCAAAAAAACTTGAAGGTTTGAGTATGGTGCATATAAACTCAACCTTCTACGGTGGCGGAGTGGCGGAGATTTTAAAAGTATTGATACCTTTATTGATCGATGTTGGTATAGACGCACACTGGAAGACCTTAGAGGGTATTCCAAAATTCTTTGAAACAACAAAAAAGATTCATAATGCACTTCAAGGAAATTTAAATATACATTTAACGGAAGAAGAGAAAAAACTCTATTTAGAGATAAACAGGAAGTTCTCCGAGAAACATAAATTGGATTACGATATTGTTGTGGTGCATGATCCACAGCCGGCGGGAATCGTGGATTTTTATGAAAAAAAGCAACCTTGGGTCTGGAGATGCCACATTGATTTATCCAACCCCAATCCATCCGTATGGAAATTCATAAAAGGCTTTGTGGCAAAATACGATATGGCCATAATCTCCAATGAAGAGTATGTGGGAAAAGATTTTCCAACGCGTTACAGGATAATTCATCCGGCCATAGACCCCCTATCTGACAAAAATAGGGATATAGGCACGGAGGAAGCGGAAAGGATTTTGGATAGGCAGGGAATTCCGCTGGACAAACCATATATACTTCAGGTCTCGCGTTTTGACCCGTGGAAGGACCCCCGGGGAGTGATAAAGATATTCAGAAAGGTTAGGGAAAAAATTCCTGTCAGGTTGGTTATGTGTGGAGGAATGGCCCACGATGATCCCGAGGGCAAAAGAATTTACGAAGAAATCAGGAGAGAGACAGAAGATTTGACGAAAAGAGGGGATTTGATATTCTTGGTGGATGCGGACGACATTACGGTGAACGCGCTGCAGAGAATGGCCAGCGTAGTTATACAGAAATCCATAAAGGAAGGTTTCGGCCTTACCGTAACGGAGGCTATGTGGAAGGAAAGAGCGGTAGTTGCCTCTCGCGTTGGAGGAATTAAAATACAGATAGAAGACGGCAAGAGCGGATTTCTCGTGGACCCGTACGATATAGATGGCTTCGCCGCAATAACCTTAAAACTTCTACGCGACAGAGAACTTGCGGAACGCATCGGCAAAAACGCAAGGGAGAGAGTGAAGAGAAACTTTCTGATAACACGCTTACTGGAGGATTATATGAAGATTATGGACGGATTGATCTGTTGAGCCATCTGGGATTTCTGGACATGCCCCCCACGGAGAAACCATTATATACCATGCCTCCTTCAACCTTTCTGAAAAATTATCAAGTTTGGTTGAGGTGATGAAATGGCCGCGAAAAGGTATGTGACGGTTGTGCTGGTCGTGGGAATAATCGCGGTGGCAATGGCAGCGTATATAGTTGTGGTGAACAACTACTTCTCCTCACCACACACGGGGAAAATAACGGTAACGGATGATATGGGCAGGAAAGTTTCCATTGATAAGCCTGCAAATAGGGTAGTTTCGTTGGCCCCGTCCAACACAGAGATACTATTCGCAATAGGCGCCGGCGAAAAAGTGGTTGGAGTTACGAGTTACTGCGATTATCCTCCGGAGGTTGTGGAAAAAGTTAATAGCGGTGAGATAGAAATTGTCGGGGGATTCACGGATATAAATGTGGAGAAG
>Ga0190310_1000634_pt1 | contig 11575 bp, 12 predicted proteins | sample 48700778_MG_FD_165059 | JGI IMG/M metagenome (GOLD analysis project Ga0190310, IMG submission 165059) | Hydrothermal vent sediment bacterial communities from Southern Trench, Guaymas Basin, Mexico - 4870-07-7-8_MG | ecosystem: Environmental > Aquatic > Marine > Hydrothermal vents > Sediment ... | reverse complement strand
AGAGTTTTTAACTCATTTAACCCAGAGGATGTCGTTTCGGCGATTGGGCATGAGGCGACAGCTAAAGCATTATCAGTCATCCTAGGAACTGAAGTCAAGGTAAGCAGGACAATGGTGAGTTTCGAGTTTGGAGACATGGCGATAGTATTTAGACTGAAGCAGAGACTGCCTGAGGGCAAGGTTGTTAAGAGTATTGAGGAGCTGAATGAGATTGGGTATGAGCTTATGCTAGTTACTAGGGTCGTGTAAGGGGTTGGTAGTGTGGATAAGATAAAGAGGTTGCACAGAGAGGCTGTACCTGTTCACATCAGGGGAGTTAGGGATGGTGATGAAGATGAAGGTTAAGATGAAGAAGTATAGGCTGTGTGGGAATGAGTGGTTGCAAGATATATTTCCAAACAAGTCATTTGATTTTGTTTATGCTATAGAGATATATCCAGAGAGTGAGGATGAGCACGATGGCTGGTGGAGTCTGTTATCAAAGATAAAGAGTGATGATGTGCATATCAGTACGGAGGTGTACGATGTTGAAACGCTGACACAGTGCTGGAGAGTGTATGTGGGAGATCCGATTTACAGCCATTCCGACGACGCAATTAAGTTGACAAAAGTGTATACATGCTACAGGCCAGAGACTAAGAAGATAGAAGTTCCAGAAGCGTTTTTCAATGAGATAATAGATAAGTTGGAGCAAGTGAGAGACGATGTTGGTAAAGCAATGTTTTCTTTGGCAACAGGTAGGTCAGAAAAAGCGTGGAAGAAGTTTGACAGCGTTATAAAGAATATAGATGAGATGATACAAAAGATTAAGATGAGGAAGGTTTCGTAGCTTATGAGGAGGTGGTAGTATGGTGCTTGACTTTCTTGACATATATGGTGATGTGTGGCCAACTAGGGTTGAGTCGGTTGCTAGGGGTAATACGGTTACAGTATTTGTCATCATATCATGCGAGGGAGTTGCTTCCGACCAGAAGGTATATTATGATTTTCCAAAGACAACAGACGGTACTGTATGGGGGAGTAGAGTGATTATGTTTTGGTGGTGATGTGGATGGTTAAGGAGGAAAAGAAGAAGGGTATTGAGGGACTTATTAAGGACATTGACAAAGCAATTGAGGCACTTAATGAACTCAGGTACAGTCTTGCTACTCCTATGTTCTGGGAGGAGTACTTAGAGTATATCAGGGAGTGGGACGGAGATGAGTGGGTTGAGAAGGTGGAGAAGGTCAGGGAGATCATAGAGAAGAACAACCTCTATGGGATGACAGGAAAGGAGTACCAGCGTTCTGAGTGGTACAAGAAGATCAAGGATGAAGTGGGTATTTCATTCACAATGCGTGCTTGGGGGAACTTGATGGCGTCGTTGATGAACACGAAGGAAGGTGAGCGTAAGTACATCTATGTGGACTTTGCATGGTAGGGTGCTGTGTATGAGACTTTATTACTTATATGGCAGGGTAAAGCCTGATGGCGAGTGGAAACTTATAGATAAGTACGAGTCTGAGGACGATCCAGAGCTAAAAGATATGATACTTTGGAAGGAGATTGAACACGATGGCAAGGTGTACCAAGTTGAGTGGAAAGTAGTGAAGAAGTCGACACTAGAGCATATACTACGTGAGATATCTATGACGTTCGTCGAGTTTTTTCTTGTGTTAGCTATTGCAATAGGAGACTTAATAGGGTGGATTGTAGACTTTATACAGGGTAGGGAAGTGCTTTGAGGAGATGGTGTGTATGAACAAGAAGATATTAGGAATTCTTTTGTCTGTTGCCGTGCTTGTGTCTTGTGGCTCTTAGGCTTTCGTTAGGTGATAATATGCTCGGCAAGATCGTTGATGAAGGCCTTAAGTACCTGAAGAATAAAGGTTATGATGTTGTTGAAGTAAGGGTAGTTCTTGAATATTATGATGAACTCGGCTTTCCAGATCCTGTGATTGAGTTCTATGTTGTTACTACAATGGATGACGCAAGTAAGGTGTGGAGAGGCCTCACTTATCATCTTAGGAATGTTTTCGGTGATGACATTAAGCACTATGTGGTGTGTGTTATGCCATCAAACTTTTATAATTGTCATAACTAAGTGTATATAGGAGGTGGTGTGAGTGAAGGTAACGCTTCATGTGGAGATTCACGACTTTGATTTAGTAGCACTCATCAGGATCGCCTCTATGAAGGGTACTTCACTCGATGATGTTGTCTACGATGCAATAAAGCAGTACATTGACGCAGAGATGAGGAAGGCAATGCCAAAGGGTATGGAGGTCACAGTACCTGAGAAGGAGGAGGAGAAGAAGCAATGACTGTGAGGGTCTATGACTATCAGCTCTTCTCTGGCTCTGTCTCTCCCTCCTCTCTTAATTCTGAGGTAATTGTCGTGGAGATCACTGGTGACGGTGAACACCCCTTCATGGTCGAGGGCTGGTTTGACCTGTCACCTCTTCAGTCGGGTGATACAGTAGTTCTCACTGAATATGTCAGTGTTGATGGTTCAGGCTACGGTGTTTATCTCTCTAGTGAGTTCAGTGGTGCACAGGAGATGCCCGTAATACACTTCCACATGAGGAGTTTTTTACCCGATCAGAAGTATAAATTAACAATAAATCAGACAGCTGGTACTCTGAGGAGTTTTCCGTTCAGGTTCATTGCTGAGTTTATGGAGAAGACGTAAGGTGGTCAAATTGTTTCTCTTCCCTTCCTGTACAGGATGTAGTCCTTAAATACCCTGCTGAGTTCTATGCAAAGGTTTTCTCTGAAGTGCTCTCCACGTATGAGTATTTTTCGCGTTCTCTTACGGCATACCGTACTTATATTACTCCCGTCGCCCTTTCTGATGTCACCTCCCGAAGGTCAAACGTATATAGGCTTTTCACGCAGTCGTTGTCCGTGAGTGATGTCATGGGGAAGAAGTCTACTGTATATAGACACTTCTTGTCCTCCCTTTCACTCCTTGATGCGGTCTCTGGATATTACCACTTTGTCCTCTCTGATGTGCTTACCCCTACTGGGGTACTGTCTAGGACGGGTTCCATGCACCGTTCATTTGCGGACGCGTTTGGTGTTATTGACTACTATTCGCGTGTCATTAGCCATGTCAGGGAGTTCGTGGATGCCACTACTTTGACAGATTATTCAAAGCGTGTCGCGAGTCATGTCAGGGAGCTTTGCGACATTAGTAGCCTTTCTGAGTATTTCGCCCGTGTAGTGAGCTCATTTAGGGAATTTGAGGATGTCACTACACTCAGTGAGTACTATACACGCCTTGCTAATTATATAAGGAAACTTGAGGACACAAGCACTTTGGTCGAGTATTTCATGCGGTCTGTGAACCTCACTAGGGAGTTTCGTGATGCAACAATTCTCTCTGAGTATTTCATCCGTAGAGCAAGCACATTCAGAGAGTTTGAGGACACGGTTGCACTTAGTGAGTACTTCATGCGTCTTGTTAATTATATGAGGGAATTCAGTGAAGTGACAAACATTGAAGAGTTCCTCAGTTTTTACCTGACGCTTGTCCTTATGGACTATGTGCTGGTGGCTGACTATTTGGCAAAGGTTCTCTCTAGTGTTTTAAGCGATTCTATGACACTTGTTGAGCTCTCAAGGTTACTTGTTTCACCAAGGTTCTTTACTGAATCACTTGAACTCTACGAGACTGTTTCAAAGTTGCTCACTATTTCTCGTATCCTTACAGAGGTTATTCCACTCTATCATGTCTTCAAGTACTACCACGTGTACAGGGAATACTTTTTTGAGATCGTCTCATTAAGTGATTTCATCCTCAGGAGTAAGATTTACTCTGTAGTCTTATCAGACCCGATTGCCCTTACCGCTGACTTACTGAAGTCTGTGAACTATCACAGGGGGTTTATCGATACTCTTACGTTCTATTCTATGTCCGAGTTCCTCAGGAGTAAGATACTTCGCGAGGTGCTCTCTTTACTTGACATCAGGACATATATTGTCGGCCTTGTCCTTCCTGAGCCGTTAGCCCTAGAGGACATATTACAGTTGACCATCATTAAGACCTTGTTTGATTCATTCAGTATTGTCTCAGGTCTGTCGAGGAGAATTAGTTGTGTTAGAGTTATAACTGAGTTCATCAGTACCCTCGACCTGATTTCCAAGTACCCTATGATTAGTCTCTCGGAACTGGTGGGAATCTCTGCCATAATTGCTTCTGTCACGGAAACGTCAGTGATGAAGGTCATCACAGAGTTAATAAATATCTTCAAGGTCTCATCTATTTATGATACTGACATAGTTAAGGTGCTCTCAGACCTGGTGAATATTAATGACGGTAATAGAGATAGTGAAGAAACTGAGTGAGCTGAAAGATCTCCTCAAGAACCTTGTTAGTCTTGCTGGAAAGCATGGTTATCGTCATGAGCTCGGTGGTGCTGATGAAATACATTTGGACGCGTCTCAGATTGTATCGGGGACACTCGACCTAGACCGAATTCCAACAATCCCGTGGGAGAGGCTTACGGACATTCCATCGGAGTTCCCACCGAGTCCGCACACACATACGTGGGATGAGATCACGGAAAAGCCTACTGTGTACCCACCAGAGCCTCACACCCATACATGGAGTGAAATAACGGGTAAACCGACGTCATATCCACCTAGTGCTCATACTCATACTTGGGGTGAAATAACAGGGAAGCCATCATCATATCCACCGAGTGCCCACACGCATACGAGGAGCGATATTGTTGACTTCGCTCACACGCACTCATGGGGTGAAATCACTGGTGTGCCCAGCGAATATACACCGACTGTACACGGTGGTGATAAGCATACTATTGACTTACTTCCGAAGCTCACCTCTGATCCGTTAAATTATTCTACTGGCTCACTCTGGTTCAGGAGCGATATCGGTGAACTGAGGCTGTCTCCCGATGGTTCTGCTGTTAAGACTATATACCCTATCAGGTGGCAGGATGTCCAGGGAAAGCCCTCTGTCTATCCACCTGAACCTCACACTCATTCATACGCTGACATTAGTATATCAGCCAGCATTTGGGAAGGCCTAAATGCTGATAAGCTTGATGGCTATCACGCTGATGCGTTTAAGGTACGTGTTGTTGACTCCAACAATGTTGTGCACACGTATACGCCTGCGGGTGTTGGTCTCATATTCGATGTCTATGACTATAAGGTTCAGCTTACTGACCCCGCAACGGGTTCTGTGGTTGACGTGATTGGCGGTGGCTACGGTTATGTTGACCGTGCAAAAGTCGCGGAATCGGTTAACTGGGAGAACATTCAAGGTAAACCAAGTGCTTATCCACCAGAGCCCCACACGCATGACATCTCAGAGATAACTGTCGGTACGGGCTATTACTTGGCAAAGACATCCCGTAGTGACAACCTGCCGTCGTGGTATGACATCCCTGACAAGCCGTCGGAGTTCCCACCAGCACCGCATACGCACACAAAGGCGGACATAACAGACTTCTCACACTCACACTCCCGTAGTGATGTCGTTGACCTCTTCACTACTCCATTCTGGGGTTACATCCCAGACAAGCCCTTCGAGACTCTAGGCTCTGAGTTCACTGTCTCTGCAGGTGTCCTCACAATCTCAAGTGTTGACTGGTCAAAGATCTCTAACAAGCCAACTGAGTACCCGCCTGAATCCCACACTCACACGAGGGATGAAGTGACTGACTTCTTCGCAAGTCCTTTCTGGGAAAATATCCCTGACAAGCCGTCTACCTATCCTCCAGAACCTCATTCGCATAGTCGTTCCGAGATAACAGACCTTTGGGAAGCACCCTTCTGGGAGAACATACCTGATAAGCCTTCTGAGTATCCTCCTGAAGCTCACACTCATACAAGGTCTGATATAACTGACTTCTTTGCAGAACCATTTTGGGAAAATATTCCCGATAAGCCAAGTGCGTATCCACCTGAGGCTCACACACATACAAGGAGCGAAATAACGGACTTCTTCAGCAGTCCTTTCTGGACTAATATACCAGACAAACCGTTCTCCACACTAGGTTCAGAGTTCACTGTGTCCAGTGGAGAGTTACAGATAGCGAGTGTTGATTGGAGTAAAGTGGTAAATAAACCGAGTGCGTATCCGCCTGAGTCCCACACTCACCCATATACTGACATAAGCATTCCTTCTGGAGTCTGGAGTAATCTGAATGCGGACAAGCTTGACGGTTATCATGCTGATGCTTTCAAGGTGAGTGTGGTTGGAAGTGATAATAATACATATATAATGACTCCCGCTGAGGTCGGTGTCATACTTGATGTCTACTCGAATAGTGTCCAGCTCACTGACCCTGCTACGGGTACTCTCATGGCAGTCATAGGCGATGGCTACGGGTATGTTGCTCGTGCTAAGGTCGCAGAGTCAGTCAACTGGGAAGACATTCAAGGAAAGCCTTCTGCCTATCCTCCGAGTCCTCACACTCATTCATACACCGATGTAAGTATTCCAGCGGGGGTTTGGGAGGGTCTAAATGCTGATAAGCTGGACGGTCACCACGCTTCTGACTTTGAAATTACAGTCATCGATACAGACAATGCTACTAATACTTTGACTCCTGCGGGGGCAGGGCTTATATTCGATGCTTACGACTATAAGATCCAGCTCACGGATCCTGCTACAGGCACTGTCGTGAACGTGATCGGTGGTGGTTATGGATATGTTGACAGGGCGAAAGTGGCCGAATCCGTTAGCTGGGAAAACGTAACAGATAAGCCTAACACATATCCTCCAGAACCGCACATGCATCCTTACACTGATATCTCAATATCGTCAGGAGTGTGGACTGACCTAAATGCTGACAAGCTCGATGGTTATCATGCTGATGAATTTATGGTAAAAGTAATTGATTCGAATAATGCAATACATACTTTAACTCCGTCAGGGGCTGGTCTAATTTTCGATGTATATGACTACAAGATACAGCTCACTGACCCTGCTACGGGAGTCCTCACGACTGTCATCGGTGGTGGGCACGGTTACGTAGATAGAGCAAAAGTAGCCGAGTCTGTCAGCTGGGAGAACGTGACAAACAAACCTTCAGTCTATCCACCAGAGCCTCATACACATCCCTACACGGACATTTCACTGCCTTCGGGTGTCTGGACTGACTTAAATGCGGATAAGCTCGATGGTCACCATGCTGTCGACTTCCAGATAAAGATTACGGGTTCTTCTGGGACTACTGTGGACAGATTCACGGGTACTGCTGGTTTTAAGGTTGACTTCCAGTCTGGTGTGATATACGTAGTGGATCCAGACAACTCCTATCAGGTCTCACCGCTCTACTACAGTTGGGACTACATAGGCAATAAGCCTGCTACGTACCCACCGAGTGCTCACACACATACTGTCTCGGACATAACGGATATAGCCTCGTACTATGCTAAGGTAGATCTTTCAAATGTCTCTGACAGTACTGTACTAAATAAAGTGAAAAACGTTGATGGAGCAGGTAGTGGGCTCGACGCGGATATGCTGGATAGCTATCATGCAAGTAGTTTTAAAGTAAAAGTTATAGGCACTGACAACAACACGTACACTAAGACACCAACAGAGGCAGGTCTTATATTTGATGCATACGACTACAAGGTGCAACTTACAGACCCGAACACGGGGAGTATTGTTACTGTTATAGGCGGTGGCTACGGATATGTTGACAGGGCGAAGGTAGCGGAGTCTGTCAACTGGGAGGACATTCAAGGTAAGCCCTCAGTTTACCCACCCGAACCACATACGCATTCATATACTGACATAAGCATTCCTTCTGGGGTGTGGAGTGGTCTAAATGCAGACAAGCTTGATGGATATCATGCTAGTGACTTTGAGCTGAAGGTCGTTGATTCAGAAAATACGAGTCATACGCTTACACCTGCGGAGGCTGGTCTAATATTTGACGTTTATGGCTACCGTGTCCAAGTTACTGATCCTGCAACAGGAACAGTCACTACTGTTATTGGTGATGGTTACGGATATGTTGATAGAGCAAAAGTAGCTGAGTCTGTTAGTTGGGATAACATAACGGGTAAGCCTAACACATATCCTCCAGAACCTCACACGCACTCGTATACTGATATTTCACTGCCTTCAGGTGTCTGGACTGACTTAAATGCGGATAAGCTCGATGGCCATCACGCAAATGATTTTATGATAAAGGTCATAGACTCCAACAATACAACAAATACCCTAACACCAGCAGAAGCTGGTCTAATCTTCGACGTGTACAACTACTGTATCCAAGTTACTGACCCAGCGACGGGAGCACTTAGTACTGTCATAGGTAACGGCTATGGGTACGTGGACAGGGCAAAAGTGGCTGAGTCTGTCAGTTGGGACAACGTGACTAATAAACCTAGTACTTATCCACCAGAGCCACATACACACTCGCCGAGTGATATTTCACCACAGGGGAGTGGCTCTGGTCTCGACGCTGATACGGTAGACGGCAAGCATGCTTCCGACTTTGCATTGGCGTCACACACCCACGATATTGCAGACATAAGCTTTAACGGGAACTTCATACCAGACAGTGACAATGCCTACTTAATAGGCACGTCCTCGTACAGGGTAGCGGAAATGTATACGGTGAAGCTTAGTGTCAGTTCTCTCATTGAAGGAGCGCCCTTCATTGACTTCAGCCTTAAGCCGAAGTCATCAGACATATACAGCATTGGCGATTCCACATACAAGTGGAAAGATTTGTGGCTCTCTGGCACTGTATATGCATCCAAGTTAAAGGGAGTGTGTAGGGTAGTCCTAGCATTTGATGATACACCGTTTACTGTGACTTCCTCAACCTCAACTGAAGTAAAGACGTTCAGGTTCTTCAAGTCCTCTTCGTTTGATCAGATGAACTTTATAGGACTCGAAATATACGTCTCTGCACACGTGGACGCAGGTACAGGGTATGTGGAAATATATATAGATAATGAGTTACAATCATCAGTATCAGTAACGAGTACCAGTGAGGAGTTATATAGGAGTTACATAGACCTGACGTCACTAAGCGATGGTGCACACACTGTGTCCATAAGGCTTAAGACAGGTTCAGGAGCTAGTAATGTGACCACACAGTATATTATCGCTGTAGGGGTGGTGTAATGAGTAAGAACATCCTCAGGCGTGCATCCCATACGAAAGACCTTTTGGACATGGAGTGTACTTCGTGTGAGACATGTGTTGCGTGTTATGGTTCGTGTGAGTCATGTCAGACGTGCGTCTCATGCCAAAAATGTAACACTTCATGCTACTCGTGTAACACATGTCAGGCCTGTGTTGCATGTCAAGGTTCCTGTGAGACATGTCAGTCTTGTGTCTCATGCCAAAAATGTAATACCTCATGTTACTCCTGTAATACGTGTCAGAGTTGTGTCTCGTGTCAAGGTTCTTGTGAGTCATGTCAGTCATGTGTCTCATGTCAAGAGTGTAATGCTTCATGTTACTCATGTGATGCATGCCAGAGCTGTGTCTCGTGTCAGGGCTTATGCCAGACTTGTCAGAATTGTGATACGTGCCAGAAGTGTAATGCATCGTGCTACCTATGTAATACCTGTCAGTCCTGTGTTGCATGTCAGGGATCCTGTGAGTCCTGTCAGTCGTGTGTTTCATGTCAGGAGTGTAATGTTTCATGCTATACGTGTGATACATGTCAATCCTGTGTATCATGTGAAGGCTCATGTGAGGTGTGTCAGAATTGTAATACTTGTCAGAGCTGTAATGCCTCATGTTACTCATGTGATGCATGTCAGTCCTGTGTGTCATGTGAGGGTTCGTGTCAGACCTGTCAATCCTGTGATACGTGTCAGAAATGTAATGCTTCATGCTATCTGTGTAATACATGTCAGAACTGTGTCTCATGTCAGGGCTCATGTCAGTCGTGTCAGGTGTGTGATACGTGTGATGCATGTTACTCATGTCAAGCATGTGTTTCATGTGAGACATGCTATTCGTCCGCGTACACAATACAAAAGTGTACAACATGCCAAACGTGTGATGCATGCGAGGATTGTAACACGTGTCAGCGCTGTAACTCATGTGAGAGGTGTTACACGATTGAAGGTATTTGAGGGAGTGTGATAATCGTGGATAAAAACATACTGGTGTGTTATACATGTCAGCTGTGTGTAAGCTGTCAGAGCTGTTACTCATCATGTTACTCCTGTGATGTGTGTCAGACTTGTAATACGTGCTATGGCGGGTGTGAGTCCTGTCAGTCATGCATTTCATGTCAAGAGTGTAATGTATCATGTTATTCATGTGATGCATGTCAGGCGAAATACTCATGTGACTCATGTTACTCGTGTGAGTCCTGTAATACGTGTCAAAGTTGTAATACCTCCTGTTACTCATGCGATACATGTCAGTCAAGGGTCACATGTTCAACGTGCTACTCCTGTGAGAGCTGTAATACCTGTCAGAACTGTAATACGTCATGCTACTCCTGTGATGCATGCCAGTTAGCCTACTCATGTTCAACATGTTACACGTGCGAGAATTGTAATTCATGTCAGAAGTGTGATGTTTCATGCTATTCATGTGATACATGTCAGACATGTGTTTCATGCTATGGTTCATGCGAATCGTGTCAGAGCTGTAATACTTGTCAAGAATGTTACGCATCTTGTGACGTATGTGATTCATGTCAGAGTTGTGTTTCCTGTTATGGTTCGTGTGAGTCATGCCAGAATTGTAATACTTGTCAGACTTGTGACGCGTCCTGTTACTCTTGTGATTCGTGTCAGCTTGCTTATTCGTGTTCGACATGTTACACGTGCCAAAACTGTAACTCATGTCAAAATTGTGATGCATCATGTTACTCATGTAATACATGTCAGCAGTGTGATACATGTATGACTTGTGTCGACTGTGAGCTCTGTGAGCTGTGTCAAACAAACTACTCTACGCAATGTAATGTGTGTGATGCGTGTGAGTCATGCTACTCATGTGAGAGTTGTGACTCGTGTCAGATTTGTGTTACTTGTCAAAAAGCATATCAGGTATGAACTCATGGAGGTGGTATGGTATGGAGAGAAAGTGTGTGAATTGTTTCACGTGCCAAGTATGTTACTCCTGTGAAGGTGCATGTGAGACGTGTCAGAGCTGTTATAAGCCAGAGCGTGGTCAGGGGAGCCAGTGTGTGAATTGTTTCACGTGTCAGGTCTGCTATTCCTGTGAGGGAGCGTGCGAGACGTGTCAGCTTGGGTATGCTGGAGAAGAGGAGCAATATGATAAGAAGTGGGAGACAGAGTACTTCGCTGATAGGACGATTCTCGGGAGGCTCGCGAGGCTTGAAAGGATGGTAGAGGAGCTCTATAGAATTGTAAAGATGCAGAGTCAGGGAAGGGCAGACATAGGTTCAATGGCTTGCGACGAGTACGAGGCAGTGCCAAAGGAGAGACCTCAGAGGAAGAGGCAGATTGACCTGAGGTGATCTCATGGACTTTTTTGTAGGAAGGGAAGAGGACGTCAAGGTCATGAAGTGGATTCCACGTGCAATAAGTCACGTAACACCTTGGGCAACGGGTAGGTGTAACCTAAGATGCAAGTACTGCTTCATTTATCGTTTATACC
>Ga0190310_1000632_pt1 | contig 11593 bp, 10 predicted proteins | sample 48700778_MG_FD_165059 | JGI IMG/M metagenome (GOLD analysis project Ga0190310, IMG submission 165059) | Hydrothermal vent sediment bacterial communities from Southern Trench, Guaymas Basin, Mexico - 4870-07-7-8_MG | ecosystem: Environmental > Aquatic > Marine > Hydrothermal vents > Sediment ... | reverse complement strand
GCAGTCCGTAAGCTAAAGTTTCTATTTTAACAGTCCTTAATACCGGCTGAAAAGCTGAGATTAAATAAATTTCCAATATCTGAATGGACGCCAATAAATATATGGGAAGATAATTTGGGCTTATATGAAGAAATGGAAGCAAAAACGGTATAAAAATAACATAAAAAATCGCCGAACCTATCCCAAAAAGCAAGTTTGCAAAGACCCCTGTTTTGGCTGAGTCTTTATATCCTCTGGCGAAGAAGCGTATAATCCAGAAGGGCAAAATGCTCGAAAGCAACGTGAAATATGTAACTATATCTATGTTTATGTTAGCCCATATTCCATATTCAGCCTCCGGAACATTCCTCGTAATCATAATTGTGAAAGCTAGCCCTGTTACAGCACTTATGAGACGCGAGAGGAATAATATTAGTCCCGAACGCACTAGCCGCGGAGGTTTCTCCAACAGTTTAGACTCTCCAATGAAATTATCCGTTCTCAGAAAACTCTATTTCATATCTAGTCACGCAAAAATGTTTGTTTTTAGATATTTGATTTAAAATTTCCCTTAGGTATACTTCAACGCTTTTAGGATTTTTTGTTTGGATTTTAATTATGACTTTCAAGCTTGAACCTCCTCTGTTTATCCGCGTCCTAGGCTTATTAGTGTCACTTTTTCTTTCTCTGCCTCTTTAGGGTTTATTATGTGACTCAAATCGACGATTGCTGGATGCCTCATTAGGGCTTTTATTCTTTTTAGGCTTAGTTTTTTAAATTGGTTATGACCTACGACTATTACTAGGCAGTCGGCACCTTTAATTGTCTTTTCTAATGAGTTTTCGGCTGGATACCCGAGTTCTGAAAGTTCCTTTTTGTTAAAGAATGGATCATGAACTTTTACTTTCGCCCCCTTTAATTGAAGCAGTTTAACAAGCTTTAATGTCCTAGATCCTTTAGGCTCTTTTACATTAGCTTTATAGGAAACTCCTAGAACTGCTATTTTAGCTCCTCTTAGGGGTTTACTGTGGCGTCTTAATGCCTTTCTTATCAACTTAACTGTGTGATCCACCATTGATTCATTAACTTTTCTGGCGAGTTTTGCTATTCTCAGCTTGACGCCGAGGTCTTCTGCTTCTTTTAGGAGTAAATATGGATCTTTTGGTATGTGACCGCTTACAATTCCCGGAAGGAGGAAGTGACAGTAGGGATCGGTATTTGCAGCTTTGTAAACTTCCATATAGTCTATTCCTAATCTTTCACAGAAAAGCGCCAATTCGTTGCTTAAGGCTAAGTTTACGTCTCTATAAACATTCTGGAAGATTTTCGCTGTTTCCGCTGCTTTTATGCTACTTAGGGGGATTATTTCGGAATTAATTATTGTTTTGAAAAGTAAGGATGCTGCTTTTAGGCTTTCATTATCTATTCCAGCGATTAATCTTGCATAGTTAGAGATGTCGTAGGGCGCTTTTTCCGCGGCAGCTAATGTTGGGCTGTAGGCTAGGCCGAAATCCCTTCCAGCTTTAAGCCCAGAGGCATCTTCAATCCAGCTTTTAACCAGGTTTTCAGTTACTCCTGGACCGACGGTATTTGTAATTACAACTAATGAATCCCTTCGCAAGTCTTTGCCTATCTCCTTGCAAGTTGTTTCGAGTCTAGAGTAGTCTGGTCGCATTTTCTCATCTACTGGGATGTTAATAGCCACAATTATAACATCACTTTTGGATACCGCGCCTTTAATATCCACGGTTGCGTTAAGTTTTCTCTCTTTAACATTTTTATAAACTAATTCTTGGAGGCTAGGTTCTGAAAATGGGCTTTCACCTTTCTTTACAGTTTCTACAACTCCTCTATCTTTGTCAACTACTACAACCTTGAAGCCTGCATTCGCAAGTAGACATGCTGTTGTTAAGCCTGCTCCTTTATATTCAACAACACATATTCTGATTCTACTTCTTTTCTCAACTGAAGTTAACACTTCTTCATTGATCTTCATTCTGCGTAACCTTTGCATTTTCTCTTAAACTTATAGTCAGTGATTGCCTAATGAAGATTTAATGGTTTAAAACCTTTACACTGCACTCTGAAAAATTTTTAAATTTTCTTACCTTTTGGCGGTCTTCCTATTCCTCTGTCTGCTTCGTTTAATTTGTTTCTTCCGTCGACAATTACGCAGTCATTTTTTGTCTTTTCCCGGATGCCTTTAAATTTTTCGTACATTGTCGCTACTATAACGCAATCAGCTTTTTTCAGAAGTGCCTCATACTCTCCGCTTTTAGCACCTGTAATTTTTTCAACTTCTTCCTTAGTAAATACAGGGTCAAAAATTGAAACTTTAGCTCCTTTCGTTTTCAGCATCTTCGCCATTTCAAGTGTAGGCGAATTTAACGTTTCTTTTATGTACGGACGGTAGGCTAGACCTAAGATAACTATGTTGGCTCCTTTAATGTCTTTGCCCCTTCTTTTAAGTTCTTCTTCAGCCAGCTTAACCGTGTATTTAGGCATATTTTCGTTTGTCTGTCTTGCAGCTTTAATCAATGGAACTACTTGGTCGGCATTTTCTAGGCTGTTAATTATAAAGTACGGATAGACTGGAATACAGTGACCGCCTACGCCACAACCAGGATTCAACATTAGTCTTCGAGGTGAACTGTTGACAGCTTTTATTACTTCCATGATATCTATGTTGTATTTGTCTGCTAGTTTTGCCATTTCGTTCGCAAAGGCTATGTTTACGTCTCGCCATATCCCTGCTGCAAGTTTAATCATTTCGGCTGTTCTAGGATTTGAAACAATTTCTATCCCAGCTGGACAGATTGTTTTATAGATTTCGCCCGCAATGAAAGCTGTTCTTCTATCAACGGCTCCTATTATTTTCTTTAACTCTCTAAGTCTGGAAAAAACCTTTCCAGACATAAGTCTTTCAGGGGAGTAGAACAGTCCAAAGTCTTTCCCGGCTTTAAGGCTGGTTTTCTCTAGAATAGGTTTTAGTATGTTTTCAGTTGTCCCTATAGGTAGAGTGGTTTCGTAGCCCACTACATGTCCTCTACGAAGATTTTTAGAAATGATTTCGGTAACTTCAATTAGCTTCGAAATATCGGGCTTTTTCTCCTTATCTAAGCCTAAGGGAATTATGGTTAGAATGAAATCGCTAGTTTTCACCGCGTATTCCGCATCTAAAGTTGCAATCAACTTTTTATTCTTGATGGCTTTAGCTAATTTTTCGTCAAGTTCAGGTTCTTTGAACCATGTTATGGCTCTGTTTACATTTTCTACAACTTTGTGGTTGACGTCCACACCAGTTACTCTAAAGCCAGCTTCCGCGAAAGCGCATGCTAACGGTAATCCCATTTTACCCAATCCGAAAATGCAAATGTTGACATCTCTTTGTTCGATTTTCATTTTGATTTCTTCTTCGCTGAGGGTAAACAATTTTTTCACTTGGGTTAAAGCTTAGATTGGTGCGTTAAATTTTTTCCGCTAACCTATTTATTGCATTAATTAATGGGCCTTCTTCAAATCTTAAGGAAACTATAGGTATGTTCACCACTTTTTCCAGAGTAGTTGCCGCGATTGGACCGCAGATTAACCCTTTTACACCTTCTCTTTCGGCTCTTATTCCTTGAATTATCTCTTCTTCAATAGTTGTAGCTGGAAACTCCTTTACTCTAATTTCTTTATCGCCAATCTTCAAGGTTTTTCCGATGGTATCTAAGGCTCCTCGGGCGGTTACTATACCGATAATGAACTTATGTTCGTATCCCTCCAATTTTTTTATGGTGTGAATTATCTGCTTCAAAGTTGAGATTCTGAAGTCTTTTCTTTCACCCGAAATTATCTTATAGAGGGTTCCTTCTGGTACTTGGCTTACTTTTGCAAATTCGCGGATACTAATTCCTAGTTTCGCTATGACATCTTTCAGTTTTTCCCCAAAGTTACCTTCTATTATAGTTTGCAATAATTCCAGCCACATAGTTTCTTATTAGGAAGACTTAACATATATATTTTTCCTTTTTTGACAGAAAAATTAGTATGAAAAGGAAAAATATAAATAACGAAGTAAAGACAATTAACATGCGTAGGTGAAAAAGGTGAATACGAAGGTAAAAGCGGCTTTAGCCGTAGTCTTGGCTGCTGTAGTGATGATCGCTGGTTGGCAAGTATGGTCATACCTAAACCGTAAAGCAGTGGATATACGATATGGTGGACAATACTATCCAGGTGAGTTTCTGCTGCTTGGAATGCCCGAACTATGGGAAAAATATAACCTAACAGTTGAGCACATCTTATTCAGTTCTGGAGCTGAGGGAAATGAAGCATTAATATCTGGAAAAGTTGACATCAATTGTGGAGCCGACACAAAAACAATAGCATTGTTCAATGCAATACCCGACCAAGCGTTGATTATAGGTACGTTACAGAGAGGAGATCGATACGCAACTGTTGTTCGGGCCGACTCAAATATCACATCATGGGATGATCTCATAGGGAAGAAGGTAGCTACAAGGTTTGGAACAGGCGCCGAAGGTGTACTAAGAAAGTTCTTTAATCGAACATACTCCGAGAAGCTTGGTAGGAATTACCGATGGGAAGATTTTGAATGGGTAAACCTCAAGGTTGAAGATATGATAGCTGCTTTAGAAAGCGGTCAAATTGAAGCATTTACCGCTTGGGAGCCAACGCCGGCAATAGCTGAAGCACAAGGAGTTGGAAAAGTGATAAGAACGTATGGGGACATAGCGCTTGTTCCTGTATGTCTCCATACTACGAAGGATTTTGCATATAAACACAAAGATCTTATAGTTAGATTCCTTGCAGTTCACCTAGAAAAGGCAGAGATGATAAAAAATAATCCAGATAAATGCGCCCAGATAGCGGCACAAGCTGCGTCGAATATGGGAATAGAGGTTTCACCTGAAGCATTTAAGATAGTGTTTAAACGCATTGACTTTACCATAGAATTTAATCAGACAATAATAGATGCCATCTACGACACCGCCGAATTCTTGTATCAGCAGGGTAAAATAGATAAGATACCTACGCTCGAGTGGGATACAAGCTTCCTTGAGGAGGCTAAGCTGCTGGTAGGCAAGTAGACTTCGAGGCAGGGAAATCTGTGAAAGCCAAGGAGTTGATGCAAAGCATCTTCTACTTTTTTATCTCAATAGCAATTATTTTGGCAGTATGGGAAGCTGTCTCTAGACTTGAAATACTGAACCCTTCACTGATATCAAGGCCAAGTGAGGTATTCACCGTTTTATGGAAATTACTTTTAAAAACTTCGCCCTCTGGAGCACCAATTTTGCTGACTCATATTTACGCGAGCTTGTATAGGCTATTATACTCCTACGTAATCGCAATGGTGATCGGGATAGGGCTGGGCATACTCATAGGGAAAAATGATAAAGTTTACTGGTTTTTTGAACCCCTAATAACCCTTGCATTACCCATTCCCGGAATTGCTTGGGCACCCATATTTATGGTTTGGTTAGGATTCGGAGACCCCACCATAATCACTGTAGGCGCCCTTGCCGCCTTCTTTCCCATTGTTTATAATGCTTCGGCCGGTGTAAGAAGTGTCAAAAAGGAATTTATATGGGCTGCTCAATCAATGGGAGCGAATGGAAAAACAATTTTCCTCAAAGTGCTACTTCCCGCTTCTCTAGGCTATATTTTCACGGGGATTAAACTTGGCCTAGCTAGAAGTTGGCGGACAATAATTGCCGTTGAGATGATAGCCGCTAGTCTGTGGGGGTTAGGTTTTATGATTTTTGATGCTAGAGATTACTTGCAGCCTTCAGTAATTTATGCTGGTATAGTGACGCTAGCGTTCATCTACTTCCTCATTGAAAATGTAATCAAGCTCATAGAAAAGAGAACCATTGAAAAGTGGGGTATGGTTAGAGGGGAGGTCATCTAAACGTCAAATTCATATTTTAAACTGACTAAATCGCTTCGCTTTCTGTACCCAGTGCTAATTATCTTATTTATCTGGGAATTATTTGTTGACTTTAAAATTCTCAGTCCCAGACTTCTCCCTTCTCCCAGCAATATAATGTATACGATGTACAGCTTGACATTTCCTGACCCTTTGTTGTTGACCTATCTAGGTAAAAGTTTGTACCGTTTCGCTGTCGGCTATGGACTTGGCATACTGATTGGAATTCCGCTGGGATTTCTAATGGGAACGAGCAAGCATCTTTATAGGCTTGTGTCCCCGATTCTCAGCATCTTAATTTCTATTCCAACAATTGCTTGGGTTCCCCTCTTTCTAATAATTATAGGGATAGGCGATGAAACAATAATTCTAACAATCTTTCTGGGATGCTTTTTCTCTATAGTCTACAGTACAATGTATGGAGTGAGAAGTGTGAGTAAAGAGTTAATATGGGCTGCTAAAATAATGGGCGCCAATAAAACAGCGATTTTCCTCAAAGTTGTCCTGCCGGGGGCCCTTGTTTCCATAATAACTGGACTGCGACTTGCCGTTGGCTACTCTTGGAGAGCACTGGTTGGCGCGGAGATGCTGGCTTCCATTACGGGAGGAATAGGATATATGATATATGCCGCGAGAGCATTTAATGCCATCAACAGAATGTTTGCTGGCCTATTCATTATTGCAGTGGCAGGTCTTCTTATAGATCAATTTATTCTCAGCACAATAGAGAAGAAAACCATTGAAAAGTGGGGTATGGTTAGGAGGAGAGAATAAACTTGAAGGACAAAGTTAAATTGAAGGCAATAGGTGTTACGAAAATTTTTGAAGAAGGAAAACAAAAAATTGTAGCTCTCAAAGATTTTAACTTGGAAGTAAAAGAGAATGAGTTTACAGTAATAGTTGGGCCTTCAGGATGCGGAAAATCCACTTTTCTATATATGGTTGCGGGTTTCGAAAAGCCAACTGAAGGTAAAATCCTACTTGACGGTAAGCCTATAACGAAGCCAGGGCCAGATAGAGGAATAGTCTTTCAAGAGCCAGCTCTATATCCTTGGAGAACTGTCTTAGGTAACGTGATGTTTGGACTTGAAATAATGGGGATGTCTAAGGAAAAAGCAAGGGAAAAGGCAATGCAATATATTAGAATGGTTGGGTTAACAGGATTTGAAAATGCCTACCCACATACCCTTTCGGGAGGAATGAAACAACGTGTGGGAATAGCCCGTGCACTCGCATACGATCCGGAAATTCTATTAATGGATGAGCCCTTCGGCGCATTAGATGCTCAAACACGCAAAATAATGCAGCAGGAACTTGTAAAAATATGGGAGAAAACCAAGAAAACAGTTATTTTCGTAACCCATTCTGTCATTGAGGCTGTTTATCTTGCTGACACAATAGTCGTTATGACAGCGCGGCCAGGAAGAGTGAAGGGGATAATTAATGTTGATTTACCTAGGCCTAGGAGTTACACAGATAAAGAATATCTTAAAATAAGGGAAAGGGTTTTAGCTCTCTTGGAAGAAGAGGTTAGAAAAAGCTTAGAATTGGAAAGAAAAGTTTAAAATTAAATTTTTACGGCAACAGGTTCTATGTCTATCCCTCTTATCCATAATATCCTCTTTTTGAACGCATTAAACTTGGGTAGTTTCGGAATGGGTTCATCAAAGGCGAGTTTCAGATAAATTTCTGGTAGATTTATTCCAGCTTTCACGTACATATAGGAGGGCGTAAAAAATCTTCCCGGATTTATCTCTGTAACGCATGGAATTCCCTCCCTGTTTTCTTTAAAATCTATTGAGAAGATACCGTTGGGCTTTTTTGTTATAGAATCTATAGTTTTTAAGGCAATTTCGTCAATTCTTTTGTCAGTTATAATCTTTGCAACAGATGGAGTACCTGTGATCCCCGACGGGCTTACATGAGAAATTATATACTCGATTCTTTCCCACACTAGACTAGTAATTAATTCTCCGTCCTTGAAGATGCCCTGCCAAGCTATGTTTCTTCCAGGTAAATATTCCTCTGCGACAAAGCTTCCCCATCCGTTCCAATAATCAATCCACGCTGTTGCATGTTCAAATTTTTCTACTGGAAGCGATCCCCTCCCACCAGCTCCTCTAATTGCTCTTAGCCAAATTTTTCGGCCGAATTGCCTAAAAGCGGTTTTAATGTCTTCTTCATTTTTTATTAAAATGTTTTTCGCCGTAGGCACATTTCTTTTATTTAAGTATCTGATCAGCTCGAACTTGTTGTGGCAGAGTTTTACTGTTTTCTTATCGGGTAGAAAAGTTTTCGCTTTCAGTTTCTCCCTGTCTTCGCTTATTCTTCCCACTTCCACGTCTGGCTGCGCATGAACAAATTGAATGCCTTCTCTTTCTATTATCTCGTTCAATCTTTCAATGTAATCTGCTTGGTCGAATCTTGGTACAACGTATCTTTTATCGGCCTCTCGGGCTAAATGTATATGGTAGTTGCTGCAGTCTGTGCCAACTATGTACACTTTTTCATTTGATTCTCTAATTGCTCTCATAAAGTTGACAGCGGCTGTTCCTCCAGCTCCACAGACTAAAATCCTTTTCATTTTATCACTTATCACTCCGATTCTTGGCTAAATTGAATGAAGGAGAGATTAATTATTCTTTCTCAATAAGCCTTTTCTCTTAATAATTTTTCTATAATATCGACCGGATTTTCAAGTTTCTTAAGAATCGGTTTTACATTTTGTTTTTTATCAAGGTATTTTTTAGCATAAGCTATAACTTTTGATGCTTCAACACTGAAAATTGGAAAACCTTTCTTTGCTAAATATTCGTTAACATATTGTCTATTAAACAATCGAATCACTATACTTGGAGTCCCAGCTAGCGCTGCTTCTCTTGAAATCGTTCCACCTACACTAACTACAAGGTCAGCTTCAACCGCTAGACTAGCTGAATCCACAAAATCTTTAGGAACAATCAACCCTTTTCTAGCTTTCTTATCGTATCGAGGAAGGAATATTACAGTTCCGTATGAAGCAAGCTTTTTCGCTATTTTTTCAGTTATATCGCTTTTTCCCTCAGCGTATGAAGCTTTAACCTCCATTTGTCTGACAACTATAATAGGTCTTTTAAAGTCAAGCTTCATTTTTGGCTTAAACTCTCTCATCCATGCAACTTCATCTACGCCATCAAATTGAATAACCTTCTTTGCGCCATAGCGACAGATAAGCCGCATTGGAATAGCTTTGGATGCCACTATTACGCTGGCTAATGGGACGGTAAGTCTACATTGAGCCTCAGCATGGGGCGTATCAAAAGTCGATATTAACGGTATGCCTAACCCAAAGGCAATTCTTGCACATTCCACAGAAACGTGCATTATCGCTAAGTCAGGCGGATTCTTCTCAAACATCTTACAAAGTAAAAGTTGTCTCTTTGTGCTTTCTTTTAATTTAGCTAGCTTCGAAGAGGGAGCATACTTTCCCACAACTATCGGATTCTCGCCTAAAAATTTTGCAAGCGGCAATGTGTCTGGATGTTTTCGGGTTGTTAATATGAATTCATGGCCAAGCTTGCGCAGACGCTTAGCTATGGCTGCCCCATAGCGGACATGTTTTCCGGTTCCTGCGTCATACCAAATTTTCATTTGCAACGCCTATACATTGCATATTCCGGAAACATGAGTATTTCATCTTCAAGTTAATAAGTTTGCAAGAACAGCTAAACATGCAAAGATTGCAAATATTCCTGAAACAATCAAAACGAGTTTCCGCTCGGTTGTGGGTTTATAGAAGGCAATTAGAGTTAGGAGACTTTTTCTATGGTCAGAATATAGAATGTTATCTTTCATCTTTAAAGTTGCAGTTTGTCTAAGCAGGAATATGTTTAGTAGCTTTAAGGCAGAGTTAAAGATGTATGGCAGAATTGATATTAGGAGAGCTTGTTCTATATTGGCTATTATTGCATAAGCCGCTATTGTTATGCCCGCTGCGAAAGAGCCTGTGTTTCCAACGAAAATTTTCCCTTGAAAATTAAAGAATGCCAAAACAAGGTATACTGCTAATGGAATGTAAAGCAAAACTCTATATTCAGGGCTTGAAGCTAACATAAGAGCCATCAAAACTATGGATGGGCAGATAGTTTCAAGCCCATTTAATCCTCCAAGCTGATTAACAGTATTAGTTGTTATCGTAACGATAAGCGGAAGAACAGCGAAATAAAAAATTATTTCGCCTGGTATAAACCAGAAAGAAAGCTTACAAAAATCTATTTTACCAAAAATGTAAGTTGACATTACAGGTGTGCCTTGCCTAAGAACACCTAAGGGCAAGGCTGCAAACACAGGTAGAAACGCTTTATATCGCCAACGCAAATCTATCCAGTCATCTAATAGCCCCATAAATCCGCCGAAAAGTATGCAGACAGCCAAAGTTAGGGCTGGCGAATTTTGGTTCTCATAGTATCCTGTGTAATAGTGGAGGAGAAAAAGGTAGATTGCTGAAATTAAAACGTAAAAAACACCCAGTCCCGTTGGGACTAGAGGGTTACCCGGTTTATGTCTATCTGGAACCTTTGGAAACAAGGCTACCACTTGACTTTCTACTGATTGGTATCATAATGGACTCTATATATGGCGATTATAGGCACGTATCCACCATATGAATTTAATTGATCCCCTCGTGTTGGATATATAAGCTCAAAATGAGATTTGAAGAATTCATTGTCATCGGTCGGGTCAGATATACTTGCGCCTGGATGCCTATCCGAAATCACCTTACATCTCGCATGCTCCATTAGGAGATAAATAAGTGAGTTGTAGAATTTTCCTCCTTTATCGCGTGGAATACGTGTCATGTTGTTTTCATATAGGTAATCACTCACGTTAATTTCTCGTCGAATCCCGATACTTTCGCATAGGTCCTCTATCTTCTCGGTTGCTTTCCCACTTTTTGCGGATATTTGAAGCATCCATGTCCATTTTCCAAAGTCGCCGAAACCAACAAATGGATAGTCCCTTTGGTCGTCTGGAAATGGCCAGCCGCCATAAGCATTACGTATGGCGTCTTCGGTATAGTCATAAATTACGGTAAAAACAAGTATGTATTCTGGGGGTTTACTGAATTCTGGGCCTTTATTTGGGGCTTTTAGCGTGCTCAGCAGTTTCAAGGCGTTTGTTTCATTTTCTACAAATATTCTTCCTATTAGCGCTATTTGAGTAGTGTTAAATGTGTTGTTGTCTGCAACTGATGTTCTATTTGCTTCGACGGTTATCCAGTAGCCGTAATCCCACCAGCTGAAAACAACAGCGTCTGAAGGAAGATTGTACTCCATCCATTGCAAGGCATCTATCCATTCAGTAACTGGCTTATCTGGTCTAATTGGCATGCTTCCCGAAAGAAGAGTTGTTGGACTACTAGAATGAGAATATACCCTTGGAAATGGAAATGCAAAGTTAGCCATTAAAATAAGAAAACACATAATTATTGGCACTGCACTGAATTCTTTTCCAATGAGCCCCGCGTAGGTTCTCTTTTTTGGAGCGATGCGAGGAGGCTTCCTAATTAATGTCATGAAGGGCTTAATTAATCCTACAATCCCTAAACCTCCCAGAAGCCCTACGGCCGGAGATGCCAAAACAATTATTCTGACCATGGAACTTGCAAAATAAAGGGATGTTAATCCATATAAGATT
>Ga0190310_1000631_pt1 | contig 11595 bp, 9 predicted proteins | sample 48700778_MG_FD_165059 | JGI IMG/M metagenome (GOLD analysis project Ga0190310, IMG submission 165059) | Hydrothermal vent sediment bacterial communities from Southern Trench, Guaymas Basin, Mexico - 4870-07-7-8_MG | ecosystem: Environmental > Aquatic > Marine > Hydrothermal vents > Sediment ... | reverse complement strand
CCTATCAAAGTATAGAATTGAAAATATTTGCTAAAAAAATAAGAGAATATAAAGATGGTATAGCCTTAGAATTTTTAATTACAGAAAGAGAGACCTTTTTAAAACTATGGAAATTTATTTGTGATAATTTATATCCTGTTTCCTGGGAAGTATGTCCCTATTGTAATTCTCCTCTTACTAATAATAAAATTTGTCCAAATTGTAAATTTTCATTAGAAATATTCAATCCTGAGTATGTATTTAATCATTTTAAACAAACTTTTTTATATCGAGTCAAACATTTAATAAATCATATAGAAATTAATGATTTAATTAATTTATATATAAATCTAAACAAATCCATTTTACCTAAAGGAACCTATAGCGAAGATATAGAATTTGTAGGCACTTGTAAAGAGATATTAAAAGTATTTTCTTTAATTCGAAAAGTTGCTCCTTTAAATATACCTGTTTTAATTTTGGGAGAAAGTGGGACAGGAAAAGAATTAGTAGCCAGAGCTATTTATGAAAGAAGTTTAAGAAAAGATAAACCTTTTATAATAATAAACTGTGCAGCAATTCCAGAAACTTTACTGGAAGCAGAACTTTTTGGATATGAAAAAGGTGCTTTCACAGGAGCACATATTTCTAAGAAAGGAAAGGTAGAATTAGCTGATGGAGGAACTCTCTTTCTTGACGAAATAGGAGATTTACCTTTATCTTTACAAGCAAAAATTTTAAGATTTTTAGAAGATGGAACAATAGAAAGAATAGGAAGTGAAAAACCTAAAAAAGTTAACGTAAGAATTATAGCTGCAACTAACCGTGATCTTGAAATTGAAGTTAAAAATGGAAATTTTAGAAAAGATTTATATTATCGTTTAAGTGGGTTTATCATAAAACTTCCTCCTTTAAGGGAAAGGGGAAATGATAAAATTATTTTAGCTAATTATTTTTTAAAAAAGTTTAGTAAGGATTATGGTATGACTTCTAAACAATTTTCTGAAGAAGCAAAAAAAGCCATTATAGAATATCACTGGCCAGGAAATGTAAGAGAATTGATTAACAAAATCAGGCAGGCTCTTGTGTTATCTGAGAAAGAAGAAATTACTTCAAAAGATTTAGGACTTGATCCTGTATTAAATTTGAAGCCTTCAAAAATGACTTCTCAAAAAAGTAGTAGGAAAAACTTGATAGATAAAAATCAATTATTAGAAACTCTTCAAGAATGTAACTTTAATATAAGTAAAACTGCAAAAGCCTTAAATGTAAGCAGACCAACAATTTATAATCTTATTAAAAGATATAATATTTTTTATTAAAATTTTATAGGAAATCTTATTTCTACAGTTACATCAGGAGCATCATTGGTTAATCCTACACCAACAGAAAAATTAAGAAAACTTTTAGGAGATATTACATAAGAAGCTCCAAAATAAAGCATACCTACATTAAAATCAGTTCCTGCAACATCTTCACCTTCTTGTGTTGTATGAGAATATATTTTTTGATCATATGAAATATAAGTAGAAAGTTTTTCATTTAAAGCATATGCCATACCTATATTAAAATCAACACTGCTACCGGGTTTCATTTCTCCATAATCTTCTACATCACGCTCGAAATTGTAAAAATAAGCTATACCACCAAATAAAACTGCTGGATCACTTCGCTTAACCAGTGTGATTCCTCCAGAAACTCCCCAATGACCGTTTCCTGTAGGAAGTTCCTTGGGAATTCCTAAAGCATCACTTTCTATACCATAAGGATCTTTACCAGTTTTAGTTTTTACTTTAAAATTCAACACAACATCTGGGATACTACCTTTTTCATATAAAACTTGATAAGAAATTCCAAAAGTAATATCGCCAATATTTGAATCTGTAACTGTTTTTTCTGTAGTAGAAGAATCTTCTTTATAAGCATACCGTTCTCTACGGTAAAGATATGGAATCTGTGCTTCCAGTTGAAGATTGTTTAAAAGTCCATAACGAAAATTAAGATATCCCATAAAGACATCTTTTTTAATATCTTCTGTTTTAATCTGACCTATTACTATAGCTTCTAAAATGGTAAATCCACTTATAGCTATTCTGGTTCTTGAAGTATGTGAGTATTGAAAACCAGGTTCAACAATCAGGGTTCCCTTAGGAACTAAAACTCCTCCTCTTTCTTGTAAAATTGCTTCTTCAGCACTTGGAGGTTTTTTATTATCTCCACATATTCCTAAACTTAGTCCAAAAAGAAAAATCAAAATTATTAATATTGTCGTTAATAAAACACCTTTTAAATTCATAATAAATACCTCCTATAATAAGTAAAAGAGAAAAAAATAAATAAACATTATATAACATAAGCTTTTTTAAAAGTCAAATTTAAATTATAAAATCGGTTCTTTATTAAATAATTTAAATATTCAAAAGGCTACTTATGATTGATCAAAATCTTGATTATGAAAAAGCTTGTTATTCTTTAAAAGGAATGGCAATTCTTCTGATATAAGTTTCTCTTTCTCTCCAGTCTTTTAATGCTTTAACCCAAAGATCTAAATAAATTTTTTTACCAAGTAAAAACTCAAGTTCTTCCCTTGCTAAAGTTCCTATTTTTTTAAGCATCCTTCCGCCTTTGCCAATTATAATTCCTTTTTGAGAATCTCTTTCTATAAAAATTGTAGCTTGAATATAAAGTAAATTCTTTTCTGGTTCTTCTTTTATTTCCTCTACCTTAACTGCAGTAGAATAGGGAATTTCCTGATAGGTTAATAAAAAAATTTTTTCACGAATTATTTCTGCTATAAGTAAATTTAATGGCAAATCTGTAACCTGATGAGATTCATAATAAAAAGGACCTTCTGGCAAAAGTTTTACCAATTCATCCAATACTCTATCAAGTCCATCATTTTTTAAGGCTGAGATAGGTATTATAGCATGAAAATCATGGAGCTTAGAAAAATAATCTATAATAGGAAGTAACTCTTGTTTTTTTATAAGATCTATCTTATTTAAAACTAATATAGCAGGCTTATCAGCCTTTTTAATCAAATCTAAAATTTTTTCTTCTTCAGGAATGCGATGGGTAACATCCATAACCCATAGGATAATATCAACTTCTTGCAAAGCATTGAGGGCTTCTTTTACCATCAGTTGATTAAAAAGAGATTTGGCATCATGAATACCTGGAGTATCAACAAAAACAATCTGAAAATTATCTCGTGTTAAAACACCCCTGATATTAAACCTGGTGGTTTGTGGTTTTGGACTTACTATAGATACTTTGGTTCCTAAAAGCTGATTTAGAAGTGTGGATTTTCCTACATTTGGAAGTCCGATAATACCAACAAAACCAGACTTGGTAGTTTTTGAACTATTTTTTGACATTTTAAAATAAAGTTAAGTTTATCAAGTTTTTGCTTTTTGTGAAGCCAATTTCTTTTTTAATCGCTTTAAAGCTTTTTTAGCAGATAAAATTTCTGCTTCCTTTTTTGAGCTTCCTTGGGCTTTAGCAATAATTTCTCCATTTACCTTAACTGCGATTTCAAACGTTGGATTATGAGGAGGTCCTAAAACAGATAATACTTCATACTCAGGTTTTTTATTGTAAATCTTTTGAATAAACTCTTGAAGTTGTGTTTTATAATCCTGAAACCTTTTTTGACGAAATTTTATAAAATAAGGCTGAAACCACTTTTTTACTCTTTCAAAAGCTACTTCAAATCCTCCTTCTAAAAATAAAGCTCCTATTAATGCTTCCATAGCTCTTGCACAAATATTTTCTTGACTCTTTTTATCAAGCTTTTCTTCTCTTTTACCAAGATAAATATAATCAAGTAAGTCCAATTTTTTAGCAACTTTTACTAAAGTGTTCTTACAAACAAGATAAGCTCTTTTTTGAGTAAGATCTCCTTCTCTATCCTCTTTAAATTTTTGAAAAAGTAGAAATGAGATGCATAAATTTAAAATTGAATCTCCTAAAAATTCAAGTCTTTCATTATCATCCCAATTAATTTCTTTATGACTTACTTTATAAGATCTGTGAGTCAAAGCACTCTTTAGAAGCTCTTTATTTTTAAACTTAAAATTCAAAACATTTTCCAGTTCTTCTATATCTTTTTTCATTTATTTTGCAATTAAAAAAGCTGATTTAAATCTTTCTTTTTTTAATTCTTCAGATAATTTAAAAGCTTTATAAAAATCATTTGCAAGATAAATTTGAACTCTATAAAAAATTGTATCACCTTTTTGAAAAGGCTCTATATTTATTTTTTTAAATTCTTTTTTTAATTCTGACTTTAATCTTAAAGCATTTTGATAGTTTTTAAATGCTCCAACCTGAAGATAAAACTCTCTATATCTTATATTAGGAATATTTTTATAAACTATACCTCCATCTACGATTTTTCCTTCGCTTAAAGCTACTATTTTAACTTTGGCGAGTCCTTTTCCAATTATTCCCAGTGCTTTGGCTGCAGAATAACTCAAATCTATACATCTATTATCCACAAAAGGTCCTCTATCATTTATTCTTACAACTACCTGTCTACCATTTTCTAAATTTGTAACTAATACATAAGTGCCTATAGGAAGAATTTTATGAGCTGCGGTAAAATCATACATATTATATCTTTCTCCACTTGCAGATTTATTTCCGTGAAACCCAGGACCATACCAAGAAGCTATACAAATCTCTTCATAACCTTTTGCTGAAGGTAATGGAAAATATGTTTTTCCATTTATAGTATAAGGCTTTAACCATGCAGGTATCTTCTTAGAATAACCATAATTATATTTTGGAACTGATCTGGGAGGTCTTGCACAGCTTGTCAAAAAAAGGATTAGAATCAGAAGTAAAAGTTTTTTCATTTTAGCTTTTATTTAATTTTTTAGCTACTTTCTTAGCAAAATAGGTAATAATAAGATCTGCCCCAGCTCTTTTTATAGAAATAAGACTTTCCCAAAGTATTCTCTCCTCATCTAACCATCCTAATTTAGAAGCAGCCTTTATCATAGCATATTCTCCACTTACTTGATAAGCTGCTACTGGATAATTAAATTCATTTCTTATCATTTTAATAATGTCTAAATAAGGCATAGCTGGTTTTACCATAATAATGTCAGCACCTTCTTCTATATCCAAATAGGCTTCTCTTAGAGCTTCTCTACTATTTGCTGGATCCATTTGATAAGAGCGCCTATCTCCAAATTTTGGAGCAGACTCCGCAGCTTCTCTAAAAGGTCCATAAAAGGCTGAACAATATTTTACAGAATAGCTCATAATAGCAACATGAGAAAAACCAGCTTCATCAAGAGCTGACCTTATTCTTCCTACTCTTCCATCCATCATATCAGAAGGAGCAACTATATCTGCTCCTGCCTTAGCATGTGAAACTGCAATCTTTGCAAGTTGTTCTAAAGTTAAATCATTATCTACTTCTCCATTTTTTATAATTCCGCAATGTCCATGAGAAGTATATTCACAAAGACATACATCTGTAATAACAATTAATTCTGGGAATTTATTTTTAATTGCTTTTACTGCTCTTTGAATTATTCCTTTCTCAATATAAGCAGATGTTCCTAATTCATCTTTTTTATCAGGTATTCCAAAAAGTAAAACTGCCTTTATTCCAAGATCAAAAGCTTCTTTTATCTCTTCTAAAGCTTTATTAATAGAAAATCTGTAAATTCCTGGCATGGATCTTATTTCCTGTTTAATATCTTCCCCTTCACAAATAAAAAGTGGATATATCAAATCATCCAGAGTAATTTGAGTTTCTCTAACTAAGGATCTTATATTTTCTGTTCTTCTTAATCTTCTCGGACGATATTCCGGAAAAAACATAAAAACCTCCTATTCAAAAGTTAATATTTTCTCTAAGTAATTGTAAAATTTTTTCAAATCTTCTTTATAATTTTCTGTAAAATGTATCATAATAACAGGTTTTTTCTTCTCTTCCAAAGCTCTAAAATCTCCACATGCTTGAGCAAATTGCTGATCCCAAAAAGTATATCCTTCTTCAGGTATAATTTGTTCAGCTTTTCTCCCTCTTCTTGTAAATATCATAAATCTTGCTAAAAGTGGACCTCCTTTGTAAAGCTGCCCACTCGAATGTAAATATCTTGGACCAAAACCAAAAACTGTGCTACAATTTCTTTTTTCTCTTATCAGAGTTCTAAAACTTCTAAAAATATCTTCTATTTCAGAATCAATAGGCAAATAAGCTAAAAATCCTATATATACCCATGGAGAAAGATCTTTAAAAAATTTTTTAAGTAAAGCAGTAAATTTAGGATATTCAATAGTTATAGTTTTATCATAAAAAAATCCCCAATTTGTTTCTTCATCTAAATAAAATTCTATCCCAAAATCTTTTTCCTTTTTGAACTTTTCTAAAATTTCTTTAGTTCTTTGTTTTGTAAGAACTACATCTGGTTCATCAAAAGGATTAAGACCCATAAAATATCCACAAAGAGCAGTAGCAAGCATCCATCTATAAACTTCTGCAAAAATTTCATATTTATCTTCTAAAGCAATAGTTTTTACAGGAAATCCTTCTTCTCTTAATTCCATTATGAGTCTCTGATAAATTTGCTCTTTTCCTTTAAGTGTTAAATAAACAAAAACTCTGTCAGTTCCATAAACTGTAGGAGAACCTGGAGATTCACCTACTATAGGGATAATTCCTGTAAATTCTTTTCCTAAACTTTCAGCAATAAGCTGTTCTAACCAAAGAGTAAAAGGTCTAAAAATTGGATCACTAATAAAAGTGAGTTTATCCTGGCCTCTAATATAACTTTCTACTAAAAACTCTGCTAAATTCGCAGAAAGATTATATTCCCAAGGAATATCAGGCAAGCAGGCTTCATACATATTTTTAGCATAGTTCAAAGCTTTATTAATATCTAATCCTAAAAGACAAGCAGGTAAAAAACCTATTTCAGTAAGAGCTGCATATCTTCCACCTATAAAAGAGGGATGATGGAAAATTTTTCTGAAATTGAGTTCTTTAGCAAGTTTTTCTAATGGTGAGTCTGGATCAGTTAAAGCTATAAAATTAGAACCTGGATTAGATTTTAAATTTTCTACTTTTTTCCAGAAATACTTAAAATGAGAAAGAGTTTCAATTGTTGTCCCAGATTTAGAAACTATTACAAATAAAGTCTTCTCAAAAGGAAGCTTTTCTATTTGAGAAATATTCTCTGGATCATTAGTATCAAGCACATAAAAATTAGGGTATCCTTCTTTTGACCCAAAGGTTTGAGAAAGAACTAAAGGAAAAAGAGAAGATCCACCCATTCCGCACCATACTATATTTAAAAATTCCTTCCTAATCTCCTCTGCAAAATTCTGAAGTTCCTTTATTTTGGGAAGGATATAGTGATATCCTTCTATCCAATCAAGTCTATTTTTGATTTTCTTTTGAATCTCTTTATCAGAAGAAAAAATTTCAGGATTTTTTTGAAAAAGCTTTCGTAAAACTTCCTTTTTAACTTCTTCAGAAAAATTTTTTGGTCTTTTCATTTTCCCAATTTCTTTATAAGTTTTTTTAATTATTAAAAACTCTTTTTGCATAAAATTCTCCTTTCAGTTAAAGTTTTAAGTTTTTAATTAAAGACATTTTAAAGAACAGAAAGGTTTTGTCAAGCTTTGTAATATTCTTAAAAGTTGAAAAATTCTTAGTTTATATTAAATTTTTATTAAATTTTGCGGGAGTGGCGGAACGGTAGACGCTCCGGACTTAGGATCCGGTGGGGATTATCCCCGTGAGGGTTCAAATCCCTCCTCCCGCATTTTTAAATTTTATTATATTGATAAATTTTTTAACGAAAATAGATATTTAAATATCTGGAATATTAGAAATTGCATGATCAGCAATATTAGATAAGAAAACTTCTCTATCCTCGTTTGACATTCTTGTAAATTGAACTCCAAAATAGATATTAAAATTTTCTTTTTCTATCCATTTTATTTCACTTTCAGCTTTTATAGGATAATTCCATTTTATTATTAAATAAATATTTTCTTTTTTTTCTACAGGGAAATCTTGATCAGTTTTAAGTTTTGCTCCATCTATACTTATATCTAAAATTTCTATAGGAACGCAATACCCTTTTTTAGTTGCAGCTTTACCTTTTAAATTTATTTTATATCTTATATACTTTCTTCTATCTATCATTAGTTAGTAGTTTAATTGCTAATAAATAAAAATCAAGGGCTTATTTTTTAAACATTCTTGCTTTAATTAAATCAAGTTGATAGCTATAAATATAAGCACCTGCAGAATAGGCATATAAAAAAGATTAGTAGGAAATCCAGCTCATAAATCCTAACTATCAACTGTTCTCAAACGTTAAGTTTTTTCTTTTGGCATTTCATTGGGAGCAGGTTTTGGATTCATTAAATACTTTAAAAATATTCTTTTATATATTCTAATATTCGTAGCAGAGGTATTCCTAAATGTGGAAGTATTTCAGAAACTATATTTTCCCAAAGTCTTTTTATGGATATAACTTCTATCTAAAACATTATAAATTATTTGAAACCAAGCATCTGAAATAGTTTTAGTATAAAATAAATTTCTTAAAACATAAATGTTGACATAAAAAGGTTTTGTGATAACATCTGATTTTACTTAAAGTAAGTAAGTACTTACATATTATTAATTATGATTCAAAACAAGAAAAAAATAGGATTTTTTATTCTTATTATCTTAGCCCTTTTTTTCCTCGGTTGGTTTATTTATTTTCTCTGGCATAGGTATCATTATGCAGTAACAGATGCAGTTTTTGTTCAGGCAGACAATCTCATATATGTAAGTTTTCCAAAAGTAAATGGAAAATTAAAAAAGCTTTATAAAAATGAAGGAGACCTTGTTAAAAAAGGGGAAATTCTTGCTGAGCTTGAAAATATGGATTATGCACTCAAAGTTGCTCAATTAGAAAAAGCTTTAAAAGAAATTGAAAATCAGCAAAAAGCCCTTAAATTCAATATTAAAAAACTTGAAAAAGAAATATCATTAAAAGTAGCTCAGCTTACTAAGCAAAAGGAAAGATTAAAAGAACAAGAAAAAGCTCAAGTTTATAATATAAAAAAATTAACAGTTCGTTTAGCTCAAGTTAAACGGGATAAAAAAAGATATGAAAAACTTTATAAAGATGGATTAATTTCTGCTCATGACTTAGAAGAAATTCAAACACAAGAAAAAGAATTAGAAAATCAAATTTCTGCTACAAAAGCTCAACTTTTAGCTATAAAAAAACAACAAGAAGAAGTTGATAAAAACATAAACCTTGTCTTAAATGAAAAAAATACTGTTCTTGCTTATAAATCCTTTTTAATTTCTTTAGAAGCAAAAAAGAAAAATATAGAAAAACAAAAAGAAGAAGCCAAAGTTTATTATACTTATACAAAACTTTATAGTCCTGTTAATGGAGTAATTGCCAAAAAATTTCATTCAGAAGGTGATGTTTTAAATCCAGGAGAGCCTGTTTATGCTATAGTTGATCCTAATTCTTTTTATATTCTTGTCTTACTTGAAGAAACAAAACTTAGAGGAGTTAAAAAAGGGTGTCCAGCTAAAATCAAGCTTGATGCCTATCCAAATGAGGAATTTGAAGGAGTGGTAGATGAAGTCTTACCAGCTTCTGCTGCTACTTTTGCTCTTGTTCCAAGAGATATCTCAGCTGGAGAATTTACCAAACTTGCTCAAAGAATTTATGTAAAAATAAAAATTACAAAAGGTAATAAAAATCTTTTAAAAGTAGGACTTGGTGGAGAAGTAGAAATAAAAAGAATTTTTTAAAAATGTCTTCGCTTGAGAAGAAAGAAATTCAGATACCTCCTGAAAAAGTTTACACATTAATTTCAACAAAAGAAAGAATTTTTATTACTATCTCTGTAATGATAGGCACATTCATGGCTGTTCTTGATACAACCATTGTAGATGTAGTTTTGCCTAAAATGATGGGACCTCTTTCAACAGACCTTTACGGAATTCAATGGGTTATTACAAGTTATATGATAGCTGCTGCAACTGCACTTCTTTTTGTAGAAAATTTTTCCAAATATATTGGGTATTCTTATACTTTTATAGTTGGAATAGCAATTTTTACTTTTGCGAGTTTCTTTTGTGCAAGTGCTACATCTTTGGCTCAAATGATTACTTTTAGAAGTATTCAGGGGATAGGGGAAGCTTTTATCATGGCATGTGCACAAACTATTCTTATACTCACTTATCCACCAGAAAAAAGAGGAACAGCTCTTGGAATTTATGGTCTTGGAGTTAGCTTTGCTCCTGCACTTGGTCCCACAGCAGGAGGATTTATCACTGAACATCTTAACTGGAGATGGGTTTTTTACATAAATGTTCCTGTTGGCATCTTAAATATCATTTCCTCTTTTCTTGTATTGCCAAAATTTCTTGGAAAAGAAAAAATTTTTCATTTCAATTTTATAAGTTATCTTTTTATTGCTTTAGCTACTATTTTTCTTCTTATTATGCTTTCCAAAGGACAACAATATGGATGGTTCCAATCAATTTTTATTATAAAATGTCTTTTTATAAGCCTTATTTCTTTTTCTCTGTTTTTCGCAAGCGAAATCTGGGCTTCTATTTATTCTAAAAATACTTTAATAAATTGGAAAATATTTAAATTTCCAGAATATAGTTGGAGTATGGGTTTTTATTTTTTCATTCTCGGTTTTGTATTATATCAAATCTTTTACCTTCTTCCCCTTTATTATGAAAATTTAAAAGGATTAACAACCTTTCAAACAGGGCTTCATATGCTACCTCCTGCTATGTTAATAGGAACTTGTAGTATTACTGCAGGAATACTTTCTGATAAATTTTCCCCTTCAATTATTTTAGTAATAGACTGGTTTCTCCTTTTAATAATTACTTTTTTTATAATCCCTAAACTTAATTATTACACTCCTGCTTATAAGGCAGTTATTTTAACCTTACCCTTAGGAATAAGTGTAGGTATTTTCTTTTCTCCTTTAACAACTCTTGCTATGAGGAATTTAGGAAAATTAACAGGTCTTGGAGTTGCTCTTATGCATTATATAAGATTTTTGGGAGGGTCCTTTGGAACAGCTATTGCAACTAATCATTTAGAAAGAAACACTAAAGAGTTCTTTTTAAGGATAAATGAACTTCAAAACTGGATTTATGTAAAACATTTTATATATTCTAAAGTTTTCCTTATAAATAAATTCTTTCCTTTAGAACTTTCTATTAAAAAATCTAAAGCTCTTTTATATCATGCCCAATATATACAGGCTTTAAGCTGGAGTTTTCAAGAAACTTTTAGAACTATTGGATTTTGGGCACTTATAGCAGGATTTTTCTTAACAGGTCTTATTATAACTACTTTAAAACATCATTTTAAAAGTCTTATTTATATTAAAAAGCTTATTCACAAGGCTGAGATTGATCAATAGTGCATGTAGATCGTGAGGTTGCATTATTTTTTATTAAAAAATTTTGGTTACCAATATTCTTAAAAATATCTTGAAATTTTTCTTTTTTTTGCTTTTCAACTTCAGTTTTTTTATATTTCTTTTTAAGCCAATTTTTAATATCCTCTGCCCCCTCAATTATTATAGTTTTTCCAT
>Ga0190310_1000626_pt1 | contig 11657 bp, 12 predicted proteins | sample 48700778_MG_FD_165059 | JGI IMG/M metagenome (GOLD analysis project Ga0190310, IMG submission 165059) | Hydrothermal vent sediment bacterial communities from Southern Trench, Guaymas Basin, Mexico - 4870-07-7-8_MG | ecosystem: Environmental > Aquatic > Marine > Hydrothermal vents > Sediment ... | reverse complement strand
GGCTTTATAGTTGGTTATGTTAGTAGAGAGGCTAGCACATGCGAGATGGTCGAGAAGGTTAAGAAGCTTAGAGAAAAGTCGCCTGAAATAATTGACTTGGTCATCAAAGCTATGGGGGAATTGACGAGGAAAGCTAGGAGCCTCATTGAAAGAGGAGAGCTTTATGAAGTTGGAATGCTCATGAACATTAATCACGGCTTGCTAGAAGCAATAGGGGTTTCAACTAGCAGGTTATCTCAAATGGTTTATGCTGCTAGATCGGCGGGAGCCTTAGGATCAAAGATAACTGGCGCTGGTGGTGGTGGATGCATTATAGCATTAGCCCCTGAAAGAGAGGAAGAGGTCATAGCAGCCTTAAAAGCTATAGGCGTATCAGCATTTAAAGTCGCTTTTTCAAGTGAAGGTGTAAGAGTTGAGGAAGGGTAAAGTTATTGGGCATAGAGGAGCACCGTCACTTAAAGTGGAGAATAGCCTTGAGAGTATAGAGGAAGCATTAAGGTTAAACATCGATGGAATTGAGATAGACGTCAGATCAACCAGAGATGGGGTGCCTGTGGTCTTTCATGATACAAATCTCTCACGGATCCTTAAAGTCGATAAATTACTCGCAGAGACCGATCTCGCCGAGCTCAAAGCTTTAAGTAAAGAGCGAGGATTTACTTTGCCCACGTTGCATGAGGTTTTAAGGCTTGTGAACAATAAGTCTATGGTCGTCTTAGATGTCAAAGAATGGAGAGTTGTCGATGTACTAGTGAAAATACTCCATTCACTTGACGATATTGGAAGCATTGTAGTATCGTCGTTTGATCATAGAATCCCCCTACATGTAAAGAACGAGGTTCCTTGGATTAAAGCAGGGCTTATAGTGTCATTAAGACCGCTAAGTATTTCAAGACTTGTCAACGATGAAGTCGATTGTCTATTTCTAAGGAGAGATTATACTGATAGTGAGTTGATACGTGAAGCCTTAGATTTAGGATTGCAAGTCTACGTCTGGGTAATTAATGATAAAGTGGAAGCTGAGAAATTATGGTCTCTAGGCGTATATGGCATAGTGACTGATAAACCTCAGCTCTTTGTTAACGGTGGCTAAGAGCCATGATGCTGCTCTTTGAAGGTTTAGGTGTATTCATAGTTAGTTTTCTAGCTTCCTTTTTAATAATGCCTAAAGTCATAGAATTCTCCCGGAAGAGAGGCTTTGTGGGTAAAGATGTCCATAAACCGGGTCAGCCTTTAGTTCCAGAGATGGGCGGGCTTGGTATTCTCTTTGGCTTGCTTATGGGTGTTATTGCTTATAACGTTATGTCGTTGAGGCTCGAGGCTTGGCCAATAGTATTCATAAGTTGCGTTTTCATAGCTGGAGCTATAGGTATTTGGGATTATCTCGTGACGCTAAAAGGCACTACAAAGACTATTTTAACCATTATTGCATGTATACCCTTAATTTTAGGCGCTATTTTATGCCCATCAGAAATAGTGATAGGCAGGCCTGAGGTCCCATTTATAGGCCGCATGAGATTTACATTAATATATTGGATTTTACTGCCATTCGCTATAGCTGCGCCAGCAAATGCTGTTAATATGATTGATGCCTTTAATGGCGTCATGCCTATTACCTCTATTTTCAGCGTCTTGGGATTGCTTGTGGCATCCATAATGCTTGGTAGATGGGAGGCAATGATTATGTGCTTAATACTACTAGGAGCATTGCTGGGATTTCTACCATACAACTTATACCCATCAAAAGTCTTCGCAAGTGATGTTGGGAGCTTGGCTGTTGGAGCAGCTATTGGCGTTATAGCTGTTGTTGGCAGACTTGAGATCATTGGAATAGTGGCGCTGATGCCTCAGATAATGAATGCTTTTTATATACTGGCATCAGTCAAAGGGCTTTTAGAGAGAAGACAGATAAAGGAAAGGCCGACTATGGTTCTCAATGATAACATCATAGCTGCGAATAAGAGCGAGAAAGCACCTATGACTTTAGCCAATTTGATATTATCTAGAGGTCCTCTTCGCGAGCCTGACTTAGTTAAGTCCTATGCAGTGTTATCCTTCTTCTCCTTCATATTGTCAATTATAACAGCATATCTCATGGTGATAACATGAGGAGTTTGAAGTATACGATCGACATTATTGGGATAATGATTTTAATATGGTGTTTAATGTTGGCTATGCTATTGCTAATAGATAGAGTGGTTGTGAATATTAGAATTCCTATCGAGGGGGTCATTGGCTCTATCGTCAATAATGGCATTCAATTAGTAATAGCTGGGATTATGTTTTTAGCTTGGCTATTTTTATGGTATCGATTAACCGTGTATTGCCGAAAGAGAAGGCTTAAGCTTTGGAGTAAAAGCTCTCAATTAAGTTCATGATTTTTGTTAGCGGATCTTCCATGAAGCTCCATAACTTTTTGCTTAACTCCTGTTGCTTGGCTCTTAGTTCATCTATGTTGGATAGCGAAGTTATTGTTATATCAACTAGCTCTTCACTTTTAATTCTCTTGAGAAGACCGAATTCTATAAGAAAGCGCTCTACATGCATGAGCTCTTTGGGGTAATAGGAGAAGGATGGCGCTCCTAGTAAGGCTGCTTCACATGTCATCGTTCCCCCAGACCCTATGAAAAGTGTGGCTTTTCTTAGTAGTGAAGGTCCATAGATGGGCTTTCCGAGGATCATTACGTTCTTGAAGTCTTTAAATCTAGACTTTAAATGCCTCATCTGCCAGTTGTATCTAGGCAGAACTACTATCAAAGTGTCAATGACCTTTTGAGCTAAAATTGCTATTGAGTCTTCAATTAGCGTTGGCTTATTGAACATCATATATGAGGCGTGAACTTCCTCAATCCTTATGACTATGAGGTGTTTGAATCGCTTTACCCTCGGTATGACCAGCCTATCCTTAATATTGAGGTGTTTAAGCCACATAACTGGGTCTAGGGCTTGATATTGAATTACGTTCTCACTGGGGATTCCATATTTAACCCACTCTTCTTTCGGTACAACCCATGGAGTTAGTAGCTTAGAGCTTAAAGGGACTGTGAGCTTTGCAACTGCAGTTGAGTGCGGCGAATCATTAGCTAATATGTGAGGTATCCCCAGCCCAAATGCTACTCTAGCAGCATCAGGCGATGTTGATAAAGCAATGTCAGGCTTAAACTTTTCAATGAGCGGAGTCAGCTTCTTCATTCTGTTAATGCTACATACGAGCTTTCCATAGAGCGTTCCTCCACCGTGTCTTCCAATGACTTGAGCGTTGACTTTAAGCTTCTTAGCTAAGAAGTCGATTTCTCTATATCTTCGTGTTGTCACTAAGACGTTCAATCCTCTTCTCTGAGCTTCATCTATTATGGGTTTGTAGAACATTAATTGCTTTGGTGTTAAGTATTCAACCCAGATGTTCAATTTTAAGCCTCCAAGTTATGCGATTTAAACCACATATAATTGAAGGCATCAAGTAATAGCTTTATCATAGCAACGTTTTCGGTGTAATATGGTAACGCTACGACAGGTCTACCCGGCATAGCAACTAAATGTAGTATGAAGGCTGCTTTCTTGAAGTCAACAATCATTCCTCTAACGGGATAAGGCTCTCCATCATATAGCCTAACCTCTATCCCAATGGCTTTTGCCTCAAAGGGTTTTTTCGAAATTTCAAGACTTGAGCGATGAATTAATGCCTTAACCTTTACTCCTTGTGTTATTGCATCTATAAGATCTTCTTTTATGACGTCAAGCCAAGTAAAGAGATACGTCAGTATGTCTATTTCTTGTTTGGCTGAAGCTGTCATGTGTTTTGTGTAGTGCTCCATTTCACTAAAGCTTGAAAGTTGCTTTAGGGTTTCCGGCGGACTTAAACTCAGCCTGTTATTCCAGTATATTGGCTCTAGAGTCAATGAAAGCTCTCTTGCCTTTGCTTCCAGTCTACGAAGCCCTTCTTCCATCATCGACTTGACGTAGGCTGCATAGCTTCTTAATGCCAATTTAGGTTGAATAGCTTCAAATCTCTTTGGTCTACCGCTAATCTCCAATACCATTCCTTTTGATTGAAGGCTCGTCAATACGCTGTAGACCCTAGTTAAGGGAACATTTGAGGTCTTGCTTATCTCTTCAGCTGTAAGCCCGCTATTTTTAATTAATGCGTAGTACACTTTGGACTCATACTCTGTTAATCCTAGCTCTTTGAGCTTGTCTACGACGTCTGACATGAAAACCTTAATATACTCTTTTAAACAGAAACTCAGTTAAAATTTACTAGTGGTTTATATGGCTATCTTCGATCTCTCACCAGTTGATGTACTTAACGAGCTTAGAGCTAGCAGGCTAAAGGCCTGTGTTGTTGGTCTTGGAAGAATGGGTTTGCCTATGGCATGCGTATTAGCTGAAGCTGGATTCAATGTTGTGGGTGTTGATGTAAATAGGGAAATTGTGGATTTAGTGAATAGAGGAGGTGGATTTGAGGATGAGCCAGGTCTGACAGATGAAGTTAAGAAGTGGATTTCAGCTGGAAGGCTTAAAGCTTATACGAGCTTTGGCGTTATCGAAGAGAGTGATGTAGTATTCATAGTGGTTCCCACTAAAGCTATTGGCTCTAAACCTGATTATGGTATTCTCTATAGTGCATCGAGGAGCATAGGAGAACACATGAATAGAGGATTGCTCGTGATTTTATGTAGTACTGTCGGACCTCTTGTAACAGAGAGAATGGTTAAGAGGGGATTGGAGGATGCTTCAGGTTTTAAGGCTGAAGTCGACTTTGGGCTAGCTTATAGCCCTATAAGGGCAACGGCTGGTAGAGTTATTAAGGATTTAAAGTCCTATCCTCGTGTTGTTGCTGGACTTAGCAGTAAAAGTCTTGAGCTAGCCTCAGCGATCATAAGTCAGACGACAAGTGGTGGCGTCGTTAAGGTTTCTTCTGTTAGAGTAGCTGAAATGGTTAAACTTGCTGAGAACGTGTATAGGGATGTCAACATAGCCCTAGCTAATGAGATAGCCCTCATATGCGAAAAGCTGGGCATCGACTATAACGAGGTTGCCAACGCGGCTAATACCCAGCCTTTCTGTAATCTTCACATTCCCGGTCTTGGCGTTGGAGGGCATTGCATTCCACATAACCCCTATTTCATGATCAATTATGCTTTATCTGAGGATATAAGGCCTAGTCTAATGATTACTGCTAGGAACATTAATGACTCTATGCCAAAGCATACAATTAAGCTCATAGTTAATGGATTGAGAGATTGTGGAAAGGATGTTCATGACTCCATCATAGCCATTTTAGGAGCAGCATTTAAACCTGATTCAGCTGACCCAAGATATTCGCCTGTCGAGGAGCTTTGTGACGAGCTTGAAGTTTTAGGTGCTGAAGTTAGGGTTTACGATCCTTTGGTGCCCATTGATGCTCTTAAGGACATGGGCTACGATGCCTATGAGGAGTTGGAAGAAGCCGTTAATGGTGTGGACTGCATCGTTATCGCCATGCCGCACAGCGTATTTAAAGAGGAACTTGAAAGTAAGCTTCAGGAGATTTATGATTATGCGAGGAAGCCGGCTTTGATAGTTGACTGCTGGAGGATACTGGATTCAAGCAAGGTCAGATCGCTGGGATTTAAGTATAGAGCTGTGGGGAGAGGACTTGAGGGATAACATAAGGGTATCAGTTATAGGCGTTGGCTTCTGGGGGAGAAACCACGCCAGAGTGCTTAGTGAGCTTGAGGGCGTTACGTTGGAGTCCGTCTATGACGTTAAATTTGATGTTGCAAAGAGCATAGCTGAGAAGTATGGCTGTCGAGTGGCTGAAAACCTTGATGATGCGATAAGGCGTAGCGATGCTGTGACGATTTGTACTCCAACCTCAACTCATTTTGAAGTAGCAAAGAGAGTTTTAGAAATGGAAAAACCTCTTTTAATTGAAAAGCCCATAACCGCCAAAAGTTCTGAAGCATTAAAGCTCATAAAGAAAGCTGATGAGAAGAACTTGCTCTTAATGGTGGGTCACGTTGAGAGATTCAATATGGGATTTAAGCGAATCTACGATTTAATCGAGAGAAGAAAGCTTGGAGAGCTCATATCCATTAGAACCAAGAGAGTTTCAGGAGGTTCAGTTAGAATATTGGATGTCGGTGTTATGCTTGATCTAGCAATTCACGACTTAGACTTGATAATGGCTCTTACGGGTTCAGCTCCTTCATACATATACTCAATTGCTGGCTCTAGATATTCGCCTAACGAGGATTATGTCTACGTCATGTTAAGCATGGAAAATAACGTTCAGGCTTACGTGGAGGCTTCATGGCTAACTAAACGTAAGATCAGGGTAATGGAGGTAACTGGAAGTGAAGGTATTGCTGAGCTCAACTTTCTAAGTCAAGAAGTTACGGTTAAACTGAGTGAGGAAGAGTTTAAATTGTCTGGAGTGTGGATAGAGCCCTTAAAGCTTGAGCTTGAAAACTTTGTTAAATCCATTAAAGGGTTAGAGAAACCCCTAGTAACGGGGGTTGATGGTTATAGAGCTCTTAGGTGTGCTGAATTAGCTTTAGAGGCAGCTAGGCTTAGGAGGCCTGTTAAAGTTGGATTCGACGCTTGAAATTAATGAAGAGATGGTGAAGTACACGCATAGGCTGATGAGTTTGGTTATAGAAATCGATGAATATTGGAGGAGAACTTCGCCTTTCCATAAGTTAAGCCAAGAAGACTTGGGCAATCTTTTGAAATTATTGAATGAGATTGAAGGCTTGATCTCTAAGTTAAAAGAAAGGCTTGGTTTTAAGCCATAGGTCTAACTTCAATATGCATATCGAAGCGCCTGCTTATTTTGTCAAGCTTCTTGCGGCATTTCTTCATTACCAGCGATAGATAGTGGCGGGGCACATAGACGAAGGCCACGCCTTCTTCTGGCACTTCAACTTCAAAGTCTGGCGTAACTCTGCTTAGAGCATGTTCCAAGGCCTTTACGATCACTGCATCAGAGGCCTTTAAGCCCTTCTTTATTGGTACTACAAAGGTCCTTTCTCCGAAGACGTACATTTCATATTCAGGTTCATCAGTCAAGAAGTCCTTAACGACTACCACCGGTCTCGCTAGATCCTCCTCTTTAAGGCCATGAGGTATCTTAATTGTAGTTTCAATCGAGTACACCTTCTTCACGTTTCCCTCACTTATGAAGAGCACCGTATCGACAATTGAAGGTATCATACCCAGCTCTACTCTGCCAACAAATCTCTGTATAGCGTCTATTGGTGAAGTCGCGTGGACTACTCCAACCATTCCCACACCTGCCAACCTCAAGTCGGCGTAGAGCTTGAAGTCCTCTGTATCTCTCATTTCATCGAATATCGTATAGTCGGGCCTGCTTAACAGCAAGACATCGTGGATTTCCTGTGATGATGCCATGCTCTTCGAGTACTGAGTGATTTCATGTGGTAGTTGTAGGTCTCTTGGAGCTTCAATGGTCTTGACTATCTTGTTCTTCCTCCTATAGTACTCCGCTAATGCTTGGGCAAATGTGCTCTTGCCCATACCGGGTGCTCCAGCTATTAGTATGCCTTCAGCATGCGAGTCAAGCCTCTCTATGAGCTTTAGAGGTAAGTTGTAGTCTTCTAGGCGTAGCTTAGCTATTGGTCTAACAGCCGTAAGCTCCAATCCATCTGAGAATGGAGGTCTCGTTATGACTATTCTATAGCTTCCTAGCTGTATTATAGTTGAAGTCTCCCTATCAACTTCTATGAAGCCATCAGGTGAGCTTCTAGCTTTTTCTATGACCTCAGTTATAATGGTTTGAAGTTCTTCATGAGCCATCGGTATGTCTCTTATAGGTTCAAAGGCCCACTTGCCTGGCTGTCCTCTCTTAGCGTATGGTATAACTCCTTCTTTTAGATGAACGGACATCGTCTTATAGTCGAAGTACTCTTCGAGTTTAAGTTTGCCTTCAGGCTTTACGTATATGACGTTTATTCCCATGGCTTCAGCGACTTTAGCCATTATTAAGTCGCATGTTATGAGAGAGCCTTTGAGGTCTAGTGCTAGTTCTCTGATCATCTCATTGAGAGCTTCAGGTGAGAGCTTCTGTCCTCCATTCATCTCCCCGACAAAGACTAACTTCACGTTCTTCTCTTCACATATCTTTCTAAGCCTTGAGAGCTCCTCCAGTCCTGAGAAATCGTTGAACTTTGCTTTTCTCTCGAATTCGCTTATTATAGCTCTATGAATCACTAGCCTATTCTTAACTACATCGTTTTCAACAAGCCTTCTTACAACTCCTGCCTCTATAGCCAAGAGGTCAGGTATGTATATTTCAGAGCTTAACATGACTCTTAACTCGCACCTCTCATTAAAGTCAACCTTAGCTTAATCGTAGAGTGTTTTATAAATGTTTTCGATGGCTAGTTAAGATAAGAAAGTGTTATATGGTGATTGAAAATGAAGCTAACCAGCAAGCTGTACTATTATCCTGAGACTGGATTTACCTCAAATTCGTACATAGTAGAGGATGGTATCAGGATTTTGGTCGATCCCGGTCATTATAATCATCTTCGAGATTTAATTGAGCTTATGAGCGAAGATGGTTTCAGCTTAAGTGACATAGACTGGATAATTGTAACTCATGCTCATGTGGATCATTGCGGCGCGGTTTATGATATTCAGAGAAAGCATAACATTAAGGTTGCAATGCATGAAGCCGAAAAGCAATACATGTTTGAGCAGGCAAGCTACTTTCACAGGCTTTTAGGTGAGCATATGCCTCTTTTCACTGTGAACCACTGGTTTAAAGGTGATAAGTGCGCTGGTATAGGCGATTTAGGATTGATAATACTGCATACGCCTGGACATACACCCGGAAGTATATCGATATACTCACCTAAGAAGAAGTACTTGATTTCAGGTGACTTAGTTTTTCAGGGTGGTGTTGGTAGAACGGACCTTGGCGGAAGTAGTGAGATGCTTAAAAGATCCATTGAGCTTGTCTCTCAACTCGACATAGAAATGTTGTTGCCAGGCCACGGCCCTCTTGTTGTGGGTAAGAATGAAGTAAAAAGGAACTTCAGGTTCGTGAAAGAGTTCATAGAGTACTTTGTTTAATACGACTTTACGCTTTCCAGTGAAAGTTAAGCTGAGGGAAAAAATAAAGAAGGGGCTCCCTATGATGTAAAGGAGTGTTGAGCTTGTCTATCTGGTGATGGACGTGAGCCACATAAATCTAATATACATGACAGAGGGCTATCAAGGTGAGCTTAAGAGAATAAGGGTAGAAGAAGAAATATACGAGTACGTAATAAGCACAAGAGCTAGATGGGAGCCAGTCATAGCGATAGAAAAAGTAGTCGTTAAGGCTAATAGTGTGCATCAAATAAACATTAGGCCCATAAAGTTAAATCCGGATGAATTGATACTGCCATGCCCAGTAACGTGGAATAGTCTTGGACACGTAATAAGCATAGGACATAAAGGTGCTCCACAAAGAGTAGAGAAAGCAAGAACCTTTGAATACGCTAATTTCCTAGCCTTCAGAGATGGGACTATAATGGAAGGAGACTTGCTGGGCGTATTAAACGTGTTTCCAAAAGCAACCTTAATGCCCATATTAAGGAGTAGTAGCACTGGGCGAGAGGTTCCTCCACCATATAGAGGTTGACGCTATGTTATCAAGCCCATTTTCTTTACGAGGTCTTTAACCGCCAATAGAGCAGGGCTATCGCTTGGAAGCTTTAATAGCGGTATGCCTTCTAAGTTGAAGTGAGCTATATTCTCATCGTATGGTATAATTCCAAGTGGCTCTACGCCTATCTCTTCAGCGTATTTGTGGAGTAAGTCCTCCTTATCTAGAGGAAATCTATTTCCTACAAGGAATATCCTTTTGAATTGTATATGCACTTCTCCTGCTAACTTCTTTATTCTGGATGCGGTTAAGAAGCCCATTTTGCTTAGATCCGTTACTATCAACATGTAATCGACATCTCTATCCGTTCTTCTACTTAAGTGTTCGAGGCCAGCTTCCATGTCCATTAGCGTTATTGCATAGTTCTTTGATAGGGTATCTACAACCTCTGTTAATACGTCATTTACCATGCAATAGCAGCCCTCACCTTCAGTTCTACCCATGACCAGAAGATCGAATTCGGAGAGCTCCTTTAAGACTTCAAATACTTTGAACTCCAGCAAGTCCCTTTTTGATAACATTGGTGGGAGCTCTCCTCTATCAATGGCTTTTTTAAGCTCGTTAGTCACATCACCTACGGTTTTTTGAACTTCTACGCCTAGCACTTCTGGCAGATTGGAGTCAGGGTTTGCATCAACTACTAATATGGATTTAACTCCTGAGTCTATGAGCGTCTTTAGTATTAAGGCTGTGGTCGATGTCTTGCCTACTCCTCCTTTACCTGAAACTGCTATTACTAGTTTCTCGCTTTTTAACACATTAATCACTCCTCGCTGAAGTTAAGAAAGGGTAATAAAAATGTTAGCAGGAAGTTTGAATTCGAGAAAAATGGGAGGTTTAAGCTGACTCTAGTTCTTTCTTTAATATTCTTTCCACGTATTCTGGTATGCCTGATGAGTCCCTTGGTCCCACTAAGACTTTCCATCCTGGTAAGAGCTCTTCAAGCTCGCCGCTTAGTCTAGCTGCTCTACCAGGTATTACTAGGACTTTCTTCTTGAGCTTCTGGTCTAAACCGCTTGACTTTATAGCCTCAGCGAATTTCTCTGCTGTTAATCTCCTACCTGCAACTGATGACTCTACGCTTATGCCTTCGCTATCAGCTACAACAAGGTAGGCATCCATCTTCGAGTTCTCTATGTCGCCCTTGACTAAGAAGTACGTTAATGCAAAGTTGCCAGTTATGAATACTGGTGATGTATCTGTTGGCTTGCCTATCTCATATACTCCAGGCTTGACTGATGGTGGCACTCTCGGGTCTGTGTAGACGTTTTGTCTCCATACGAGGATAGGCATTAACACCCACATGTCAAGGCTGTGCATTATCATGAGATCTGCGAATCTAGTCATTAATATTGATGCTATATAGGACTCCTTCATCTTCCTCTCTACTTCATCTCCTTCTTCCATCCATACTACGGCTGGCACAGCCATTAATGGAAAGCCTACAGCCTTGTCCTCCTTCTCTATGGCTGCCCTTCTAAGCATTGTAAACATGTTAACTGTTTCTGCTAATGAGCCTCCTCTTACGAATGTTCCTGGATCCAGCACTATGTCTTCTATTCCTGCGCTAATAAATGTTGAAGCTAGGCTTTTCAGCATGTCGAGATTTCCTGGAGCTGAAATTGCTATTGGGCATTTGTATTTACTGGCTAGGTCAAGCATTTCCTTCCAATTATCCTTAGTTGCCGCATAGATTAGAGGTCTCTTATCACCGACAACTGTTAGTGCTTCTTCCATGACGTCTGGGCTATAGCTACATAACACTAATGGTAATGACGCATTCTTTGAAAGTACATCCGCAGCTTTAGCGAATTTTTCGGGGCTATCGGATGTGCATCTAAGAGCTATTAAGTTGAGCCTTAATGGTTGGCCTATTCTCTCAAATACGAATGACTCCACGGCTTTGGCCCTATTAATCAAGGATTGCTCATCCATTTCATCGGTTACATCTATCGCTATGGCTGTTGGGTTATACCACGTGAGTTCATGCCTATACATG
>Ga0190310_1000623_pt1 | contig 11671 bp, 17 predicted proteins | sample 48700778_MG_FD_165059 | JGI IMG/M metagenome (GOLD analysis project Ga0190310, IMG submission 165059) | Hydrothermal vent sediment bacterial communities from Southern Trench, Guaymas Basin, Mexico - 4870-07-7-8_MG | ecosystem: Environmental > Aquatic > Marine > Hydrothermal vents > Sediment ... | reverse complement strand
ATTCAGTTAGGTTTCTTTTATTTTGAATCTTCACAATTAACTAAACTCTTTATAGCTATTTAAATTATCTATGAATTTGAAGATTGAGAATTAGTAATAAATTCTTGTATCTAATGGTTCTATTATGAAAATTCTATTTATTTCAGATGTTCATTTTGAAAATCAAGTTTTCTATGGTGTTGATGAGTCAAAAGCATGGAATTGGTTATTGAGTATTGTAGATTTTCACAAACCTGATCTTATTCTTTCAGCTGGTGATTTAGGTACTGCAATTACTATAGAACATATTAATGAAGTTTTGAAGAAATGTAAATTCTATACAATCTATGGTAATCATGATAATGTTGAAGTTCTTGAAAAATCTGGTATCTTACTAAAAGATGGTGAATTAATCAATGTAAATGGTGTTAAAATAGTTGGTATAAATGGTATTGTCAGTATTTGGACACCTGTAAAAGGAGGTGTACCTAGAAAAGCACCTCATGTATTTCTAGATATTGCAAAGAAAGTACATGAGAAATATGGTAATTCAATAGATATTTTAATTATTCATGAAGTACCAAACTTACCAATTTACAAAGGAATTCTTCAAATAGATTGGACAAAAGACGTTGTTAAAGAAGCAATTGAAGTTATTAAACCAAAACTTTGTTTAAATGGTCACATACATAAAATACCATACACGTATTATAGATGGAAAGGTATTCATTACTTAAGAGTTGAAAGTAGTCAACATCAAAAATACTACGCAATCATTTACTGGAATAGAAAATTAATTGAAATTTGGAAAGACAAAACCAAAATAACAACAATAACAATATAAAACAAGATGAAAGCGGTTGGTTACATTAGAGTTAGTACTGAAGAACAAGCTTATGGTATTGAGGCTCAGAAAGTTGCGATTGAGAATTTTTGTAGAACTAGGAATTATGAATTAGTTGATGTTTTTGTTGATGAAGGTGTTTCAGGTAGTATACCTGCATTTGAACGTCCTGGTTTTAAACAAGCAATTGAATATGCGAAAAGTAATAACATTAAGATTTTAATAATTTACGCACTTGATAGACTAGGACGATCATTCTACGACATATTCGAAACATTGAAAAAACTAGAATTCGAATTTGGAATACAAGTAATTAGCATACGTGAAGAATTCCTACAAACACTTGATCCTAGAATCAGGGCTTTAATATTATCTATATTATCATGGGCTTCCTGGTATGAAAGATTTCTCATACGTGAAAGAACTAGGTTAGCAATGCAAAAAGCCAAAGAGAAGTTGAAACGAGTTGAATTAACACCAGAGCAAGAAGAATTGATAATACTTGCTTATAAATCAGGTAAATCAATTAGGAAAATAGCACAAGCAATGAAAATATCGGAGTTTAAGGTAAGGCAAGTCCTTGTAAAACATGGATTACTAACAGTACCAGAAGATGTATGTCCAAAATGTTTCCACAAAATGAAATTTGATGACCAATACCAAACACTATACTGCCCAAACTGTGGGTATTTAAAAGTCAAGTAAATGCAACAGTAATGTATTTCTTATTACCTGATGTGAGAAAAACAATGATGTTAAGTGTGTAACCATCGAAAACTGCAAATCCTGTTAAATCATTGTTACAATCATAGATTAAAAACACAAGATTGTATTCATCTTTAAGTACTTTTACATTCCTGTACTTAACCTTATGTTTCTTAAGCAAATACTCAATTATCTTTAACATAATGTCTTCATCAATTGAAATATCATCATGAATACCTAAATTCTGCAATATCTCATAAGCATTGTACCAATAATAGAAAAATTTTGGTCTTAACTTATGAATCATGTTCATCACTTTTTAGTAATTTCTTTACTTCATAGAGATCGTATATTTGAAAACTCCACTTATGTCTATACTTTGCAAGACTAGCTATCATTTTGTACTTAACTTGTTTATGCAAAATTTCAATTCCTTCTTTAGCAATATTAAAAGCTAGTTCATCACCTATGTTTACCAACTTTCCTTTGCTTTGGCAATGTTTTAAAACATCACGAAGATCAACACTTTGATTTTTGAAAATGTTACAAAATTCAGGATGTTTATTACATAAGTAATCTACATAATCTTCGTAACATTCCACAATTTGTTTAAAATACTTGAGCACAATTGTTTTGACTTTAAATAAATCAAGTTTTACAACATGACAATCTGTTGTACCTAAATACATACATTTATCTCGACTTGGGAAACCTCTACAACTTAAGAAATCACAAACATCTCTAGTAATTGATTTTAAACCATATCTAACCTCTAGTAAGAGAATTTCATTAACCATACCCATCACTTTACATACTTATTTCATCTGAACATATTGCAATTGTCATTGGTTCTATTTGATTTGTTTTTGCTATAAACCACGAAACCACAATTTTACCAAAAAATCTAGGATCTTCGCTTACCTTTAGCATAAATTCCTTAAATTCTTCCCAAGATAGTGGTTTAAGTCCAATACTTACAAGATTTTCATTAAACTTATAATATATACCACGTTTTTCACTAGTTTCATGAAGTAAATCAATTCTTGTTAGAACAGGTTCGCATTTCTTACTAGCTATTTCCCAATAAGTTCTTATCAATATCTGTAGAAGTTTTGAAAAATCTTTTTCAAGAATCTTTTCTTCAATTAACTCAACAGTATACTTCACCTTAACTTTTCTACCTGCATATTTAGAAGGTAATGAAATCCATATTAGAACGTAAGCTTCTCTCTTGTCTTCACGATATTTAACAATAAATTCTTTTTCTTCCTCTTTAATTATTACCATTTTTGCTCACCTTACTTACATGATTTTTTGCAATATGATCAACAACTTCTTTTAAAGTACCTTGAAAACTGCAGAATGGACATTGGTAAAGATGTACTCTAACTGCAGGTGGGTAAAACTCAAATGGTAATCTCTTTGTAAATCCTATATTCTTCTTAACAACTTTCAACTCAATTTTATGTTCTTTCTTTAAATGTCTTTTTATTGCAATAGACGATAGAATTAATCGAGCCGTATTATATTTGTCGAAACGTGCTAAGTGAGATATTGAGAATTTAATCCAAGCTTTAAACATTAATTCCTTCTTACAGATTGGACAATAAATTGTTAATATACCATCAAAATACCAAACTTCCTCAATGTCTTCCCAATCAAGCTCATTCAATTTATTTCTCTCTTTTTCAATATCTATTTTTCTTCCTCTAAGAACGTGATAAACATCACTATTTTCAGGTTTAAAATAACTATCGAATTCCTCTCCAGAATCCTTGTGATTTGATGATAAGTATTTTACATTTATAAAGAGGATTCTCATAGCCCCTCTGGGGAAATTTTCCCCAGAGGGGTTTATAAACTTTTCCTTAAGAAAAATTGAAACTTTAGAGCTCAATAATTAATACAATGTGTTAAACTATGAATGTCAATCAAGTAAATGCAACATTTTAAACATTACCCTATGTGAGACCCAAACCCTCACACACGAAAAACAAGAAAAAAGAAACTGAACATGGGAGATACCGCTCCCCCGCAAATACATTAATGTATAAAAATTTTTATTTTAGTTATATGAACAAGTGGTTAATGAATGATTTAGTTTTACAATGTGGTAAAGTCTACATACTTGGTATAATATTGGATTTTTTGAAAAAGTATTGTAATGATATTTGTCGAAAAGATATTGCAATGACTTTTGAATATTTTATACCACAGTTACACTCTTTATTCAATAACAATAATTTTGCAAGTACACTTCTAGATTTTCTTAAATATGTTAATAATCATGCAATAGATGTAGATTTATTTGAAAAATTTAGAGAAGAATGTGAATTGGATGATCAAGATTGTTTAATTAAAATTGTAAAGAAAATTAAACATATTGAAACAGATAAGTACATTATTAAACAATATGTGGAAAAATACATATCATGTAGAAAATTTGTTTTAAAAAATCTTCCTAAAATAATCAATATAATAGAGGAAAATCTTCAGAAAGAATTGAGTATTCTTAAAGAAATGTTTATAGTATGAAAAAGCCTTTGTTAAATGTTGAGGAGTTGTTACAGATTGAAAGTGAGAGAGAATTACGTGTAGTTATTGCACTTAGGTGTTGTTCAAGGTGTGAATACGCTAGTAAATGCTTCCGTAGAGATTACTGCGACAAAATCTACAGATTATATAGGTATTACCTGAAAAAATGGAGAAAAATCAAGGGAAAATAATGCTATGGAAATTGGAAGAGAAAGGAGAATGAGTTTGTGAGTTATGCAAGGCATTTAAGTGGTGTTAGTTTTAATGCGGTTTTCAAATCATCAGCTAGGTAATACCTACTAACACGAATTACAATAGCTTTGATCATTAACCCGTAGTCATCAAATAACGGTGTTTCAATTGGATTTACAACAAATTCATAATACTTACCATCAATTTCCGCAACTATATGTTTTTCATAATCATCAAATACACGAATTATTTTATATCCTAGTTTTTTCAAAGCCTCTTCAGTTGCTGTTAAAGGATCGTAATCACCATTAAGTACAATACGATCAATTGCATATGGTCTATCAGCACATATACCTGGCATGTAATAGATTTTCACAATTGTTTTTTCAACAGCACGTACTGTGTGATATGTTGGGATTTCATTTACCATACCTCTCGCCAAGTTAATTACTGCATGGAAGTTTATAAGCTTTACTTCATGTGAAAATGTGAAGTTTCTATGTTCTGGATGTTTCAAAGTTTTGACGTTTTGTTTTAAAACCGCTAATTACTCTATATAGGTATGTGTAGTGAATATATCATAAGGGGTCGTGTAATTAAAGCTAGTACACATTATATTATTAAGATCAGTCCTGATGTTTATGAGAAATTTTCTAAGTTTAAACGTATTAAAGCAATTGTTAGCGACAGTGTTAATAATGTAGAGTTTTGTCTAGAATTTAGAAAGTGGAGTAATGGTACGCATTTTCTAATACCGTGTAGTAAAAAAGAAAGTATGATACTTCATCAACTTTTTCACGGTAAGGAAGTTACTGTTAAAATAATTGAACCAGTTGATAAGATTGAAATAACTAAACTATTGCAGGAATTTATTGAAAATTGGATGTTTATTACAAGAACTAAAGATGCTTACATCTATTGCACTGAATACAATAACAAATTAATTATACAAGTTAGGAAAAACCAAATACCAACAGGAACATTTAGTCAAGAAGAACTAAAGAAAATTTATTTTGGCGAAGGTTTTGAAATTAGAATAGATAAGGCTAGAGTAATTGAAAAAACTTGTGAAGAAATTGAAAAGAAATTAAGTTACTCTAAATAAACGTATTCAAACCTAGCATAAACTTTTTTCCTCACTTCTTTCACTATGTGAAATGAAGAATGTGAATAGAAAGTGAATGATCCTTGCAAATATTCTAAATATCTTGAATAAATTTAAAATACATTTTCTAAATGTTATATATGAGGTTACATTACTTATATTATTCTTGGTGGTGTTTGACGTTTTATTTCTTCTTCTAGCTTTTCTACCGTTACTCTCGATATTTTTGATATTGCATTTGACATTCCTGTTATGTAAATCCAAGCTTCTAAAGGACTATATTGTTGACCAAGCTCTTTAAAAACCCTAACCATAAGTGCTGTAATAGCCTCGATTTTCTTATCAGTTTCACTACATATTCTAGATTTTTTACATTTACTACAATGTGTATTTATGAAATACTCAATTGTTTTCTTAAAAACATTAATAATTTCATCTGCATAAACACCAAATTGATCATTAAATTGATCATTACTCACAACATAGTGAAAAACCCCAAACTTATATAGATTTCGAAATTTTGTATCTAGAAATTTATATCACCTTTAGTTCACTTCTTTTTCATTACTTTCTACATGAGTAATATATTTTGAACCTTTAGCCATACCGAATGCACATGCTAAGTCAACTGTTAATTCATGTAAATTAGTATATGATGGATTACTAATAGCTTTATAAATAAGATCAATTCTAGACCTTACCAATTCAATAACTTTTTCAATACTAACTTCATTTGTTGAAATGATTGTAAAGTCAATATTTAAATACTTTGTGATGAATTTCATATTGAAATGCCTAAGTTGCCAAAGTATGTTGTTGATGAACTTAGAGAAGCTATTTATCACTATATGTGTATTGAAGGTCTTGGACTTAGTGAAATAGCTAGAAAATTAGGAAAATCAAAAGGAAGTATATACTACTGGATTAAAAAACTAGAAATAAGGTGTGAATAAGAAATTAAGAATAGAATTTTAATAAATGTACTGCCCATGAATTCTAGATATTATCAATATAACATTCATTTAAATCTTCTCTATTCTTGACACTCTTTGGACAATAGTAAATTTTACGTAATCCAGTCCAATTTCTTTCCTTAACGTTATACTCAATGCAATACCAAATTTTACCATCTTCATCTTGTTGTATACACATTTCATTATCTATAAAAACTGGATTTCGATACTTATCCTCCCACCAAGCTTTTCTAATTGTTTTTTCAATAACTGTTATTCCTGCATGTGTTAAAGTTCTTATAAAGTTAAGTACTTTGTAAAGTTCTGGTTCTGGTAATTTATTATTATAATTATCATAACCAATATAGACAATGAATGGCTCAATATCAATTACCCATTTTGTAAAAATCTCTAAATCAAAATCTATAATAGGTTCAATAGATATAAATCTTCTAAGTTTTGGTCTAATTTCCTTGACTTTAAGCATTGCTTTATATCTTTGACTTGGTAATGGTGCTTTAGTAAAATACATGACAATATCATCTCTATTTGTTTCAATAGTTACACCAAGTATAACATTTTCAGGAAAATCATTAATAAACTCTAGATATCTTAATGGATTCTTCGTAAGAAATAGAAAATCAGTATTTGGAAATTTCTTAACATGATTAATAATTAACTTAATCCAATCACTTGGAACAACAGAACAAAATAAATCACCCATATCAACTACAAAAACAAATTCACCACTTTTAAACACCTCATTTAACCTCTTAGGTATTAACTTAGGCTTTGAAAAATCTCTATAGTAACTGACATGTCTTAGCTTAGTCTCAGCATATCTACGAGCATGTTGACTCATAACCATTTTTTGATAGTTTTTGTTTTCTTTTCTTTGTATTGTTGTAATCCACGTTTTGCTATTATGTAAGCACTTGCTTCATGTCTATTCATTCTAAACACCTTCATAACTTCATCATGTTTATCACTATGAGTAGTACCACTTGGATTAACTGGAATACACTTTATGCAATGTTTTTCACATGTTTCTATAATCCATTTAGCAAATTTAGTTTTAAACATAGAAACCTTATAATTATATTTACTTCCAAGTCTTATACCTCTTAATATCCATTCAATCTTTAGAAAACCGAGTTTTTCTGGATCTTCAACACTTACAATAAAACAACCGTAATTAACATAGATATAATTAAGTAGTTTATGAAGTTCTTTAATTACTTCTCCTCTAAGCGTTTTCTTTTTAAATCCTCTAGCTACTAAATGCGGAAATTCTATAACATCCCAATCAATTGGATTACCATTAAGATCTATTAAACACCATGCAATATTATCAAAATTAACGTCAAAACCAAGAATATACCTAACGTCAAAACAAGGTCTACACCATTTCCAATTATAAAAACTTAAGTAAATATCGTATGGGACAGTAATTTGTAATGAGCAATTAGCTATTGAATTACCATGATTATACACATATACTCTAGCTTGATAAGCAAGTTCATTACTTAGTGCTAAATTAATAACATGTTCAATAATTGATTTATGAAGACTTGATTTAGGAATATGAACTTTCAAAATTTTTCTAACAAATGTTTTACCATTCCAAAGATTTAATTCAACATCTATAAATTTTTGATTAATACCTAATAATCGAATATTAACATTTCCTTTATGATATTTATCGCCTCTACATTCAAAAAGAAGCCAATCACTTAGCTCAACTTCGTATAACTTAGAGTAAAACCAATCATATTTATCAACAGAATCTTCTGCATAGAAAGGTGCTAGTTTGAGAAGTGATTTACCAATCTCGTAAACAAACTCGCAACAAGATTCAGCATAGTATTTATTCGGTATGGACTTGTAAACAATTTTATACCATTTACCTTTAAATGATTTTAAACTTTGTAAGAATTCGACTTCAAGTTCTGCAAGTTCTAAAATCTTGTCCAAGAGATCACATACTGCTTGTTTAAAGATTTTACATGTGTTAATTATTAATTCAAAATCTTGATCTGTTACATAGAATGGTAATATTATTGTTCTATAACTCATAGAATCACCTTATTATACCATGTATTCTAAGTACAATCACTATAACTTCTTCTTTTTCTTCATCGAGAAATTTTATGAAATTATGATACTTTTCAACAACCTTACTTGGAATTTCAATGTGATACCTATCTTTTGAAAATTTTGAAATTCTACCAATAAACGTTATACCTTCTAAACTCATGAACTTTTAATATAGACAAAGTTTTAAAAATCTGTCTACATTTAAAATCTTGGTAACCCTGCCCTAACCCGTAGAAAGCCCCATAGGGTGATTGTGAATGAATTGGTTACCCGAAGGGGGATGCCCTACGGGGAATGGGTGGGGTTACACACGGTGATGTTGAATAACCAATCCACAGAAAAAGATGAAGACATTAAAAGATGATAAAAACTATCCAAGCTGAAACCCCAACAATAACAACAACAATGAGTACATCCTACAACAGGATTCCACGTCCTAGAAACAATGTTAAACATCCTAGATTTACTAGTTATAGATTTCACAAGTATAGAAATAAAAAGAATGTTTTTAAATCAAGAATGATAAGAGTATGTATCTCCATAAACTTACAGCTTTTGAAATTGAAATGCCGATTTTAAAATGAATCAAATATCGTTTTAATCAAGTATTATCAGTACTTCATTTCTATTTAATTGTTGGTTTATGTAAAGTAACTTCATGCATGTTGTTACGTATTTTTGTCTAAACTTAATGAACTTGTTAAAAAGTAACAAAGCTATTGAATGTTTTTGTGCATAGATATGCCAAAGTTTGTAAAGTTCATAATTATCGAATTTTCTAACTCTACACTTAAGTACTTGTACATTACTACAATATTTTCGTATTTTATCAATAGATTCTCTAAGTAATGAACATATTTTTCTATATCCACAGAATGAACATAGTAAATAATCAACCTTTGTTGAAATTAAATCAATTAAATTGTGTTTTTCAAGAATTACATAATCAATATCAACATTTTTAATACATGTACTTAACCTTTTTTCAATACCAAGTAATTTATAAATATCTTCTTTTCTTAAGACATCAACGTCAATGTATGTAAATGGTTTTACATCAATTTGTTCAATATTTATTTCATTGTTAGTAAATAACATACCAACTTTAATTATGAAATTCCTAACAGGATGTTCAAATACTATACCTAACTTACTCAATGTTTTGTAAATATTTATACTACATGCTTCAGGACTGTAAACTAAATCATGTGGATATTTACATGGTTTACTAAATGTGTAATTACATACATCACATTTAGTACAACCACCACCTGTTTTAAATAATAAACCATTTACATTCTTTTGAATTCTATACATGATATTCATTGTTATTTTTCTACAATAACTTTCAAGAAGTAAAACACGTCTACTTAATTCAATATGTAGTTTTTCATATTTGCCAAATTTTACTTTATGGTAAAGTTCTGGAAAATAGAAAATTATTAAATAAACATTCCTATATTTTTCAAGTTTTTTAAACAAAGTATCAATTTTAAAACCACCAATTGGTGGACATGACCAAGTTTTGTTAAATTGACTACAGTAAATACATGCTATTCTAGTAAGTGGATCAATAACAAGATCTTCACGGCTTAACTTAACAATTGTTAATAGATTATTCATAGTTTAAGATTGAACATAAGATATCTCTTTTCTTATCGAAAATATTTTCATTAGTTAATTTCTGTACAAGACATTTACTATCACAAATACCTTTAATAAACCAAATACATTTACGACATTTTTCACTAATCATTTCTTCCTTAAGTCTTAAATATTCTTCAAATCCATTAGTACCAAATACATCATGTAATTTAGTAATTTCAGTTAAGTTACATATCTTAAGTTTTTCAATCCCTTTAGCACCTACACATGGATAAATTGATAAGTCAGGAGTTATACAAATATGTTCAACACCACCAATACACTTAAAACCTAGTTTAACACTTGGATTACTCATTATCTTCTCAGCAACTGTAACAGGTCTAAGAAGGAAAAACCAATTAATTGGACAACCAAACCTAAGTGTTACATTCTTATTATAGTCAAGTAAATACCATTCAAGTCTTCTGAAAAACTCAAACCAATCTTTTTCACTTAATACAAGTTCATTCCAATACTTAACTGCTCTACCATGTTTAACAAGTCTTAAAAATGAAACATACTTAATACCATAGGATTCAGCAAATTCTACTATATTTGGAAAATCAAGATAGTTAATTTTAGTTATTAAGAAATGTATACCAAGTGGTACTTCATATTCAAGAAGTATACACATATTTCTTAAAATAGTGTTTAAGTAATTAATTAAGAGATTGTAAATTCTGTCTTTACCAATGAAATTAATGGTAATGTCATTTCTAATAAACATCTTCATTTTATGTAAATCAAGTGTATTAAGTGGAAAATGAATTTCAACAAGTTCATTACCTTTAATTATTAACTTAAGTATTTCACTGTATTTACTTTGAAAAAATGTTAAATCATTAACGTATAAGTTAGTGAAAATCTTAACCTTAACGCCATGTTCTAAAAATTCACTTAATGCTAGTTCTAGTTGTTTAGGTGTTGTAAATGGTTCACCACCAGATATTTCAACTTCATTAACACCAAGATCAATAAGATCCTTAATAACACTCTTAAGCACTTCCTCACTAATAACCAACTTCTTGTTGCTAAGGTATGGGATTGAGTTTGCTGAACAATAATTACATAAACACCAAGTACATGAATTATTAAGTTCAATAATTACTGACTTAAGCTTCATTAAATAACCTACTTAAGAATAATTTATAAATTAAACATTAGCTGAAAAATTATGAAAGTTAGTGATTTTGTAAATCTTGAGAAAATTCGTAAACTTACAGGTATTGATATTCAAGATGTTGAAATTATTTTACAAAAGAAAGTTTATAATTGTGCACGTCCAATTGGATTTGAAAATTGTGTAACAATTAGAAAAGGAGATATATGGGAAGAAAAAGTTTGTGGTTTAATTAAATTAACAGGTATTAAAATTGATGAAGATTTTTGGAAAACAGTGTTGAATAAAGTTGGTGATAAAGGAATAAAGTTAATAATTGCACATGAATTAATTGAATATGCATTTGAAAAGAAAGGACTTTTAGAAAACTCTCCTGAATTAATACATAAAAGTCATGATCTTGCAATTAAATATCAATGTGAAATAGCTGAAATACCATTAAATGAGTGTGTTAAAATATATAAAGAACTTGAAAAAATTGGAAAAGAAGTAAAATG
>Ga0190310_1000620_pt1 | contig 11705 bp, 11 predicted proteins | sample 48700778_MG_FD_165059 | JGI IMG/M metagenome (GOLD analysis project Ga0190310, IMG submission 165059) | Hydrothermal vent sediment bacterial communities from Southern Trench, Guaymas Basin, Mexico - 4870-07-7-8_MG | ecosystem: Environmental > Aquatic > Marine > Hydrothermal vents > Sediment ... | reverse complement strand
TTGGCCCCCCAACGCCAACTACATCTGGCCTCAGCTTCTCAAAGGCCGAGGCAAGGTGCTCCCAGCCCCATCCCAGGGCCGTGCAATCTAGGATGCGAACCCAGATGCCCTTAGACCTCAGGAAGCTAGCTATGTAGGCTAGCCCAATTGGTGGCATGACCGTATCTGCCAGCAGCCACCACCTGGGCTTAGGTGGATCTACGAGGACTACCCTCAAGCCCCGTGGCCTAGGCCCTCAACATATATAGCCTCGTTGTCAAGGCGCATCTGTGCAAGGTCGGTTGGAAGGTAAGGCTAAGGCCTGGCTTGAGGCACTAATGGAGCCTGAGGAAGCACAGGAGCGTGTCTTAGAGCGCCTAACGGCCTGCTACGCTAAGACTAGCTATGGCCGTGAGCATGGCGTATACGTTGGCATGGATATTGAGGAGTTCAGGAGCTCCCTGTCACCTAGGGGCTACGAGGGCTTTAGGCCATACATAGCTAGGGTGCTCAAGGGCGACCTGAACTCCCTCCTGGTCGGCGAGCTCAGCTTCATAGGCATAACATCTGGCACATCTGGCCCACCAAAGGCAATCCCAATAACGGAAGTGGATTTAGAGCATAGGGCAGGCGTTATGGCCTCCTGCCTAGCTGGCCTAGCCTCCTACTGGCACCTTGAGGGCCTGTTCGGCTCCCCCTGCGTGGCCCCCTGCCTACCGAGTAGGGTAGCTGAGGTTGCCATCGGCAGCAAGGTAGTGCCATGTGGCTACATATCTGGCATAAACGCTGAGATGGTAGCTCGCTACTTCGGGCTTGAGGAGCTACTAAGGCCCTACATAGATAGGATAAATGAAATTGGGCCTGGGATAAGGAGGGAAGACTGGGATAGGCGTTTCTCTGCCCTACTAGATGCCCTTGATGGCCAGAACCCAAGCATAGCCATAGGGGCTGCCCCAGTTCTATGGATGCTCGCAAGGTGGCTGAGGAGGGAGGTGGGTAAGTGGCCCAAGGACCTCTGGGACATACGCTTACTGCTAGTGGCTGGTGTCCCACACATAATGGCCTCATATGCACGGGATCTAGTGCGGGCTTACGGCAGAAAGGCCCTTTTATCAGAGGCTTACGGTGCTACGGAAGGCGTATTTGCTGTTAGGCTAACAGAGGAGCCCTATTTGGTGCCTTTCTATCATGCATACCTATATGAAGTAAGAGTTGGGCGTAGGATCAAGATGCTGCACGAGCTAAAGGCTGGTGAGCTAGGGAGCATTATAATTTCAACCCCCATCTTCCCACGCTATGAGATAGGCGACCTAGTCTTATGCCATGCAGATGGCTTGCTATTCTCCATACCAGGCCGTGATAGGTGCTTAACTAGGGCTAGGATAAGGCTAGCGACCATCTTAAATGCACTAGCATCCCTATTCTAATGGCCTACCTGGGCATCAGAGCTTATATGGCCCTCCTGGCTCGTGATCGGCGTGAGTGGCCTTAAGGTAGCCGTGTGCGGTAAGGGCGGTGTTGGCAAGACGTTTGTAGCTGGGACCCTTGCTAGGCTCCTAGCTAGAGATGGCTTTAAGGTCCTAGCTGTTGATTGCGATTCAAATCCAAACCTCTATGTAGCCCTTGGCGTGCCTTCAGAAAGGCTAGCTGGCCTAGTGCCCATATCGGAGGACTTAGATCTAGTTGAGGAGCGTACTGGCTCAAGGCCTGGCTCAGGCTGGGGCTCATTCTTCAAGCTAACACCAAGGGTAGATGATATACCTGAGCGCTACTCCCTGCTTGGGCCAGATAACGTTAGACTGCTTGTAGTTGGGGCTCCACCTAGGGCTGGCTCAGGCTGCCTTTGCCCCTCCCTTGCCCTCGTGAGGGAACTCCTAAGGCACCTAGTCCTCTATGAGCGGGAGGTAGTTATCTTGGATATGGAGGCTGGCCTAGAGCACTTCGGGAGGGCAGTAGCAAGGGGCGTCAACATCATGCTCCTCGTGGCAGAGCCCACAGAGAGGGCCATTGAGACGCTGAGGCGCATGGCTGAGCTTGCTGAGCAAATGGACGTGGGGGAGATATGGCCTATCCTAAACAAGGTGATGGATAAGCAGGAGGCAGCATGGGGGCGAGCCAGGATCCTTGAGGTCCTGAAGAGGCCAGTTAAGGCCGTAATACCATTTGATAAAGCACTCCTAGAGGCAGATAGGGCTGGTCGGGCACCAGTAGATGCCTGCCCAAGCTCGCCCGCCGTGAGGGCCGTGATGGAGCTTGAGGAGGAGCTAAAGGTCCTGCTCAGTAGGTGATGGGCCTTGGGTAGCCGTGAGCCCTACAAAGTAGTCCGCTGCCCAAGCTGTGGCTGGCTCCAGGTCGTGAGGGCTAGGAAGGCCACGATATGTAGGCGTTGTGGCAAGGCCATTAACCTTGAGGCCATCGGGCCACTTGCCCTAGCCAGCAGCCCCAAGGAGGCCAGGGAGCTCCTAGTGGCCATTAAGGAGTTTGAGAGGCGTAGGCGGAAGGCCTAGGCAGGAGCAAGGGAGGACAGGATTACCTAGCCTGCCCCATGATTATGTGAAATGCTTTTTACCTACCCCTAGCTACCATAACCTGGGCTGGCGAGCTGGAGGGCGGTCGTCGGGCCCCGAGGGGCAACCCTGGGGCCTGAGGAAGCTCCACCCACCCCACGGCCACCGCAGCGCCCGCAAGGGCGCAGGCCGAGAGGCCTGGCAACGGCACAGAAACGGAACGCCCACGTGCCGTATGACTGATGAGGCGTGCTAAGTCGCCGAGGAGGCACGTGGGAACGGTGAAACGGCCGTCCTGCGGGGTGAAAGGGCAAGTAGGGCGCCTATGAGCTGGCCGTGCGAGGCGCTGGGTAGCCCGATTAGAAGGATACCGCCTGAAACAGAAGGTGGGCTACTACCAGCTCGCCAGCCCACGTCACTCGGGATTTATAAGGAAGTTTCTTCTGGAAATGCTCAGGAGGGTGACATGATGCCTTCCTGGGCAACGCACAGAGTAATAGGCGAGTTGATATGTGGTTTCCACGCCCACCAAATAGATAGGCTGGTAGACCAAACCTTCGGTCACGACGCCTCAAGATACGATGCTGACATCCTTATAGAGGTTGTAGAATCTGTTTATGCCGACTATGGCGAGAAAGGACTCTGTTATTTTGTGCTACATCATTATTTAGATAGGCTGGCGGATATCTTAGTGGGAGAGGCAGCGGAAGCCTACGAGCGTCGTATCCTCATGGGGGCGAGGTCAGACTACGCTGAAATAAAGGAAGCTGTTAGTCGGCGGCTAGTATGTGACCCAAAAAATCTTTTAACGCTTTTCATAGTAGATGACCCAAAGAAAGTTTCGCTAGCCTTACGTGTTTTTTATGACAGGAAAAAGAGGCGACGAATAAAAGCGTGGGAGGATAAGCTACAAGCTGCGTATTCAAAACTAGCGAAATATGAGAGAAAAGAGATAGTTCGACTGGCGATAAAACGTGTCTTAGAAGGAATTTATGAACACCTGGATTACGTTATTTACTTAGTACTGATAGATGTCATAGCCGATAAGCCAGCAACCGTATCTAAGATCGTTAATTGCATATGGATGAAGATAGCTAGTTACACATATCACAGAGGCTTAAAAATGAGTACCAGTGTTGAGAAAACGAAACTAATAGATGACGTGGTTGAGTTCATAGAGTTCCTAATTAGGCAGGCCCAAGAGGGTATGGAGAAGGAAATCGAGCAATCCAACGACAATCAGCCCTTAGCCTGAAGTTCCTTCAATACTTCCCTCTGCACAGCCAGCACTCCTGAGCTATCTTCTGCCTCCGAGTAGGCCTCTAGGAGCTCCTTGTTCAGCTCTAGGAAGACGGGGCCCCATTTGAACACGGACAGCACTTCCTCAGCTTGCTCCCTGAAGCCAGCTATGTACAAAGCTGCTGCAAGGGCCTCAGCCGTGCTCAGCTTCGTCGGCACGCCGTAATTAATTGGGTTAGCTGCTACGAGGTAAGGTAGGCACCGCCTTGGCCCCCTTAGCGCACGGGGGCTTGGGAAGCTCTCAATACATGCCCAGCTGCAGTCTACGGCCAGCAGACCCCTTGATAGCATGATCTGCCTATCCTGGCGTGATAGGGCCTTCTTAGCCCTTGGATCCAGTATCAGAGCCCCCCTCGGTGCCTCCCTAAGCGAGAAGAAGACCCTAGCTAGGCCAAGGCGCTTGAGCTTCATGGCCGTGCACTTACGGGCATCGTCCTGGCGCATGTGATATATGTATAGCCTCACGTATCCTAGGCCCATCTCCACACCTAGCTTAAGCTAGGGGCCTTTAAGCCCTATGCCCCCATAGGGCAGAAGCTTTTATGGCCAAGCCCTACCCATGCCTGAGGGTTGGGGATTGCCCATCGCCTACGTGTTGGTAAGGACGGATGTGGGCGCTGAGAAGGAAGTGCTGAAAAGGCTAAGGGAGCTGAAGGGCGTTGAGGAAGCATACCTCGTCTTCGGCCCCTGGGATATCATAGCTAAGCTAAACGTGCCCGACAGGGCCGAGCTGAACAGGCTAGTAATCTGGGAGATAAGGCGCATGGAGCACATCACGCAAACGCAGACGCTGAGCGTTATAGAGACCCAGGGCTCCTAGCTAGCCGATGCCAGAGCACGTGCTCGCCCACCTAGGCATAGATGATACCGACTCGCCAAGGGGAGGCTGCACTACCTACGTAGCTGCCCTCATGGTTGAGGAGCTCTACAAGATGGGCGTTGAGTTCGTGGACTACCCAAGCCTCATAAGGCTGAACCCAAATGCCCCGTGGAAGACACGTGGAAATGGGGCTGTATGCCTACGCTTCTACTGCCGTGAGGACCTGCTTGATGAAGTAGTAGCTATGGCAGCTAGGCTAGTGGAGGCTGAGGCTGACCTAGGCGATGAGAATACACACCCAGGAGTAGCACTCCACGTGGGTAAGGTGCCCATATCGCTAAAGCTATTTGCCAAGAGGGCCATAAGGGGCATAGTAAGCTTAGATGAGGCCCTTAGGCTATGTGCTAAGCACGGCATAAGGGCCTTGGGCTTCAAGCTTGGTCGTGGCATCATAGGTGCGCTTGCTGCCATAGGCGAAACCCTCAGCGGGGACCACACGTACGAGCTCTTAGCGTACAGGGTGCCAGAGATGAGGGGGAAGCCAAGGGCCGTGAGCGAGGAGAGCGTAATCAAGATGGATGAAGCTACTAGGCCACTTACGTTTAACAACTACGATTATGAGGAAGAGCGCATCTTGATAACACCTAGGGGGCCAGATCCAGTTCTGCTTGGCATTAGGGGCGAAAGCCCAAGTATTGTTCTTAAGGCCTTCAGGATGCTTGAGGTCGGTGAGCCAATTGAGAGGTGGGTTATATTCAGGACCAACCAGGGGACTGATGCCCACCTAGCCCACAGGCTGGTGAGGGAGCTTAAGCCACATATGCCAGCCATCATAAGGGGCTATGTTTCAAGCCCTCCTACCATGATACACGGTGGCCATGTTATATTCAGGCTCTCAGATGGAAGTGGGGAAGTTGATTGTGCTGCCTACTGGCCATCTGGGCGCTTAGCTAAGGTTGCCTCCCTCCTCTGGCCTGGCGACCTAGTTGAGGTAGCTGGTGGCGTTAAGCTAGGGCCAGGTGGTCGCCTGACGCTGAACGTGGAGAAGCTAAGGATAATCAAGCTAGCTAGGAAGGCCATAGCCATGAACCCGCACTGCCCAGCCTGTGGGAAGCGCATGAAGTCCATGGGGGCCAACAAGGGCTTCCGCTGCCCGAAGTGTGGCTTTAGGGATCCAGGTGCCCGCAAGGTGCTCGTTGAGGTGCCAAGGGAGATCAAGCCAGGCCTCTACCTACCGCCTCCACGCTCCCAGAGGCACCTCACGAAGCCCCTCAGGCGCTACGGCCTAGAGAAGTATGGGTGCCCTGGTCCACCTAAGGGCGAGTGGTTCTGGCCTAGGCCACCTACCTTGGCATGTAGATCTTACGCACGGGCAAGCCCAGGGCCTAGGGCCAGGAGGGGCTCGGCCTAATGCCTTCCTGTCATGGCTACGTGGAGCTCACGTAACCCTGATACCTCATCGCCCCACGGCTAGCGGTAGATTGGCCTAAATAAGCTCTACCTGCCCTCCTCGCTCTTAACTGGCACGACGAATATGGCTAGGTCAGGGCATATATCTTGGCAGAGGCCACAGCCAACGCATTCCTCTGGCCTGACGACCACAGGTGGCCTAGCACCACGTGCATTTAGCTTATCGCTGTAGTCTAGGACGCCCCTAGGGCAGAACTCTATGCAGAAGCCACAGCCCTTACAGCGATCCCAGATAACAAGTACCTCTACCTCACGGATCCTCAGGGCCTTCCTGGGCCTAAGGGGCTTCCTAGGCAGCCTCATGGCCTCCCTACTAGCATGCATGGCAATCCTAGCTCCTTTTCTCCCCTCGCTTACGCTTCATCTCTGTTAATCGCCTTAGGACATCAATAACTTGTGGCTCCTCCTCAATAGGCCTTGTCTCAAGGAGATCAGCCTTAAGGGCACTGTTAAACACATCCTCGCCGAGCTCCGACCTAATTATAACTACGTTCCAGCCCTCTAGGCCTAAGCTGCCAATTGAGATATCCGCTAGCTCAGCTGAGAAGTCCGTGCATACCTTACAGCCCTGCCTAACTAGGTCGGCAAGCTCCTTTACCCTCACGGCCTTTGGCTCACCTTCCCTTGGGTAGAAGTAGAGGCGCCCCTTCTTTATGTTCATCTTCACCACATCGCCTGGCTCAAGCCCTAGCTTCTCACGCATCAGCTTGACTAGGCCGTCGTAATCAAATGTTTCCGTGCAGAACAGCCCTATTATAGGGCCAAAGGCCTTGTGCCAGCCTAGCTCCTCAACTGGGAGCATCTGGATCTTCCTCATGGCTGCTACTTGGCATGGGAGGCCAACGAAGGCAGCCTTCCTCCCCTCTAGGAAGCCCAGTAGCGCTGATGTACCTACATTTGACATAAGGTTGAGTGTATAGCTATATCGGCTGCCTGCGCACTCAAGGACCTCTTGGCCATTTATAGCTATTCTAGGCTCTGGTAGCCAGGGGGTATCAAGGCTAACGCCAGAGAGCACGGCTGCAATTGCCATGTCAGATGAAACGAGGTGCTTAACCAGCGTGCTTACAACACCGCCGTCCTGGCATACCTTAAGCACTTCCTCATCCCTTGAGCGAGCGAGCAGCATCTTCCTGACCACGCCGAACTCCTCATCTGGCCTCCTGGGCCTGCCGAAGGCAAATCGCTCTATGGCCTCTACATCTAGCTCGTATCTTGGGCAGACGCTATAGCAATTACCGCACTTCAAGCAGTTATCTACTAGCTCTGGCCCAGAGGGCCTTAGCTCAATAACACCAAATGGGCATAGGGAGACGCAGGCACCACATACGGCACAGAAGCCCTTCTCAACGACCTCAGGCTTAAGCGTCTCCTCAAAGCCCTTTTCGCCTACCCCCATATCTCGGCCACCGAGCGCCTGAGTGGCGTTAGGCATATAAGACTTACCAGGCCTTAGGGCTCCAGAAGGCAAATATATACGCTGTGGCCCTGCCTCCAGGGGCCAGGGATGGACGAGCGTGAAGAGCCCCGTATTGGCGTCTTCGTATGCCACTGTGGCTTGAACATAGCAGGTGTAGTAGATGTTGAAGCCGTAACAGAATACGCACGCACCCTCCCAGGCGTCGTCCACGCAGAGCACAACCCCTACACGTGCTCTGAGCCTGGGCAGAAGGCCATAAAGGAAGCCATAAAGAAGTACAAGCTCAACAGGGTGGTCGTAGCATCATGCTCACCAAGGATGCACGAGCCAACATTCAGGCAGGTGGTGGCTGAGGCAGGCCTGAACCCGTATCTATTTGAGATGGCTAACATCCGAGAGCACTGCTCATGGTGCCACTCGCACGAGCCAGAGAAGGCAACTGAAAAGGCCAAGGACCTAGTCCGCATGGCAGTAGCCAAGGCAAGGCTGCTTAGGCCACTTGAGCCAATAAAGGTGCCAGTTACGAAGAGGGCGCTCGTGATTGGCGGTGGAATAGCTGGCATATCAGCTGCTCTCAACCTAGCTGAGATGGGCTTCAAGGTCTACCTAGTGGATAGATATGATAGCATAGGTGGCCACATGGCTCAGCTTGACAAGACCTTCCCGACGTTAGATTGCTCTATTTGTATTGAGGGGCCACTGATGGTTGATGTATATAGGCACCCAAACATAGAGCTGATAACGTACGCAGAGGTAAAGGAAGTTGAAGGTTACATAGGCAACTTCAAGGTTAAGATTGAGAAGAAGCCACGATATGTAATTGAGGAGCGATGTACGGGCTGTGGTGAGTGTAGGGATGTATGCCCAATTGAGGTGCCGAACGATTGGGATCTATTCCTTGGCGTCCGAAAGGCCATAGATGTGCCCTTTGACCAAGCTGTCCCCTTGGTTTACCGTATTGACAGGGACCACTGCATAGAATGCTATAAGTGCGTTGAGGCTTGCGGGCCAAGGGAAGCCATAGATTTTAGCCAGGAGCCAGAGGAGATAGAATTAGAAGTTGGTGCTATAATAGTTGCTATAGGCTACGACATATACCTGCCTTACGATGACCCAAGGTATGGGTACGGCAAGTACGATAACGTCATAACTGCCCTTGAGATGGAGAGGCTCCACATAGCAGCTGGCCCAACTAAGGGCGTGATAAGGAGGGCCTCTGATGGCCGTACACCACGCTCAGTTGCCTTCATACAGTGCGTGGGCTCAAGGGACGTAACACGCTACCCGTACTGCTCTGGCATATGTTGCATGTATTCCATCAAGAACGCCATCCTGCTTAAGGAGAAGCACCCTGAAACCGAGGTCTACATACTATACACGGACATGAGGACCAATTACAAGGGCTACGAGGAGTTCTACAATAGGGCCAAGGAGCTTGGTATAAAGTTCATAAGGATTGATTTAGAGGAGCGTGAGGTAATTGAGGACCCGAAGACCAAGAACCTCATAATAAGGGCTAAGACGGAGGAGGGCGAGCAGATTGAGCTTGAGGTTGAGATGGTGGTGCTAGCAAGTGCTATGGTGGCTAGGGAGGGCGCTAAGGATTTAGCTCGTGTCCTCGGCCTCTCAGTTGGCCCAGATGGCTTCTTCATGGAGGCACATCCAAAGCTAAGGCCAGTTGAAACGCTCGTTGATGGCATATTCGTTGCTGGGTGCTGCCAGGGGCCAAAGGACATACAGTTCTCCGTGGCCCAGGGGGCTGCTGCAGCAGCTAAGGCAGCAAGCGTCCTCATGCAGAAGGAGCTTGAGATTGAGCCCCTTGTAGCAAGCGTTGATGAGGAGCGTTGTAGGGGGTGTGGTCGCTGTGAGGAAGTATGCGAGTTCGGTGCTATAAGCGTGGTTGAGAAGGCAGGTCGCCTGGTGGCCCAGGTTAACGAGGCCATCTGCAAGGGCTGTGGTGCTTGCTCTGTTAGGTGCCCAACTGGTGCAGTAAGGGTAAAGCACTTTAGGCCAGAGCAGATTAGGGCTCAAGCCCTAGCAGCTGCAGGGGGTAGCTAAAAATGGCTGAGCATGGCCGTGGGGAAGAGCCCCGCATCGGCGTGTTCGTATGCCACTGTGGCTTGAACATAGCAGGTGTTGTAGATGTTGAAGCTGTAACAGAATACGCAAGAACGCTGCCAGGCGTCGTCTATGCAGAGCACTACCGCTACATGTGTGCTGATCCTGGCCAGAAGCTAATAAAGGAGGCCATAAAGAAGTACAAGCTGAATAGGGTTATAGTAGCTGCTTGCTCTCCAAGGCTCCACGAGCCAACATTCAGGCGTTGCGTAGCTGAGGCAGGCCTAAATCCTTACTTATTTGAGATGGCCAACATTCGTGAGCAGTGTTCCTGGTGCCACCCACATGAGCCAGAGAAGGCAACTGAGAAGGCCAAGGACCTAGTCCGCATGGCAGTAGCAAAAGCAGCCCTATTAGAGCCCCTCAAGACCATCAAGGTGCCAGTTACGAAGAAGGCCCTCGTTATTGGTGGTGGAATAGCTGGCATAAACGCAGCCCTAGATCTAGCTAACCTTGGCTTTGAGGTCTACTTAGTTGAGCGCTCGCCTTCAATTGGTGGCCACATGGCCCAGCTTGATAAGACTTTCCCGACATTAGATTGTTCTGCATGTATTCTAACGCCCAAGATGGTTGATGTAGCAAGGCACCCTAACATAAGGCTACTGACCTACTCGGAACTTTTAGGCATGGAGGGCTACATAGGCAACTACAAGGTCCGCATACTGAAGAAGCCCCGCTACGTTGATGAGTCCAAGTGCACTGGCTGTGGTGAATGCGCTAAGCACTGCCCAGTTGAGGTGCCAAGTGAATTTGACATGGGGCTAGGGCCGAGGAAGGCCATATACATACCCTTCCCACAGGCCGTCCCGCTCAAGTACACAATTGACTACGAGCACTGCATTAGGTGTGAGCTCTGCTCAAGGGCCTGCCAGGCAGGTGCCATAGACTTTAGCCAGGAGCCAGAGGAGATAGAATTAGAAGTTGGCGTTATAGTAGTTGCCATAGGATTTGACATCTACCTACCTGAGGACATGCCTGAGTTCGGCTATGGTCGCTACCCAAACGTCATAACTGGCCTTGAGCTTGAGCGCCTACTGAACGCAGCTGGCCCGACCAACGGTGCCCTGATGAGGCCATCAGATGGGAAGGAGCCAAAGCGTGTGGTGTTCATACAGTGCGTGGGCTCAAGGGGGACTGGCAGGTTCATATACTGCTCTGGCTTCTGCTGTATGTACAGCATAAAGCAGGCCGTCCTGCTAAAGGAGCGCATAGAGGGCATAGATGTGGTAATCCTATACACGGACATGAGGACTAACTTCAAGGGCTACGAGGAGTTCTACAGGCGTGCTAAGGAGCTTGGCGTTAAGTTCATCCGTGTAGACCTGCAGGGGAGGCGTATAGAAGAGGACCCTGAAACTGGCGACCTAATTGTAAGGGCTAGGACAGAGGGCGGGAGGGAGGTTGAGCTAAGGGCTGACCTCGTGGTCCTAGCTACAACGGCCATACCTAGGCCAGGGGCCCATGAGCTAGCCCGCAAGCTGAACATACCACTTGGCCCTAATGGCTTCTTCATGGAGGCACATCCAAAGCTAAGGCCAGTTGATACAGCTATGGATGGCATATTCCTTGCTGGTGCCTGCCAGGGCCTAAAGGACATACCTTATAGCGTTAGCCAAGGCAGTGCAGCTGCAGCTAGGGCAGCCACCATCCTCACTAAGGATGAGGTTGAGTCAGAGGCCATAACTGCTGTTGTAGATGAGAGCAAGTGCATAGGTTGTGGCCTCTGCGTTGAGATATGCCCATTTGGTGCTCCAGTGCTTGAGGCACGGAAGGCGAGGATAAGGGAGGTCATGTGCAAGGGCTGTGGGACATGTGCAGCCTCCTGCCCACGTGGTGCCATAAGCATGAGGCACTTCAAGGATGAGCAGATAATGGCTCAGTTAAAGGCCCTGCTCATGGCTAGGTGAGGCCAAGGCTTTTACCGCCCCCTCACGCCAGCGATGATGCAAAGGGGAAGATAGATGCTTAGGCTGAGCTAGGGGTGGTGGCATGGGGGAGAAAGGGCAGGGGAAGAAGGAAGAGCCCCGCATCGGCGTGTTCGTATGCCACTGTGGCTTGAACATAGCAGGTGTTGTAGATGTTGAAGCTGTAA
>Ga0190310_1000618_pt1 | contig 11732 bp, 9 predicted proteins | sample 48700778_MG_FD_165059 | JGI IMG/M metagenome (GOLD analysis project Ga0190310, IMG submission 165059) | Hydrothermal vent sediment bacterial communities from Southern Trench, Guaymas Basin, Mexico - 4870-07-7-8_MG | ecosystem: Environmental > Aquatic > Marine > Hydrothermal vents > Sediment ... | reverse complement strand
AAAGATTATGCATATTCCATATCCTTTTTTGAGTGAACTTACTGAAAAATCAAGAGATGAACTTGAAAACTATTTTTGGGATTTGGAAGATAGATTAAAGTATAGAGAAAAAATAAAGTATCTTCTTGTTATATTTGATTTGCTTTATCTTTATCCAAGAATAAAACCATGGGAACTTGATGAGATATTTATAAATAATTTTTGCAAAATTTTAGAAGATGAAAGTTTTAGAATGGGATTAAGTGTTGAAGAACTTCATAGAACCTATTTTTGCAGATATGTATGGATGTATTTTGATATGATTTTATTTTTTCCTATTATAAAAAAATATAGAGCTCATACAAAAAGCATATATTTTGAAGCTTCAAAAATTTTTAACATTCCTGTTGAAGAATTAGAAAGAGCTTCAATAGAGGATTTATTCAAAATTTTTAGAAAAAAAGCAAAAGAACTTCATCCAGACAAAGGTGGTTCCCACGAAAAATTTATTCAACTTAGAAAAATCTTTGAAGAATTGCTTAATATAAAAAAGTATAGCTAAAATAAAAAGTTCTTAATTAGAAATAAATTTGATTTTTAATTCATCTTTGCTATATATTTAGTTATATTTAGTAAAGATTAATAGCAAGGGAAGGTAAAATCCCCTCCGTGAAAATTGAGTTTGGGAAAAATAGTAGAATTATAATCAAAGAGCTTTTAGGGCATAAAAGTTTAAAAACAACAGAAATTTATACCTATATAAGTACAAAAAATCTTTCTGCAATAAAGAACCTGCTTGATAACCTTTTAAGAAGAGGTGAAGTTGAGCAAAATAACAAAAAATAATAGGTCGTTTAGAGGGATGTATATGCAAACAGTTCGTATATCTTACTAATTTGTCAGTATATCCGAACAGTTCGGATATGAACGAGTTATGTGCAATGCCCGTCGTTACCTTGGAAAAGTTTTTAAATATGAATACATATACATCAATATAAGTAAATAAGAGGGGGATAAATGACCAATAAAAGGATTACACTTTCAGTGGATGCTGAAATTTATGAGAAATACAAGAAGTATTGTGATAAAAAAGGATTGATAATATCTAAACAAATTGAGAATTTCATGAGAAATGAATTAAAAAGGTGGAACAGAGTGATGAGTAAGAGCATCTCTAATAGTTTGTCAAATCTAAGTTTACCAATAATTTCCGAAATGTTATTCCCTGACGGTTTTGAGTTATTACCCAGTGTAACAGAAATTTTTGAGTTAGAATTTGCTTATTATGAATCAAAAATACTCTCAAAAGAAGAACTAATAAAGAGAGGTGCTTATTTTAAGTCCATAGATGGAATAGAAACAGTTCATTCTAAAATATGCAAAGAAACCAGTAAGGCACTATTTGAAAATCGTTCAAAAACCACAATCTCATATTTTATGAATGGAGTATACTCAACTGGATATGCTACTCATGGATTATTTCCATACAGAGGAAAATTTCATCCTCAAATAATTAAGGCTTTAATGAATATATTAGGTATTAAGAAAGACGAAACTGTATTAGACCCTATGTGTGGGAGTGGGACATTAAATGTTGAAGCATCATTAATTGGCGTTAATTCAATAGGTATAGATAAAAATCCATTTGCGAGCTTTATGTCTAAAGTTAAGTTGGAATCATTGAGCTTAAATTTGGAACTATTGAACGAAATGTCAAAAAATCTAAAGGAAATATCAAATGAATTTTTAAAAACAAAACAGGTGAAAGAAAAGTTACTCTTTTCAGAGGATGAAGAAAGCAAGATTAAGAGACTAATTTTACTAGCATTTCTTGATAGTATGGGATATGCTCGCAGAACTACAAAAAGTATAACTCAGCTATTTCCACAAGTGTTACACAGATATATCAAGCAAGTTAGAAGTTTTCTTATTATATCTAGAAAATTAAATCTTAAATTAGGTAAAGGAAAAATAGAATTTGGTGATGCACGGGATTTATCAATGATAAAAGATGCTTCAGTAGATGGTGTAATAACCTCCCCGCCCTACTCTTTTGCAATTGATTACGCTGAAAATGACAAACCACAATTGGAATATTTGGGGTTTGATGTTGATAAATTAAAAAGCGAGATGATAGGATTAAACGGTAAAACCAGAAAAGAAAAACTGCAAAGATATTTTAACGATATGAACAGAGTTATGTCAGAAATTTCAAGAGTCCTTAAGGCAGGCAAATATGCTGTGATAATAATCGGCTCAAACGATATACAAACAGGCGGTGTAAGACTTGAAAATAAGATTAAAGAATTTGGTTCGATGCATGGGTTAAATCTTGTCAGAGAAATAAGAAAACCGATAAAAGGAATAAGAAACACAATGCATGAAGAATTTGTCTTGATATTCAGGAAGGAGGCATAAAAATGACAAACTTAAAATTTCCAAATGATGAAACGAAGTTTAAGACAGTAGTAGAAAAAAATACGTTTTATTTCCAAAATGTAGAATTTGAAAAGGAACATGAAGCCTATATATCCTCATTAGCACAAAATTTATTTATTCTCAAAAACAGGGTTGAACAAGAAGGTTTGAGAGAAGAAATTTTTGTGGATCATATCATGAATATAGAAAATGGACTGGAGGCTTTATTAACTCTTACAGGATTTTCAAAAGAGAGCCTACTGCGTTTAATGACATTTATCCGAGTTATAGATGATAAGGAATTAAATAAAATTGTCAATAAAGAATACTGGCCAAAGGAAGTTTTTGAAAAAGAATGGACATTGGAAAAAATCAAAACGTATGTAAGAAACAATAAAAAATTCGCAGAGGGTATGGTCAATTTATTTTTCAAAGGTTCAACAGTTCCAATTTTAAGAAAAGTTATCCCGCTTTTTGAATTTAAGAAGCTTGACATAAATAAGCTTAACTTTTCAACGGAATCTCTAATAGATACAATAATTCGCTATAAAACTAAGGGTTCTTATGCAGCAAGTAAAGGAAATAACCCCGAAGTTATTATTGAAAAAATCCTGAATGAGTTACGCTATCCATTTGAAAGAGGAAAACTGAAGAATATCCCACGAACACTTGATTTTATAATTCCAAATAAAAAGTCTCCAAGAATAATCATTGAGTGCTCTTATATAGTTACTACAAGTTCTGGAATGGGAGATAAAGCTAAAACTGAGCAGAGGGTAGCAGAAGCAATCAAAAAGCACTATCCAAATTCACTATTTGTTGGTTTTGTAGATGGAATTGGGTGGTATGTAAGGAGAGGAGATTTGAAAAGAATGGTTAAAGCATACGATTTTGTATTTACTTTTAGAGTTGACGAGCTCAGCAAATTCAAAGATTTATTAAAGGATGTAATGGAGGTGGGAGAAGATGCCTAAAATAGATTTTAAACACGACGGAATAGGACATTTTTTGTCGGATAAGTTTTTAAAAGTCCCGCTTTACCAAAGATCATTTGCTTGGGAAAAAGAAAATGTTAAAGAACTTTTTGATGACATTACAAATTCATATCCAGATGAATATTTCATAGGCACAATAGTAGTTACTGAGAAGGGAGATTGTTTAGAAATAGTAGATGGACAGCAAAGAATAGCTACAGTAAGCTTGTTTTTTATTGCAGTAAGAGATTTTCTAAAAGAAATAGGTGAAGTAGAGAAGGCAAATGCAATTGAAGGAGAATTTATATTAAAGCAAAGTTACAGAGATGAAGAGAAAAAGCAAAGATTAACTCTTAACGATGTAGATAACGAATTTTATGTAAAAGCCTTAATAAGAAATGAATCAGCGGATCCCTCAAGAGCTTCTCATGATAGGCTTATGAATGCTTATAATTTCTTGAAGGGTTATATCGAGAACAAATACAGAAGTGAAGGACTTGATGGTCTATTAAATTTAGTTGATTTTTTAAAGGATAAGCTATTGATAATAATTGTTACTGTATCTGATGATGTAAATGCTTTTACAGTTTTTGAAACATTAAATGACAGAGGATTAATTTTGTCACAGACAGACCTCATTAAAAATTACTTATTTAATAAGGCAGGAGATAGGATAGAAGAGGCTAAAGATAAATGGACGAGATTTACAGGAGCTATCGAAGCAGGAATAAGTGAGGAAGAAATTTTAAATTATGTAAGATACTATTGGTCCTCAAAACATGGCTTAACTCGTGAAAAAGAGCTTTATAAAAAGATAAAAGAAAAAATAAAAAATAAAAATCAATCTATTACATTTCTTGGTAATTTAGAAAGGAATTCTGAAATCTATCTCGCGATCTTAAATCCACACCATACTTTCTGGAATAATTTTCCCTGTGAATGTTCCGAATACATAGCAGAATTGTTAGAATTAAGATTAACACAAAACAGGCCACTTTTAATTGCGTTACTCGAAATATGGAAAGATAAACCTGAAGAAGTGAAAAAAGCTTTAAAACTTATAGTATCCTGGTCTGTTAGAAACCTTATAACTGGTACAATTGGATCTGGTACACTTGAAAAGGAATTTTCAAATCAAGCTAAACTTATCAATGAAGGAAAAATAAGAAATGCAAAGGAATTGCTGAACTCTATTAAAGATCTAATACCCACGGATGAACAATTCCAAAAAGCTTTTGAAACGGCATCGATTTCTAAAGCCTATATTGCTCGATATTACTTAAGGAAACTAGAGCAGGCATATAGAACTACTCTAGAATTGAAAGCCATAGAGAATCCAGAAAAGGTGAATCTGGAACATATTCTTCCAGAAAATCCAACAGATTTACAAAAAGATTGGCCAAACTTTGATGAAAATTCACATAAGACTTATTATCGTAGAATCGGTAACCTCACTCTTTTAGACAAAAGAATGAACAGCGACATAGGAAACGGTTCTTTTGAAGGTAAAAAGGAAGTCTACATAGAATCTGAGTTGATAATCACTAAGAAAATAGCAGAATATAATGATTGGACACCTTCTGAAATAGAAAAACGACAAAAAGAATTTGCAAAAAAGGCGGTGGAAATATGGAATCTAAAAATTTAGCCAGATTTATCAATAAAGTAATACAAGGCGATGCGATAGAAGTAATGCGTCAAATTCCAGATAATTCAGTAGATATGACTTTTGCCGATCCACCATTTAATTTGGGTAAAAAATATAACAGCTATTATGATAAAAAAGATATTGATGAATATATAGAATGGTGCAAATTATGGCTAAAGGAAATGGTAAGAATTACTAAACCGACAGGCTCTATATTTGTTCATAATATCCCAAGATGGCTTACCTACTTTGCGTCATATCTCAATGAAATAGCTCATTTCAGACACTGGATAGCATGGAATGCGATGGGTGCACCGTTGGGGAAAACACTTTTGCCAAACCATTATGGCATTTTGTGGTATACAAAACAGCCAAAAGGATTCAAGTTTTATGATATTCGTGGAATGCATCCAAGATGTAGAAAGTGTGAGATCATCTTACAAGATTATGGAGGGAAGAAAAATCAAATGCACCCATACGGACCTTTAATTTCTGATGTCTGGACGGATATTCATAGAATAAGACATAAAAAAAGAAGAGACGAACACCCTTGCCAATTGCCCATTCCGTTATTGGAAAGATTAATTTTAATGACCACTGATGAAGGAGACATTATCCTTGATCCCTTTGTTGGAACCGGGACAACAGCGATTGCTGCGAAAAGATTGGGAAGGAAATATATAGCCATTGATATAGACCCTAAATATGTAGAAATGACAAAGAAAAAATTAGAGTCTACTGAGCCTACTAAAATTAACGGCTGTTATGTAAGTATATACTTGAGGAAAATAGTTACAGTTAGAGATAAGGATTGGGGAAAAATAAAGAAAGCATTTATAATTCCTTTAGATCCAAAAGAAATAGAGAAAAAAGAAATAAAACTTAAAAAACATCCCGAAATTCCTTCACTATTCGAATACTATGGAGAAAACAACTATGACTAAAATTTACGGCGACGGCGGACACTTTGCGGCAACTTCGTTACCTTGCCTTGCTACGTTTGATCACTTAACAGCGGATAAAAGGCTTCGTTATCACTTCACCCAAAGTTTGCTTTCGCAAACTTCGTTTATCCACAATCCGTTATCGGAAAATTCCGAACCTCGCTTTAAGGAGGAATAAAATTGGAAAAAATAGAACATAAGATAGATGGCTGGCAATTAGATTATGGATATATCAGATGGCTTAAAAAAGATAATGAGAAGTATAAGGGAATATTTCCTGAAAATCAAGAAATGGAAATTATTCTTGAAGGTGAAAATATAGGGCGCAAAAAAGCGGACTGGAATATGAGAAGAATATACATAGGCAAAAAATTGCTTAAAGAGAAATACGATGAGGGGGATATTGTTTCAATCATAAGAGAGGGAAATAAAGTATATATTACCAAAAGTGGAAAAGGTGTTATAAAAGGGCCAAAAATTAAATCAGAGATAAGTCTACCTTTAATTAATGAACTAAGAAAAAATCAGAGGAATAGTGATAATCCGAGCTTATTTGAAAAATCAATAGTAAAAGCCTTTAAAAAGTTAGGATTTAATGATGCAAAACATTTAGGTGGAAAAGACGAACCAGATATTATTATTGAAAGTTTTAAAGTAGTAATTGATGCAAAAACAACAAAGGAGAGAGGAATCAATGAAGGATATGTTAATTTTCCTGCCATGCGAAGGTATAGAGAAAAATATGATGTAGAATATGTTGGCATTGTAGCTCCTGGATTTGCACAGGGAAACCTAATAAATACGGCAGAAAAAGAAGGCGTAGTTCTTATCGAAACTGAGGCTATATGCGAGTTACTTCAAAATCATGCTAAATTTCCGTACGATAGAGATCGTATTGTTGAAATTTTATTTAAATCAGATAAAGTGAGAATAACATCCCGCGACGTCCCTCCTTCAATACCTACTGATTTAGCACGATTAACAGAAATAGCATCTAAAATTTTATCTGATATCAAACAAACAGGTAAAATCTCTTTTTCTCCAGAAGAACTTGTTATCGCATATTCTTGGCAGAATCTAAATTACAAAAAAGAGGAAATAGAGCAAGCATCAGGCTTTTTAGTTTCCTTTAATATTCTTAAAAAAGCAAATGATAAGTATGAACTTGTTGAGGCTATTGAAAGTATTTTGAAGAAAATGAGTTTATTAGTAGAAATATTCAATAAAATAGGTGGTAGGATATGAAAAAAGCGGGGTTCGGAACTCTCCGCTTTGCTTCGGTGCTAACGCACTCGAACAATATGAGTTATATGTGGCTCGCTATCGCTCGCCCAAATTTGCCTACGGCAAATTTCACATATTTCCGGAACGTTTGTCCTAAATCACCACAAGTCATTGTTTAAATATGTTAAACAATAAGAAAAAGTTATAATACATTCTCAATCAAAAGAGGGAGGAGAGTTTTGTGCTCCTCCCTCCTTCTATATAAGCATGGTGTGGTATGAAGGTAAGTAGTTAGAATTTTACCTGGAGGGTTAGCTGAAGTCTTTTGTCATCAGCTAAAAGCTTATCTTCATAATCTACATAGTCATAATCAAGAAGAATCATATTTTTATGAGGTTTATAAAGATGATAGGCAATCCCCAAAATATATCTTCTACTTTCATCAAGAGTTCCGTCATCCAGATCGTCTTGATCATCATTTTGATCAAAATAATCATATCTTCCTATCACACTTATAGGGAGGCTTGAGAAGGCATAAGGTTTAAGCTCTAAGAAAAAGGAATAACCATCTTTATCATAATCATCAGTTCCTTTAAAATTGCTTTTTCCCCAATAATATTGAGCTGTGGCAGTAAAGTATTCATGTTCATAGCTTGCAAAAAGAAGATTGACCTGCCAGTTTGGTGGATTATGTTCTAAATTTGCTTTACCACGAATTCCGAAATATGAAAATTGCAAACCTGGCAAGATATCAGGCAATGGTCTAATAGTTATTCTTCCCTCAATAGGTTTATCATTATTTTTTTCTCTTCCATGATATCCTGCACCATTATAAATACCAAGAGATATACTTCCATATCTTCCTGCATAATGGGAATTTACACGCTTTTTATACCATTCTGGCATTTCTCCTCCGAGAAGTGCTGTAAAAGTAATTCCAAAATCTGCAGAGTTATAAAGACCGTTTCTTTCTGTAAACATTGTATCCTGACATCTATACCGGTTTACATGCTCTTCAAAGTCAAGCCATGGAAAATGAACCTGTCCGAATTCTAAAGAGGGCTTGGTTAAGAATCCTATATCTGGAAACTTAAATTTTCCAAAAATGTATTTTGTTCTAACCATTACAGAACCCTCTATATTACTTTTATTGGGGGATACTAGTTCTTCTTTTACCTGGGTCACATCAAAGGTTATATGAGCATCAAACCAGGGTGTAATACTTTTAGTAAATCTTACATAACCTCTTTTTATAGCGGTTTTACTTCTCTGTTCATCATCTCCAGCAGAACCACCCACACCTTTTCCTTTACCGTTCATATATGAGATATACCACAGTCCGTTTACTTTAAGTCCTTTTAAGTATTTGACCAATTTTTCCATATCTTTGTTTTTTGTTTCAAGTTCCTCTTTTGTTTCTTCTATTTTTTTAACCATGGTTGAAATATTTTCTTCTCTGCTTTTAAACTCTTTTTCTTTTTCTTCCAGTTCAGAAAGAAGTTTTTGAATTTCCTGTTTTTTTGTTTCATATTCTTGAAGAAGAGCTTTTAGTTCAGCTATTTTTTTATCAAGTTCAGCAGGATCTATTTTTTCTGCATTTGCATAAGATAAGGGTAAGAATAGCAGAATTAAAGAGAGACTCAAGGATAAAAATTTGGTTCTTAGCTTTTTCATAGCTTAACCCCTCCTTTTTAAATTTTTTAAGGAGCGATTTTATATTTTTCCCAGTATTTGTAGATAAGATGAACTAATTTATCAGGCAAAGGAATATAGTATAAATTTTCTGCGATTTTATCGCCTTTTTCAAAAGCCCATTTAAAAAATTTGGTCACTTCTTTTGCCTTAGGGTTATCAAGTGGTATAAGAATATAAGAAGCTCCTGTTATAGGATAAGAATTTTTACCAGGTTGATAGGTAAGATCTACAAAGAAATCTTTCTCTATTTCCCATTTTGCATTGCTTGCAGCAGCTTGCATTGATTTAATTGAAGGTTTAACAAATGCAGTCCCATCAGCATTTAAAAGATTTGCCATAGGAAGGTTATTTTGTTTTGCATAGATAAATTCCACATATCCAATAGTTCCTATATTTTGTTTTATATAATTAGTAACTCCAGGATTCCCTTTAGCCCCAATTCCTACAGGCCAATTTACCGCTGTTCCAGCTCCTACTTTTTCCTTCCATTCAGAACAGGCTTTACTTAAATAAGTAGTAAAAAGCCATGATGTTCCAGAGGCATCGGATCTTCTTACTACTATAATAGGAAAGTCAGGAAGATTTACTTTTGGATTTAGTTTTTTCAAATAAGGGTTGTTCCAGTTTTTAATTTTACCTAAGTAAATATCACATATTGCTTTATGATCTAAATTTAGAAGAAAATCTTTTGATCCTGGCAGATTATAAGTGATTACTACTGCACCAATTATATCAGGAAACTGAACCAAGTTGTATTTTCTTAATTCTTCAGAAGTTAAAGGTTTATCACTTGCTCCAAAATCAACAATTCTTTCTTGAGCCTGTCTTATTCCTCCTCCAGAACCTATACCTTGATAATTGATTTTTACTTTAGTTTGTTTATAATATTGATAAGCCCAAGCTAATATTACAGGTTGAGGGAAAGTTGCTCCAGCTCCTGTTAACTCAGTGGCTTGAGAAAAAGAGTTGTTCAGAATACCAAATATTATAATTAAAAAGCATAAAAATTTTAAAATTAAGCACCTCATCTTACCACCTCCTTAATTAAGATTTTTTTAGAGAGAATATAAAAAAGTAACTTTAAAAAAGTGTTAAAAGAATGTTAAAAATAGGTTAAAAAATTGATAGAAAATGGGAAAAGTTTTAATAGTGGAAGATGACAAAGAGATAGGGAAACTTCTTTCAGAAAGTTTTTCTTCTCAAGGTTATAAATGTCATATAGTTGGTTCTTTATCAGAAGCTTATACTTATCTTTTATCTTCTTCGGATTTATCACTTATTATTCTTGATCTTATTCTTCCAGATGGTGATGGATTAGGGCTTTTAAAATATCTTCGTTCAACTCTTAAATTTAAAAATTTGCCAATAATTATAATTTCAGCCAGGGGGGGAGAGCTTGATAGAGTTTTAGGGTTAGAATTAGGTGCAGATGATTATATTGTTAAGCCTTTTAGTGTAAGAGAAGTTATAATAAGGGCTAATAGAATTTTAAAAAAGGATTTAGAGCCAAAAGAAATTTTAAATTATGGTCCACTTAAGATTGATAAAAGGAAAAAAGTCATTTTTCTAAAAGAAAAGCCTTTAACTTTAACTCCTACAGAATATAAAATTTTAGAATTTTTGTTAGAAAATCCAGAAAGGGTAGTAAGCAGAGAAGAGCTTATTAGAATAATTTGGCCTGTAGAAAAGGAATATTATTCAAGAGTTTTAGATGCCTATATTTGTAGGTTAAGAACAAAATTAGGTGAATATGGGAAAATCATAGAAACTGTTAGAGGTTTTGGATATCGTTTAGTTTAAGTATAAGATGGAAAGTTTCAATTTCTTATTGATTCTTTTAATAATATGCCTTTTAGTGGTTCTTTTTTTATTTTTTAAAAAAATTTTAAAAGTTCAGCGAGAAAATAGACATTTAAAAAGAGAGCTTAATTTTTGGATAGAGCTTTTTTCTAATTGTCCTTTCCCCTTTTTTATAATTGAAAAAGAAGAAATAAAATGGCAAAATAAAAAAGCTCTTGAAATTTTAGGAGATCTTAGAGGAAAGAAAAAGGATCACATAGAGGCATTTTTAAAAAATTCTTATTGGGATGCTCAAATATTTTTTCTTCCCTCTGGATTTACAGCTTATCTTTTGCTTGATAAGAGAGAGGAAAAAATTTTGAAAAGAAGCTATGAGATAGCACTGGCATATCTTTCTCATGAATTAAAAACTCCTTTTACTATGGTAAAAAATTATGCAGAAAAATTGGAGGAAGAAATAAAAAAGAATAGATTTTCAAATATAGAGTATTTTGAAAAATTTAAAAATTCTTTAGAAAGAGTTGAAAGATTAATTTATAAGCTTTTTTCATCATTGGAATATTTAGTTAAGGATTTAAAAATAAAAAAAGAAAAGTTTCTTTTAAATGAGGCTATAGAGGAAGTAATTTTTTGGGTGAAACCTCTTTGTGAAGATAAAAATGTAGATTTAGAGGTGGATATAGCAGAAGATATAGAAATAGAAGGTGATAAAGAGTGGTTAATGCAAGCGATTTTAAATCCTTTAGAAAATGCTATTAAATTTTCTCCATCTGGAGGGAAAGTGTTTTTAAAGGTTTATCGAAGAGAAAATGAGTGGATAAATATTTTGATAAGGGATATGGGTCCTGGTGTATCTCCTGAAGAATTACCATTTTTAGGATTACCTTTTTTTAAATCAAGTGCTGAAAAAGGTCTTGGTTTTGGTCTATTTCTTACCAAAAAAATATTAGAAGCCCATGGAGCAAAACTCAAATTTAATCTTCCTTCGCAAGGGGGCTTAGAAGTTCTAATGGAAATTCCATATGATTTAAAAAAGGATTCCATTTTTTC
>Ga0190310_1000614_pt1 | contig 11749 bp, 6 predicted proteins | sample 48700778_MG_FD_165059 | JGI IMG/M metagenome (GOLD analysis project Ga0190310, IMG submission 165059) | Hydrothermal vent sediment bacterial communities from Southern Trench, Guaymas Basin, Mexico - 4870-07-7-8_MG | ecosystem: Environmental > Aquatic > Marine > Hydrothermal vents > Sediment ... | reverse complement strand
CATACGCTTCTTCTAAACTTGAGAAAATTCTCAAAATAAGGGATTTCTCGCCTATCTTTAAAGCAGGATTATATGATGAAGTGATCTTAGAAGGCATTGAAGCCATAGATCAGGTTAACAAAATTATTGACCTTATAGACGGCTTAAAGCTGGAGCTGAAACATTTACCTGGTGTAATAGGCTACGTTTACGAAGGATTACTCCCGCCAGGAGAAAGGCATCGATTAGGTCAATTCTACACTCCACCAGCCATAGCTAGACTCATTACTAAATGGGCTATTAGATCAGGTAATGATATTGTTCTGGATACTGGAACTGGTTCTGGAACCTTTGATATAGAGTCCTATAAGAGATTACTAATGCTGAAGTTCAATAAGGATTACGATAGAGGAGAATACCCATCATGTACTGAAGAGTATAATGAACACCAGGCGATTTTAGACCAACTCTATGGTGTTGATATAAATCCATTTGCTACTTTAATGACAAGTATACATCTAATGCTCATGGAGCCTAGATGTCCTATATCAAGACTTAAAATCCTAACCATGGATTACTTTGGATTAAAAACTGATACCCTATCAGTAACTCTATATGAAGAACCCAAGAGATTCGATGCGATTGTGGGAAACCCGCCCTATACTCGATGGGTGGAGATACCCGAAGATACGAAGGATCGAATCCTTAAGGAGCTCAAAGACGAGCTCTCCAAGTACGATCTTAGAGCCGACATGAGGCGCGGGAGAGAGCCTGGAATCTATGTCTACTGGATAATGCATTCTGCTAAGAATTTGCTTAAGAATGGTGGTAGATTGGGAATGATAATCTCCAACATGTGGCTTCAAACGGATTATGGCGTGGACTTCGGCAGATTCCTCTTAGATAACTTTAAGATAAAGGCATTAATAGACCTGTCTTTTAGACTCTTTGAAGCATTGATATCAACTGTGATTATACTAGCTGAAAAGGAGGAAGATTCGAAAGCACGAGATGATAATATAGTGACACTCATAAGAATACCGCCTAGGATCAAGGGTGAGGTGCTTGATATTGAAAAGTCAGGTAGAGTGTTAGATGAAGCCCTAAGATGCATCGAACGTTCATTTAGAAGCGATGGATCTATAGATGTTACAACTTTGTCTAAATGCGAGGAAGAGTATGGCATTTACTTCACACAGATGAGGCAGGGTGACATACCCAGGGATAGGAAGTGGATAAGCCTATTCTTCGCAAAGATAGAGGATTTGATGAATGAGCTTGAGAAGCATCCTCTAATGATAAAATTAAGTGAGTGGTTTGAGCCTAGCAGGGGAAATAGTGTATGGTCTATATGGGCTCTAGGTCATAGAAGAAGACCTGACCTAGGTGCTAAGGACTTCTTCTACTTCAGCAAAGAGAAGGTGGCTGAGTGGGAAAGGAAGCTGCCTGGTTTTAGGAAGGCCATAGAGCTCCACTTGGTGTCAGCTATTACGAGATCCCAGTACATCAAGACATTCGCGTTCACCAGAAACGATTGGGAAGCCATCGAGAAAAATAATAAGGATGCGTACATCTTCGTATGCCATGAACATAGGGATGCTCTCCCACAGCAAGTGCAGGAGTACATTAGGTGGGGCGAAACTGAGTGTAGGACTCAGATAAGGCGTACGAGAGGCGGAGGCAGAATTTGCAGTGAGGCTGAAGCATGCAAAGCTAGGGCTAGATATCCAGAAATGTTTAAAGGATGGTACGACCTAGGGGGTTACATACCTACACCACTAATGGCTATACGTCAACCTAGATATCACCCTCAGTTCTTCTATGTACAACTTCCGGTAGTAACATATGATGCCATTATCACTTTCACTCCAAAGATCAAGATTAAAACTGTAAACACGGTACTAGATCCAGGAGAGTTCATCAAGAAATATCCATTCCTCTCTAACATAGGTATTCGTAACGACATTGTATTAGATGAAGTAGAGCTTAAGGCTCTGCTAGCATATTTTAACTCTACGTTTGTGTGGCTTTGGCTCGAACAGAATGCTAGGTACATAGCTAAGGGACCACTGGGTTTGGAGGTTAATATTCTTAGGGATATGCCCCTACTTAATGTTAAGAAACTTAGACGTGAGGATATTGTGGAGCTTGCCAAGTTATTCGATGAGCTTGAGAGCAGAGCTAGGCAGATAGCTAAGGGTGAAGAAACCAAGTTAGAGATGTTTGAAGCATTGAAACTGTATTTCCAGGCAATCGATTGTGAGATAGCGAGGGTGCTAGGAATTCCTATAGATGTTGAATGGTTATGGAGTTCTGCATGGGAGATGATGGAGAGGAGAGTCCAAGGTGCTAAAGGACCTACAAGACCTGGAGCTGAAATAACTGTTGATGTGAGAAGAGAAAGGCGTAGGAGAAGTAGAGGAGGTACTCCTTCCAAAAGTCCCCCTGGGATACCCCTAGATAAATGGCTAAGACCAGAAGAATGACCTAAAGTAATCAGTCTAAGTTTCTCAATAGTTCTATATCCCAATAATATTTCCAAACTTTCAGTCTTTCTATTGGAAACTGTAATTTATGGGTAAAGTTAGACTATACTACATTCGTCGGGGCTAAAATCCCTATTCGAGTAGGAGAAAAAATCAACTACAATATTATGGTTTAAAGCTACAGAGAGACACTCGATCCATATTAACGAATAGTAAGATTTGACCAAAGAAACTATGAAAGCTCAGAAAAAGCTTATATGCGTAAGCGAAATGAGTTTTCCGAATTACTCGTTGACATAATGAGGGAGTAGCTTAAGAAGAACTTTTATCTCTAACGACCACAATTGAACAACCTTTTGAATAACTTGTTCGGATCGCTGGTAGAGAGATATCCGCTCTTAGAAGCGGTGATGTTCATCGGAATCCTGTCCGAGTAGAATACAGCTATACAGAAGTATTGGTCTTTAAAGTTTAGGTAATCGGTATCCGAGTCGGACTGGTCTCCATTCACATAAAGGCTTTGAACTTTAACGATAGTATCTGCTATGGGATTTCCAGTACTATAGTCCTTTATCTCGAGTACTACCTTGCATAAATAGTGCAAGAATTATACCTGACTAAGGTTAAAACCATCATACTCCAATGCTATAATATACAAACAAAATAATTAATCTTAATTCAAAGAATTAACTTCAATCATTAAAAAAGCATTCATGTCTTATCGTTCGATATTTGTTAAATCCTCAATAGCCTTTATCATTAAGTTAAAGTAGTATAGTCTTCTAGCATTCGACTCAATGTACTTCCTTAAAATACTTTCGAATTCCTCTTTTCTAAGTTTCCTTCTCTGCCATCGGGCTAGTGCATTTGTCACATTGTTTAGAGAAATGATGTCTATTGGGGGGAGTTCTTCGAATACTTCTTTGAATGCTCTTTCAACATCCTCAAGTGAGAACTCTTTAATCTCTGGATTTACCTTAGCAAGAACTTCTCTCATGAGAGTGGATAAGCAAATGGCATGTTCCTTATTCACATAGCTTTTAAGCAATACTTTCAGTGGCTTATATCCGAGTTCATAAATTAACTTAACAGATTCTTCATCATAATAGATTATTTTATAATCAAAAGCTATATAATTTGATATTTCTTCATAGAATGACCTGAATTCGCTCTTTATCCAGAAATCAAGCGAGATTTGATCGGGCTGTGTTTTGCCAATAAAGCTCTTACACTTTTCTCCATCGAAAAGTCCTATTACAATCATTAATCTATTGCCTGCTAGTTCAATACCTACAGCATCTATCGCCAACAACTTTAGCTCTTTAGAAGGCCTTGGAATTTTTATGTATTTTCCAGCTTTGTCGTAGACCTCCCTTAATCGTAGAGTAATTACTCCTTCTAAGTGATCTATCGCCTTTAACGCATACTCCTTTACCTCCTCCCATTGAATATCGTTAAGTAGCATGTAAATTGCATCTTCCTCTCTAATCTGCCTTAGTAGTACCTCTGTAATGCTTGTGGGCTTATGTTCTAGAACTACTTTCCTCATATCATCCCACAGTTTTCTCTCATCGAGGAACTCTATCAAGCCAGTACACCTATTCTCCCATACTTTTAATAGCTTCTTACCACCCTTTAAGCCAATAACTTCATAGCCCAACTCATCTATGGGCAGAGCGAATACCTTACTCTCCCTTAAAGAGGCTATTAGATAAGTAAGTCCAAGCCTAAGCCTTCTAATATCTATGCTAGGATCTATTTCGTACAAGTAAGCATAAGTGAAGTCTTGATATCTCCCTCTAGTCCCCTCACGTATAAGAATTGACTGAACTCTAGGTAAGAATCTTATCTCTCCGGTAGGTGTTCTTACAATAGATGGTCTTCTAGACTCTACTATCCACTTTGTGGTTAAGGGATATTCGTGGAAGATTCCAAAACCCTCATGAAATATTAGAATATGGTAATCAACTTCTGAATAAAGCTTACCACTGATAAAGTCCTTATACAAGTTCTTCTCCTCATTCCATGCATTTTTAACAGCCATATATCTGTGGATAGCTTCCCTCAACCATGGATTCCTTGAGGATTCGCTATAGATTGTACCAAGAGGTATTTCTTCAATAGCCTGAACTCCTAAAGTCCTTATTACTAGGGCATCAGAGGATACGTCAAAGCAGCCTACTTGAAACTTTTCGATGAAGTCTCTTAATGAGATCTCTTCAAGATCCTTTCTAGTTCTATCTTCTCTTAGAGTCCTCTTCAATCCATAAGGCCTACCGTACTCGTAGAAATTGATACTATCCCATACTCTTTTACCGTCTTCACTCAAACAGAAAATTTTTCTGACTCCTCCAGTAATAAGAGAAGTTCTTATCTCCTCTACAAGCTTTAACTCCTTTAATATAGAGATTTCCTCCTCCTCTAGATTCTGTCCAGAAACCACTTTCAATAAAGCCTTAAACAATAGCGCATACTTGTTCCCGAAGTTTAAGTACAACTTCTCAAGGGGTAGCTCAGTCCATTTTCTCAAGGCTTCAGCTCCCATCTCTAACATCTTCCTATCCCATGTAGTTATTGGAAAGACCAGCGTCTCAGTAAATGGGATTATCTCACGCCTACCCTTCCTTCCCTCCCTCTGATAGAATTCCCTCAAGCTCTGTGGTAGGCCGTAATGAACAACCCTAACTGCTATACCTATATCGATGCCCTGTAATAGCGTCCTAACAGAGACTATGATCTTAATCTCCCCCCTTCTAGCTTTCTCTTCAAGGGCCCTTCTCTCCTCCCTACCTATTAAGTGATGATGAGAGGCTACCTTATCCTTCAAATGCTCAGGCAATCTCTCCCTAATTCTCCTCATAAGCCTCTCACAACTTCTTATCGAAGGCGTGAAGACTAACGTAACACCATCCTCCTCGCCTAGTACATACTGTGCTAATATTTCCTCTGGAATACTTCTGAATTCTTCGATGCTGACAAATTTCTTGAGTATTTCACTTTCCTCGATTAATGATATTAGTTCAGGAATGGATCTCTTGAAGGTTTCAAGATCTTCAGTAACCTCTCTTAATATTTTCGCGGTTTCTGGTTCAATACCCTTCAACTTTTCAGCTACTTCCTTAAGCTTTCTCCATACCTTTTCAAGATTCCTGCCTAGAATTATGTAGCCTCTATTCTCGACTTTAAATGGCTTACCAGAGATTATGATGGTCTCTCTTTCAGTGACCTCTTCTAAGTACTCTTTAACATCCTCAGGGTTGCTTAGAGTAGCTGTCAATACTGCTATTTGAGGCATGTCGTTCGAATAGAAGTTCTCCAGTAACCACTCTATGCCCTTAAATAGCATTACAGCTTGTCTAGGAGTATAGTAATCTAGTTCGTCTATCACTATTAGATTAGCATTTTTCAAGTAATCTCCTAAATACAAGTTAACTCTACGCCCCGCCATTCTCTTAGCAAGCCTTTTCAGCTCTGCTACGAGAAACGCTGGGTTAGTTATTACTAGATGAGCTTCCTCTATTAAACCTCTAATTTCACTATTCGTTAGACCTTTCTCCTTCTTGAACAAATTGATAATACTCCTATCTATCCTAACGACCTTTAAGCCCAGGGAGGCGTAGTATTCTTCTAATCTATTTATTTGATCCTCTGACAGTGCTAGAGTTGGATATATGGCTATTGCTTTCAACTTATTTTTCGAAGCATATAGCGCCCATGCCTCAGTTTTGCCAGATCCAGTTCCTGATATTAAAATTATATTCCTTCTTTTTTCTAGTGATTGTAGTGCTTCAAATTGATGCTTATAGAGGTATGCTTCTTTAATCTCTGAAATCCTTCCGGTCTCGATATTCTTCCAAGACGGTATTATGTCGAAGAACTTGACTTTACTCCTCTTAGGCTTAGAGCCTTCCTCTGTATACTTCATGAAGTCGTAATTTAGCTTGCTAAGTATTTCACTAGTATCTATCACCTTAAAAGCACAAGTAAACTTTATTTTCTCTAGCGATCCTTTGCTAATCCCTAAAATTACCCGATCAAATACTCTACTCTTCTTCTTTAGCATTACGCTCATTAAGATTATTAATATGATTAAAGATGAGTAGAATATCATGAGTTCATAAGACACGCTATTCCCTCACTCATAACCTATTATAGCCATCTTAAATATATTGTTAGCCAAAGGGCATTAATTTAAATGAATTCGACGATAATTAATAAGTGATGAGCGTAGTCTTGGATGTCGTTATTGAGGATAGCAAACTCTGCTATACATGGGGTGCAAAAGAGGATGAGAAAAGGGATAGAATTCGTAAATTAATAGCAAGTAAAATCAAGGACTTTTCGAAGGAGTACATAAAACAAATAGTTTCGAAATACAATAGTCTTGAAGTCAAGCTGTACTTCTACTGTAAACGTCTAGAGCAGGATCTAGACAATTTAGTAAAGCTTACACTAGATGCACTATTCTACTCCGCTAGGAATGAGCCTGGCTATAACAACTGGGAGCATAAAATAGTTAGCCTAGAAGCTAAGAAGTTCGAAGCAAAGGGGTCTAAGGAGAAGATAGAGATAAAAGTAATAGCATGGGGAAAAGAAAATAGTTAAAATATAACTCTTTTTGTCGTTACTTCTCCTAAATTAAAATCCTATTTTAAAAGAATGTTCTTCTAGAAATATAATTCGAACTTACGTTGGATTTTTGCAAAGTGTATTAGTAGTGTTTACTTTCCTTATTTGGGAATGTTTAGTGGGTGTTAGAGAGAGATCTGAGAAGAGGGAATTGAGAAGGAATATGTAGAGACTATTGCGAGGTCTTTAACCCTCTCTTTTCTCAAAACCATCTACGCTGTTAATGGCTTTTTATACATACCAATATAATGATGAAGATAGAACGGTCAATGTTTGTGGCTATGAATTTGTAGTCGATGAAAAGCATAACTGTCTCTGCGTGTATAAGGAAGGAAGAAATATACTACAGCAAAGATCAAGAGTGTTAAAGTGTGTCAAATAACTAGTCAATTTCCATTAGATTCTGAACATATTTCAAAATTCAAGTTCAAGAATCAGTGTTCTTATTTATTTTAGAAGTAATAGTATCATAAATGTTATATTTCTGCAAGGGTAAGTATATCGGGGTATATTTTGAGGAAGATTGGTATTGTGGCTAGTAGGAGCTCGATAACTAGTGCTTATGTTATCCTGAACGAAGGTGAGGAGAGGAATGTCAAGGTCGAGGATTTAGTCTTAATAAAGAACCTGAATGGCAATAGAATTCTCGGAGTATGCAGGTTTGGAGCTGGCCTAGATGAGAATCTGGAAGTTAGTGGGAGGTATAGGCCTGGAGTAGCCTATGCCAGAATGGGCATGACTCCCTCGGATTCAAAGAGGCATTATACTTTCAAAATACTTGTTATTGCGGATGTGACGAGTACATTTGAAGAGAATAGATTGATAATAGCACCGGGCTCCGATGTGTATATCTTCGAAGACGAGGACAATCCTATGGAGCTCTTTGCAAGAGGCGCCAATGTCGTCAATAAAGAGTCAATAACAATAGGACACTATAAGGGTAGGGAGAATTGGAGAGTTCCGATAAACCCAGAGTACATTTCAAGACACATATGGATTACTGGAATGACAGGCTCTGGAAAGAGCTATCTAGTAAAGTACGAAATCATCCCAATGCTTAAAGAGGCGGGTTATGATATCCTAGTGTTCGACTGGAAGGGAGACGATTATGTGCCTCATTTCAGCAAGTTAAAGAGTGACTCGATAGTGAAATTGTCCGATGTAGCCCTCGATGATGGGGCTGTTGTACGCTATTTACTCTCTAAAGCTAGATACTTCGGGTATGCTAGCGAGAGGGAGGTTGCCAAAAGCATTGCGATGTCCTTAGAGCAAGTGATCTTTGAGTCGTCTTGGAGGAAGAAAGACCTAGATGAGCTTCCATTCTTCTTAGAGGAAGAGATTGAGAAAAAGATCGAGGATTACGCTGGAAATTGGGCAGATCAGATGAAGGGGAGGTTTAGGAGCTATTGGAATAGGCTTACGAAAAAGGATTTTGAAATCATTAAAGGAACTATGAAGCCTGAGGATCTTCTAAAGCTAGTTAGGGAAAAGCACATCGTAGTCTTGGATCTTAGCGCCGGAGGCTCAGAGGAGAAGCTTTCGGTCTTCCTCTCAATAGCTGACTACCTAGAAGACCTCATGACTAGGGAGAGGCAATCTCTGAACTTGGCTCTTATAATCGATGAAGGACCACAGTACTGTCCGTATAGTCCTAAGGGCCTTCAGGAACAGGTTACCGAGAAGATAAAAAACCTGTGCGCCCTAGGAAGGGCTTACAAGCTAACCATAGTAATAGTTTCGCAGGGAATGGCTGGTGCTATTGGTATATCTCCTGCCGTAAGGAGAAACTTAAACACACAGTTTATAGGAAAACTTCATCCACTAGATATAAGCGAGGCTGAGAAGCTCCTCGGAAGGCAAGGAGTAGACATAGATCTACTCACAAAACTGCCAGTGGGCCACTTCTACTTCCTAGGTTCCGTGAATCCCTCTCCAATACCATTATTGATATCCTTCAAGCCAGATGAGAGTAGGCTTGCAGAGACTCTAGGTGGGAGTAGTGACTGAGGAATATATTTCGGAGTGGTCTAAGATACCAGTTCCACTACAACACCAGTTCTTCAAGCATGCTCAAGAAGAGGCTGAGAGGCTTAGGGAGAGGATACTGAAGTTCCTCAAAAAGTTGAATAGGTTGAAGAGGGAGCTCGAATTCAGAAAGATAGTTGAGGGTGAAGACTGGAGGGACTTAAGGATCGCAGTAATCGATGGTAGTTTTCCTCCACTTGCCGAGAGAGTTGGAGTTAGAATGGGCATCTTCTGTGCGGGATACTTCATATTTGAGGGAAATAAACTAATCCCTAGAGACCGAGGAGGAGCTGGCTATAGAAGTGGAATAATCGCGAAGACTCAAATTGGAGAGCCTTGGAAGACTGGAAAGATAGTAGAACTCCTATGCACTAAGTTGGAGAGGGAGATAGCTCTATACTGCCTAGAGGAGAAGGGAGTGGACTACGTGCTGATAGATGGCCCCTTCTTCGGCTTTCAGGCACGATGTCAGTTGGTCAGGGAGGATAAGATAGACCTTCCAGGCTACACCTATGGTTCAGACCTAGTAGACAAGGTTAGGGATCTCTCGATAGAGCTCATGAGGACTAGAAGGGCAATTGCCGTAATTAAGAGAGTGAGGACTATGGCATTCGACGGCTATATACTCTACAAGACGGGAAACGAGGAGGAATGTTTTGACGAGAACGATAGAGCCATACTAACCTGGATAATGCCTGAGAAGAGCTACTTCGCTTACAGATGGCTATTCGGAGATACTGGAGTCTACCAATACTACTCCAACTTAAGAGGAGTATATCACATGTACGTGAAGTATCACGGACAGCCTGGTAGTATGAACGAGGTATTGAAAATATGCAGAAACGTCACTAATACGAGGATTTACAATAACTTAAACTGCGATCCAAACATAGTTTTAGAAGCTACTAGATATTATGTTAGATGTCTAAGCTCCATGCCACCGTTCTGTGTTGAAACCCATAAGGATGTGGATATAAGTCCAATACTAGAGTATTTCATAGCATTCTATAATCCTGCCACAGGACTTCCATTCCCCATCGACTTAATAGATCAAGAGATCAGCCTTCCGAGAGGTATGGTTAGGGAGTTTGTTGAGGAAGTAGAGGCTAGGCTGTTAAGGTTTAAGGATCTGAAAAGTCCTTCCATCTCGCAGTACTTCGCCTATATAGGAATTCAGAAAGAAGAATAGCCTTTACAGTTCCCTCAGACTCTCTAATATTGAAAACCTTTAAGTCTTTAGATTATGGAGGGATCCCTCTTATGAAGACCTGGCATAAGATAATCATTGGAGATTCAAGGGACATGAAGGAAGTTGAGGATTCTAGCATTCACCTAGTGGTTACAAGCCCTCCCTATGTGACCAGCGAGTTCAGGAGAGGACAGTGCTTTGATATAGATGAATATCTTGAGCTTATTAGAGACGTGTTCAAAGAGGTACGGAGAGTTCTCATACCGGACGGCAGGATGTGCCTAAATATGGCTGATGTGCACACTAAGTACTACTATAAGGATTATGATCGCTTCTATAGGATCCCTCTCGCCCACATGGTCTTGGATGTATGCCTTAAAATAGGGTTCAGGCTTCTGGACACGATAATATGGAATAAAGGCTTCAATAGGCGTAAGGGAGGATATCCGGGACCACTCTTCGGCTCGTATCCCTACCCACCTACAATATATAGTAACGTTTACTGGGAGTACATCTTCGTCCTCGTGAAACCCGGGCCTAGGAGGAGAGTGTCTAGAGAGATTAAGGAGAAGAGTAAACTAAGCTACGAGGAGTGGAAGGAATATACCAGAGGTTTCTGGAACATTCCTAGCGAGAGTTGGAAGATAAAGGAGCACCCCTCAGTATTTCCACTAGAATTGGCTAAGAGGTGCATAAAGATGTACAGCTTCGTAGGGGATACTGTGTTAGATCCATTCCTAGGCTCAGGCACCACGACTTTAGCAGCAAAGCTCACAGGAAGAAATTCCATAGGGTATGAAATAAACCCGAAATACTTAGACTTGATAAAGTACAGGATAGGTTATGAAGAATCTTCATCTAGAGATAATATAAAAATTATAATCAAATAATCTAATTTAGGACTCTCTTATCGGTTAATCAGTGTGACATCTGAAGGTTATCTATTAGTAGGATATAGCAGACATGCAATACTATTGATCCTGTTACTCCAATAGGAGAGAGAACGAAGTCATGAAGAGGGGGAAGATCAGAATCGTAGTACCTTTAATAGATTTCTTATGCTGACGGGGGTTATACCGAAGATCTCGGCTATCTTCTCCTGTGTTGTTCCTTCATCTTTAAGTGTGAGGTATACTGCTGTAGCTGCTATTGTGTATGGACTTACTCCTCCCCTAATAGATTTCCTCATAGTCTCCAGGTAAACTATAGCCTTTTCCACTGCATTTTCACTCATACCTAGAGGCCCTGCCTTTACTCTTATTAGTTCCTCTGGATCTATCAGAGGTACTTTTATCCCTAGATTGGTGATGAGCTGTCTATAGTATTTCCTTGTCCTCTTCAGCTCTAGATCGAGCTGTTCGCAATACTCCCATAGAGCTATTGGAAATCCCAATTTTCTAAGTGCAATGTATAGGGTTGTGTAGAATGTATTTCTTAAACC
>Ga0190310_1000611_pt1 | contig 11796 bp, 8 predicted proteins | sample 48700778_MG_FD_165059 | JGI IMG/M metagenome (GOLD analysis project Ga0190310, IMG submission 165059) | Hydrothermal vent sediment bacterial communities from Southern Trench, Guaymas Basin, Mexico - 4870-07-7-8_MG | ecosystem: Environmental > Aquatic > Marine > Hydrothermal vents > Sediment ... | reverse complement strand
TCTCTCAACATATCTCGGCGCCCTTCTTAATTCGTAAATTAAGGAGTTCAGTTCAGAGGAATCAATTTTTCCTCTAATATATCCGTATTTTATTGCCAAATAGTGAAGCACAGCCAACTGCGTTATGAATGTCTTTGTGGCAGCAACACCTATTTCCGGACCTGCGTAAGTATATATAGTTTCATCTGTAATTCTGGTTATGGAGGATCCTTTTATGTTAGTTATGGCCAAGGTTTTCATACCGAATTTCTTGGAAATTCTCGCAGAAGCGAGGGTATCTGCGGTCTCTCCGCTCTGAGTTATAAGGATAACCAGCGCCTTATCTCCAAGATATTTCCTGTATCTATACTCTGAGGCGTAATAGACTTCCGTGGGTATTTCGGCGATTTCCTCAAAGAGATATTTCCCTACAAGGGCGGCGTGGTATGAGGTTCCGCACCCCACCATTATTATTTTATCAAAATCTCCAAAATTTGGCTCAAGTTCTAAAAGATATTTTAAAGTATTTTCCAGAGCAATAGGTTGCTCGTGAATCTCCTTAAGCATGAAGTGCTCATAACCTCCTTTTTCCACGCTTTCAGAGGACCATTCCACTATTTCCTCATTCTTTTTAATATCCTTACCACTCAAATCGTAAATTTTAACCGAATCTTCGGTTACTTCGCAAATCTCTCCGTCATCAAGAGTTATGATCCTATTCGTATATTCCAAAAAAGCAGGTATATCGGAGGCAAGAAAATTTTCTCCATCACCAATACCTATAACCAGTGGGCTTTCGTTCTTTGCCCCAAGAATCTTTTTCTCGCCCGCGTGTATTGCTATTATGGCGTAAGAGCCCTTTAGACGAGAAATTGCTTTAATAAATGCTCTCAGAAAATCACCGTCGTAGTTCTCTTCTATTAAATGTGCAATTACCTCGGAATCTGTATCAGATGTGAACACATGTCCTTTTTCCATAAGTTCCTTTCTCAATTCGGTGAAGTTCTCTATTATTCCGTTATGTGCCACAGCAAACTCCCTCCCACAATCCAAGAATGGATGCGCGTTTCTGTCCTCTACCGCCCCGTGTGTGGCCCATCTGGTATGACCTATTCCCACATTACCTTCAAGAGAAAAATTGAGATAATCAACATATCCTTTCCTTTTCTCCACCGCGATCTTTCCGTTGGTTATAACAGCTATACCCGCGGAATCGTATCCTCTGTATTCCAGCCTTTTCAGGGTTTTTTTGAGCACCTCGCTAGCATTTCTGTATCCTACATAGCCGACTATTCCGCACATATCACACCACACTCTCTTCCTCGCAGATGTCTTCGGTTATGTATTTCATCCCTTTAATTTTGGCGTTATTTCCTATCAGAATTCCGGGTGCTGTGGTAACCATCGCGCCAATTTTGCAATCATCGCCCATAACCACTCCAAAATTCTCCCTGGATATTATCTCGTAATCTAGTATTTTTTTGAAACGACCGGATAATGCAGTGAATCTATCGCTCACGGAACATCCCTCTCCGATGATGGAATTCTGTACGAGGGAGTATTTGCCCAGAGAGGAACCTTTCATAATTATGCTGTTCTCCAAGTATGAGAATGCGCCTATCGTAACATTGTCTCCAACACATGTTCCGGGCATTATGACGGAATTCTCTCCTATAACGCAGTTTTCCCCTATATAAGCAGGGCCTTTTATAAATACGCCTGAACCTATTTTTGTTCCATCGCCAACATAAACATTTCCGATTATATTTGCACTGGCAACGGTCCCCGATACGCTTCTCGGAATATTTCTCAAAACCGTAAAGTTAAGGCGCAAGAGGTCCCAAGGATATATGGCATCCATCCAGAGACCCTTTGTAATGGAAATTTTTAAATTTTCTAACTCATTTAAAATATCTGGCAAATCGTACAACTCATTTTTCATACTTTCTTTAATAATTTCAAAAATATCGGTGGAAAGTTTGGCAATTCCTGTGAAAATAAGTCCTCCCTCGTCCCCCCTCTTCTTTTCTACTACTCTTATTTTACCTTTATCCTCAATCACCGAGCCGTACTTGGAGGTTATATCACTATAAGTTGCAAGTATTGTGTTTATTTCTTTATCTACTATGTCCTTAATTGTTAACGAATCTATTATATTGTCTCCTGGAAGTATTAAAAAATTCCCTTTTACATAATCCTTTGCCTGATAGAGGGCGTGGGCCGTTCCCAACCTCTTGCTTTGTTTGGCGTATCTTATACTAACGCCCCACCTTGAACCATCACCGAAATAAGATATTATGCTGTCCTCTCTGTATCCTACAACCATAACTATATCTCTTATCCCTACTTGGGCCAAAGAATCTATAATATATTCAAGAATGGGTTTGTTGCCCACGGGTATCATCACTTTGGGCCTGTTCTTGGTTAATGGGCGCAACCTCTTTCCCTCTCCCGCGGCGAGTACGACGGCTTGCATAGAGCATTCATGGGCGAGTGGTATTTGTATTTTTTCCCACAAAATTGCTTTGTCGTATAATTATAGGATGAAGGAGCAAAAACATGAAATATTGAGAGGTTTATGTAAACATGTTTATAAGGATGGGAAGGTGGGAGAAGAATGGCCGTTATTGAACAAACCTTCTTTTCTAAAGAAGGTTCACACCCGATTTATGCGATAAAGCATTAAAGATACAAAACTTTATAAATATGGAATAGTTATATGGTTTCAATGATTAGAAATCTAAAGATTAGAAACTTTCGCGGCATAAAGGAGGGTGATCTTGAGCTTGATGATTTAACTATAATCTTAGGGGGAAACAACGCTGGAAAGACTACAATTCTTGAAGCCCTATTTTTGTTGCCAAATCCGTTTAGGGAGGTCCCATATTCATTAAGCACCCCTATGCAAACCATACACGAATTCCATAGAACTTTAGATAGTCGGGGGTGGGTTTTCTTCTTATACAAATATTCTAAAACGAGAGCAGAAATCTACTGGGAATCTAACAATAATTTGAAAGGAGACCTTATAATGATTCCCTCCGGAGATATGTTGTATTTTACCACCACAAATATTAATAAATTCCCAAGTAGGAGTGAAATTAGAATAGGTAATTCGGATATTTCTTATTTTGGATATGCTGGTTTATCTGATACCACTATATCCTATTTGAATAATCCACAAAATAAGAACATTTCTCTTGGACCAAATTCTTTACTTATATCTGCCGAAATAATAAAACTTGCAGAGAGATATCTTTACAATAATTGGGTTAGCATAGTTAACACAGGAATTCCTATAAAGGTTGCAAAGGATATTTCCAGATACATTTGGGAGGATTTGGTTAATATAACAATTGAACCCTATCTTGGCGGAAGGTTATCTATTTTTGGATTAATGAAGGACGGTTCAAGAATAAGATTAGGAGATTTCGGTTCAGGCGCCCAAATTTACATAATATCTAAGATTATACATAAAATGTATAATCCCGATATACTTTTATGGGATGATGTTGAATCTCACATGAATCCAAAGCTTCTTAGCAGGATTGCCGAGTGGTTTGCGGAATTAGTTGATGAGGGAAAGCAGGTGATAGTAACCACCCACAGTCTGGAGGCTGCAAAAATGATATCCTCATTTAACAGCAATGCGAGCATTCTCTTACTAAAACTAAGAGATGGAATTTTGGAAAGCAGAAAAATGAAGCCCGAAGAGCTCGAAGAATTCTCGTTAGCAGGCGTTGATGTTAGAACTGCGGAGGGCGTCTTGCTATGAAGCTCTATCCTCTCTCATATGAGTACAGGTCAAAGGTTATGGGAAAAATCAGAAGAGTTAACAAAGGAATAACTAAAGAAATCTTTGTAAATGATATAGATGCAACAATAGATTCCTTAATAATACTCGCTAATGGTCATAGAGATGATATAGTAGTTGGAATTTTGTCTAAACATTTAGATGGCAGAAAGATTGTTGGATTGGCAAAGTCAGAAAGGACAAGAACATCTTCAATCAAAAATCTACCACGATATTTAAGCTTAAAGCTGCCTCTCAAAAATTTTGTATTTATAATGGACCAAGAGGATGATTCAATAGAGAAAATTCACAGCGATATTGAGAGAGAAATAAAGAAAATTTGTGATGAAGTTAAAAATATTGAAACTGCGCCCAGATATTTTATATATGATTGTAAGGTAGGTGGTAGGAAAATAAAACTTATTTTCATAATAAATGGGTTAGATTATATACCTACAGAAAAACATTCCATTGAAGATCATCTGGTGTGGGCTGCAGAAAAATTAGGGTTTATCACTTATAAAAACTATGGAAATAGAACAAGTAAAGAGGTTTGGTCCGAATTGGCGAAAAGTAATATCTCAGCGGACATTTACAAAAGATTATTTTTAAATAAAAATTTTGCAAAAGAAATATTTAACCAGCATTCTAATGGACTTAGGTTTATTGAGGAATAAATGCTCTGTTGTATAATTGGAGGTATAATAGGCGAGAACATGAAAGAACCTTTTCTCTACAATTTCACATCTTTTTTTACCTCCCTTATCCCGCACACGATTTATGCCACAAAGAACCCACCAATAGGAAAGGAGCTAAATTTCTCGCATATTATATCTATAAAATCTCCCTCTCTCTCAGAAACTCCCGAAGTTTTTCAAATCCTTCACGAAACTTCTTCTCAAGGTTTCTTTTGTAGAGTATGGCTGCGGGATGGTACATTGGCAGTATGGAAAATTCTTCAAAGTTGTAAATTCTTCCCTGCACTCTGGAAATACTCTTTACTTCAACGCCGAATCTTCCCATCATGTATTTTGTGGAGAAAAAGCCAAGAGTGCACACAATCTTGGGCCTTATAACTTTCAATTGTCTTTCAAGATAGGGCGAGCAGATGAAAATCTCCCATTCCGTAGGATTTCTATTATTGGGGGGTCTACATTTGACCACATTGGTTATGAAAACATCATCCCTGCTTAGCCCTATGCTTCGGAGCATATCTTCCAATAACTTCCCTGCTTGGCCAACAAAAGGCCTACCTTGCAGATCCTCATTTCGGCCGGGGGCCTCACCAACAAACATAATTCCCCTTGAAATATCTCCCTCCCCCGGAACAGCATTCGTTCTGGTTTTTGCAAGGGAACATTTCCTGCAGTTTCTAATCTCCTCCGCTATTTTCTCAAGGGAGTCCATTGACAGGGGTATGCGCATTATAAAAAATACTTTTTTTGTTGTATATGAACCAAGCGGAGCATACGAAATACTTTTATCTCCGAATACATATCGGCGCACTATGGATTTGGATACTCTGCTCCGTTCGCTGGAAAAAATTGATGTGGAGTACGCCGAACTTCGGTACGAGAAGATAGTCTCGGAGAATATGGAGATGAACAACGGCGAACTTGAAAATGTTTTTGAGGGAACTGACGAAGGAATAGGTATAAGGGTTTTTCACGCAGGTGGATGGGGATTCACTTCCATAACCTCGCTTAAAATGGAGGATATAGTTTCAGCGATAGAAAAAGCGAAGAGAATGGCCATGAGCGTTTCATCCAGATCTCCAGATAGAGATGTTTTAGCGGAAGATAGCGGTTTTCGGGGAGCGTTCAAGAATATTAATGGGAGAAATCCCATGGAAGTTTCTTATGAAGAGAAAATATCCGATTTGAGGGAGATAGATTCCATCCTCAGTGTGGAGAAAGAGATAAAGATGAGGAATGTGAGATACTACATGAACTACTCAAAGAAATTGCTTGTTAATACCGTAGGCTCGGAACTTAGTCATGAGGTAATAAGAACTTATCTGGCTATAAGTGCCATGGCGCTCAGCGAAGGTAAGAGGTCCTCCTATCGTGGGAGAGTGGGGAAAATAGGAGGATACGAAATCATGGAGGATGCGTTCGCCGAGGCGGAATATGTTGTGGAAAAAACCATGAATTTGCTTAATGCTTCCACGGTTAAAGGTGGGAGGTATCCGGTGGTATTGGATCAGGAATTGGCTGGCGTGTTCATACATGAGGCGGTTGGACATGCCTGCGAGGCGGATCTGGTTCTTTCAGGACAATCTATCCTAGCAGGGAAGATAGGGGAGAGGATAGGGAGTGAACTCCTTACCGTTTACGATGACCCCACGCACAATGAGGGATTTGGAAGGATACCCTTTGACGACGAGGGGAGCGAGGCGAAAAAGAAGTTACTCATAGAGAAAGGCATCCTGAGAAATTACATACTTTCCAAAGAGACCGCGGCAAAACTCAAAATGGAAAATAACGGCGGGGCGAGGGCCGAGAGTTTTCTCCATCCTCCGATAGTCAGGATGAGCAATACCTACATAGCGGAGGGAGATATGAGTTTTGAGGAGTTACTTGAGGGAATTTCCTACGGAATATATTTGAAAGATTCGCGCGGCGGACAGGTGGATACGGCCACGGGCACCTTTATGTTCAATGCTCAGGAGGCGTACGAGATAGTTAACGGTGAGATAGGCAAACCTCTTAGGGATGTATCCCTGAGCGGCTCCACCCTTGAAATCCTTCACGGCATAGAGGGTGTGGGAAAAGATTTCTCTATGGGTATCGGATTCTGCGGAAAGGGTCAGACCGTTCCCGTTGGACACGGCTCTCCGCACATAAGAGTTAGAGAAGCGGTTGTAGGAGGTAGATGAAGATGCTTATTGAACATGCGATTAAATACGGAGAGCATAAGGGTGTTGAAGTTGAAGTATACCATCTCCGCGCGAAAAGATTTGATGTGAGCGTGGAGAAAAATCGCGTGAAAAAAGCGCAGGAGAACATAGAGGAAGGCATGGGAATAAGGGTGATATGCGACGGCGCCTTAGGCTTTACTTACCTCTCCAATCCCACCGAGGATAAGATTGAGAAGGCGATTGACCTCGCCATAAAACTCGCTGAGGTTCAAAAAGGAAACTACGAATCATTTCCCGAAGTGGGGAACTCTGGAGATTATGGCTCTTATGACCCGCGAATTAAGGATATGAATGAAGAGGAGTGCATAGAGAAGGTTATGGATATAGTTAATGGTGCGCAGGATAAAAACAAAAACTCAATCGTCAGTTCAGCGAATTTTTCCTGCGGAGTATTTTCAAGAAGGATAGCGAATTCGTCGGGTGAGGTGGGGGATAAGGGAAGTTTCGTTAGCGCTACGGCGTTCACCGTAATTCCATCCAATCCACCATCGGTGGGCATTGATTTTGCCCTACACAGCAAATTGGATGGTATGAATCCTTACGATGTTGGAAAAAACTCCGCCGAGATGGCGATGAGTGGAATTGATAGAAAAACTCTGGATGAAAAACCCAAGGAGGTTATTTTTGCACCTTTGGCGTCCAGGGAATTTTTCGGAATATTAGTGCAGTATCTGAGTGGGGTATCGCTGAGAAGGAAGCAGAGCCCCCTCCTCGGAAAATTTGGCGAGGAAGTGTTCTCGGAAAATTTGAATATATACTGCGATGAAGAGGATAATCCATTCGGAAGGGGCTTTGATGATGAGGGCGTGCCAACGAGAAAAAGATACCTTGTTGAGAAAGGAGTTATAAAGAACTTCGCCTTAGATATGGTCTCCGCCAAAAAGATGGATATGGATATCATAGGTTTCGCCACGAGGAGCGGAATAAATTTCAGAAGCAGGCCGGAGGGAGTTCCATATACGATAAAGGTTGATGGAAATTCAAAGAATTTGATAGAGGAGGTGGATAAGGGCATAGTGGTGAATTATGTCACCGGCCTCCATACAATAAACTACGAAACGGGTGATTTCTCCGTGGGAACAATGGCCCCCGTTCTCTACATTGAGAGGGGAGAAGTGAAGTATGCGGTGAAAAATGTGATGCTCAGCGGAAATCTCGTGGATATGTTTTCATCCGCTGTTATGGGAAAGGATAACAAATTCCTGCTACTCTTCCCTCTTAGAGTTATGAATTTCGGAATGGTTCCCTCGCTAAAAGTTGATAAAGTATCGGTGGTGTCTTAATTATGGCATTGAGACAACCTATAGTCAGTGTCCTGGGCCATGTGGACCACGGAAAAACAACAATCCTTGATTGGATAAGGGGGACGACGGTAGCGAGAAAAGAGGCGGGGGGAATAACCCAGCATATAGGCGCCACGGAAGTTCCTCTGGAAGCGATAAAAAAACTCTGCGGACCCCTGCTTAAGGGGAAGGAGTTCAAGGTTCCCGGTTTGCTTTTCATAGATACTCCGGGCCACGAAGCGTTCAGAACTCTTAGGGCTAGGGGAGGCGCATTGGCTGATTTGGCCGTACTTGTCGTGGATATAAATGAGGGCATAATGCCTCAAACTGTGGAGAGCATAGAGGTTCTTAAGATGTATCGCACCCCTTTTGTTGTTGCCGCGAACAAAATAGACAGGATAAAGGGTTGGAAAAACTGCGAAAACCAGCCGTTTTTAGTGGCTTTGAACAAACAGAAGGAAAATGTCGTAGCCTCTCTGGAGGAAAAAATCTATCAGTTGGTTGGTTCTCTATACAACCACGGATTCAACGCGGAGCGCTTTGACCGCATTTCCGATTTCACAAAAACGGTTGCGATAGTTCCGACCAGCGGAAAATTGGGAATAGGAATACAGGAACTATTGCTCGTTCTTGTGGGATTAGCGCAGAAATTCTTGGAGGAGAGGTTGTGGCACGAGGAGGAGGGCCCGGGAAGGGGAACGGTACTTGAGGTCAAAGAGGAAAAGGGGATGGGCACAACGATAGATCTCATCCTCTACTCTGGCCGCTTACGAAAAGGCGATGAGATAATGATAGCAACGCCGACAGGTATAAAAATAACTAAAGTTCGGGGTATATTTAAGCCCAAGCCGCTGGATGAGATGAGAGATCCCACCGATAGATTCGTACCGGTTGAGGAGGTGAGTGCCGCTTGCGGAGTTAAAATAGTCGCCCCAGACCTTGAGGGTGTGATTTCGGGAAGCCCTGTTTTTGTAGTTTCAGAAGATAAAGAGAAGTTGAAAGAGGAGATATCTAGGGAACTACGACCTTCCGTAGAAACAAGCGATGAGGGAATAACGGTTAAGGGGGATGCTCTCGGCTCCATAGAGGCCCTGGGATACCAACTCAAAAAGGCAAATATACCGATAAGGAAGGCGGAGGTTGGTGATGTATCCAAGAGAGATGTGGTTGAAGCAGCAGCTCAAAACAATCCTTTATACAGAGTGATTCTGGCCTTCAATGTGAAAGTTTACGATGATGCGAGAGAGGAAGCGGAGAGAAGCGGGGTGGAAATACTAACTGGAAACATAATATACAAGATTGTGGAGGATTATCAGGAATGGGTTGAGAGGAGGAAGAGAGAGCTTGAAGAAGCAAGCAGGGAGGAGATTGTATATCCCGGTAAGATAAAGATTCTTCCCGAATATATATTCCGTATTTCAAAGCCCGCGATAGTTGGCGTCCGCGTTCTTGCGGGCAGAATAAGACCGGGGCAGAGATTGATGCGGGAGGATGGTAGGGTTATAGGAGTTATTAAAAGTATAAGGACTCAAGACCAAAGTTTAAAGGAAGCGAAAATGGGGGAAGAGGTAGCCATAGCCATAGAGGGGCCAACCGTGGGAAGACAGATAAAACCCAACGATGTACTGTATGTGGATATACCGGAAAGCCACGCCCGAAAGTTATTTTCCATGGAACTGAGCTTTGAGGAGAGGGAAGTGCTTGAGGAAGTAGCGAGGATAAAAAGGAAGGAGAAGCCAACCTGGGGGTTGTGATGGCCCTAAGATATCTCATTGTTAAGACAAGCAGACGCATTTATGTGACGATATTTGCTATGGCAGTTGCCATAATGTTCGTAACCACGATGTTCATCCTAGCTGATAGCTTTCGCGAATCCAACATAGGTTTGTTGCAGAGGTTCAAAAGCAACTATTATTGTATATCCACTAACCCCGATCTCTATGAAAGCAGAGTTCCCGAAGGAAAATTCAATGGTAGTTCGTGCATCCTCGTAAAAATCACTGTTGAGAAAGATAACGAAACCTACATCACATACTTCCTTGGAATAAACGATACTCTCGGCATTCTCAAATATAACGGCGAGGGAATATGGATAGGTAGTGAATCTCCCATACTTCCCGGTGAGATGACAATATACGGACCCGATAGTAATATAAGCGTTTATGTGAACAGAGTTTACAGAACATCTTTTTTCCCGAATTACTGGCTCATAGGCAATTTATCCACGGCGAGGATGCTAAGGGGAGATATGGAAAACGAAGTTAATTTCGTAATAACCGAATATCCGATATACGAAAATGGTTACAGATGTTCCAGCATGACATCCATAATTGACTTTTTCAGGGCAAGTGTTGAGGAGATAGAAAGAGATGTTGCCCTAACAATAATAATCGGTCTCGTAATTTCCATTCTCCTTATGAATTCCGTTATGGCTATGGATATGAAGGATAACTCCCGAACTATAGCCATACTCCGTGCAATCGGATGCACGAGATACAAAATATTTATGGTTTATTTTGCGAGGGCCGTTTACATAGCTATAACAGCATCTCTCTTCGGCTTATCTCTCGGGATAATTCTTTCATACTCTCTGGTTTCCATAATACCAAGATTCGGCGTGGAAAGTTTGTTTAACATAGTGGTTTATCCCTATGTTGCTATTTATGCTATCCTTCTCGGTTTTCTCGGAGCAGTTATAGGCGGAATTCCACCAATATTGGGAACCCTTAAGATAGGGATAGTGAGAGAGATGGGGGTGGAGATGTGATCGTGGGTAAAGGAGTAGCAGGTGGGATAGCGATTCTCATATCCATATTTACTGCCCTCATAATAGTTATTTCCAGCATAGTGACAGTTCCGCAGAATCTTCTTGGAGGGGGAGATATAACAGTTATTACCAAAGCGAATGACCCGAACCCTCTTAGAAGTAATTTGAATATAGAGATCGCATACGCTCTTCAGAATATGAGTTTCATAGATGTTGTTAGCCCAGAAATAATGGTTTTTTCTCTCTATAGAGGTGAGGCAGTCACGATCAGAGGTGTGTGGTTCAAGGAATTTCTGGAAATAGAGAACGGGAAGTTAATAGAAGGAAGATACCCCAATAGAACCGATGAGTGCATCGTTGGCGATGCTTTTGCTAAAAGGATGAATGTGCTTATAGGAGATACCATTACTTTATTCGGATCCTTCAAATCTTCGGTGGCCATCGTTAAAGTTGTCGGAATATACAAAACCACAACTCTTAGTAACGAGGAAATTCTCGTGTCTTTACCAATAGCTAGAAATCTCTGCGGATTGGGTAAAAATATGGTCTCCATAATTAGGGTAAAATCCAGGGACAAAGAGAGAATGAGAATGGTTACGCAGCCGAACTACGCAAAATTCATACTTACTGATGTGGATGTTCCTTTGAATACTTATCTTTACGATGAGATTCCTGTCAAATTTACCGTGAGAAACTGGGGGGAAGTCGGTGGGAATACATCGGTGGAGATATATTTTTGCAACAAAACTTATAAAAGTAGGATTTATGTGGATGGTGAGAGTGAGAAAAATTTTGTAATGTATGTAAACGCGACAGAGTTGGGAAATAAAACAATAAATATATTTTTAAATGATAAGATTTTTCCTTACAATTATTCCACAATTATTCAGGTAGGTTTGCGGCCACTCTTCGTGACATACCCAGAATATCTAGAGATAAATCATAAAGGAAAGATATTTGTTAGTAGTGTTGAGGGTGCGGTGAAAAATGCCACAGTCATGGTAGAAGGAAGGGAGTACAGAACAGATGAAAACGGCTCCGTTGAGATATCTTT
>Ga0190310_1000610_pt1 | contig 11804 bp, 10 predicted proteins | sample 48700778_MG_FD_165059 | JGI IMG/M metagenome (GOLD analysis project Ga0190310, IMG submission 165059) | Hydrothermal vent sediment bacterial communities from Southern Trench, Guaymas Basin, Mexico - 4870-07-7-8_MG | ecosystem: Environmental > Aquatic > Marine > Hydrothermal vents > Sediment ... | reverse complement strand
GTGCTAATAAGACCCTCAAACACGGAGCCTTTAATTCGAATTACAGTTGAGGCTACTAGTGAGAGGATACTAAATAAACTACTAGCATCATTTAGAAGAGAGGTGGAGGAGGAAGCTAGAAAGCTTAAGGTATAAAATACATGTTGGCTATGATATAAACTGTACTCTTTTAGAGAGAAACTTTGGAAGCCTCGATTTAACTATAGGATATCCTTTAACCTTCTTATATAGAATTTTGATTAGATCCCTAACGTTCATCTCCTTTTGACTACCGTTCTCTCTTATTCTAACGGAGATAGTTTCCCTTTTAACCTCCTTTTCTCCGACTATCACTATGTAGGGTATCCACTCCTTTTCTCCATCTAATATCTTTCTCCCAAGCGGGCGATCAGTATCATCTACATCTACGCGAAATCCCTCGGCCTCTATAGAGTTGGCTATTTCGATGGCGTAATCTAGATACTCGGCGCTTACAGGTATTACTCTTACTTGAATAGGTGATGCCCATACTGGTAGCATTGGCTTTTTCTTTCTTAAAGCGGTGTCGAATAGGGCGAAAATGTACCTCTCTATGCTACCTATTATCGCGGTGTGCAGTATTATAGGGTACTTTTTCTCTCCCTTCTCGTCAACGTACGTTATATTGAAACGTTTCGAATTGCCTATGTCTATTTGTACTGTGCCTATCTCCCTAGGTCTACCCATTACGTCTATTATGTGATACTCGATGTTTATTGTCCAGTAGTAGTTTAGGCCTAGCTCCGGATATATTGCTACGAGAACTGGTTTACCTACCTTTCTGGCTATTTCAACTATGAAATCTTTGTATCTGGAGTACTGCCTTGGGTTAACGACGTTTATGAGAAGCTCGTAGTTTCTTCCGAGTTTAGCTATTTCATCCATGATTATATCGTGTATTCTAAGTAGCCACTTTTTAGCCTCTTCTTCATCCCTTACGAAGACGTGGGTATCAGGCATGTAGAATCTCCTAAGCCTGAAACATAACTCGGCCTCCCCGCTCTGCTCAAGCCTATATGAATCAGCTATCTCGAAGGCTGCGAATGGGAGATTCCTGTAGGATATGTTCCAGTCCTTTATCATGGCAAACTGTTGATGGCATGCAGCGTATCTAAGTACCATTTTCCCCTTATCTGTCTCAATCGTATATAGGCGGTCGCCGTATAGTTCGGCGTGCTCCTTAACGGCATCCACCTTCAAGTCGAAGAAAGCCGTACCCTTCACCTCATATACCGGTATGTCTAGCCTGGAGTTTATTATTCTGGAATACTCTGAAACCGAGTTGAATATTATGCATGCATGCGGCCCGAACCTCATGTGTCCATAGTCCGAGTATGGTTCCCAGCTGAAACCGAACCTGTTTAGGAACTTGAGGAGCTTCGGCTCTGAAGGCGGCAGCGGCTCTCCTAGAGCCTCTTTTCTAACGAGTATTTGAAACTCCTCGTTAAACCTGGATAGATCTGCCTTTTCTGGATCTACCTCCCTGCCGTCAGGAAATACGATAACGTATTCCTTACCCTTCTTTTTCTCCTCAACAGCTCCTATTTCACGGGAGAGCTCTGCGAGGGGGTGTCCCTTAACTGATATTGCAAACGCCTTGTACCATCCGAAGGGTGCTCTATAGACTTCTAAACCTGCTGCCCTCAGCTCCTTCTCAAGCTCCTTAACTAATTTAAGGGCTTTTTTGGGTGGTGCAAGCTTACTGCTTAGGTGTGCCCAGGGATATATTAGTACTCGTTTGGCGGCAACCTTATTCATAACGTCGATAATATCCATTTTAGCCTGCCTGACGGTATCTAGGTTATCCTTCTCCTCAACAGTTGTATATACTACTAGTACTTCCTCAATTCTCCTCCTTCCTTCCTCAATTTTCTCGGCGTCTTCAAGCGCTTTAAGTTTAGGCTCAAACTCTACCCAGTCGGCATGCAGCAGCAATAGTCTCATCTAACCACCTTATAACTGAGTATAAGGCGCTCTCCTATAATAAATGCTTAACTATCCCTCTAAAATCCCGAGCCTTCTTCTAATTCTACAGAATAAGCATAAGCCGGCTTCAGAGGATGTAGGTTCACCGCATATCTTGCACTTCTTAAGAACAATATCGCCCTTGAAGTATTTCTCCCTAACTAATGGAAATATTGACTGAATGTAGGTCTTCATCATCGACAACTTGGCTCCTGGATGCCTGCTTTCAAGGAGGTTCATCGATTTCTTCAATGAAAGGCTCGTTGCCCCCCTAGCGTAGGGACAGTTCTCATCAACAGTTTTTATGTTATTTATAATTGTGTATATACGGGCCTCCTTATCTGATATTTCTATAAGGGGCTTTATTCTAGCAACTAGCCCATCCATTGATGGCGTTATAACATAGTACCTTGACAATCCATCGATGTTTCCGAATACGTATCCCTGCAGAATTACTGATACGAAGTCGTCAAGGTTATGTCCCGTAGCTATCTTATCAACCCCTCTCTCCCTAGCGTATTTGTTAAGAAGATATCTTTTGACGGCGCCACATAGGCTACATATTCTGCCTCCGCCGAGCCTGTTTCTAACCAAGTCATCTATGGTGAAGCCGTAGTCCGATAGTTTAATTATATCGTAATCTACCCCTACTCTCTTAAAGTTTTCAATGGAAACTTTCTCGCTAATCGCTGAGTAATTCCCCTTCTCTATCCCTAGATTTATGTGTACGGCAATAATATCAAATTTGAGCCTATCCCTTAGATTATTCAATGCATATAGTAGTGCTAGGCTATCCTTGCCTCCGGATACAGCTACGGCAATAAGCTCATTTTCATTAATCATGTTATACTTTATGATTGTTTTAAATACCCTTCTCTCGAAGTATTCTATGAAATGTTTTCTACATAAAGGTAGGTTAGCGTACTTGAGCTTTACTATAGCTTTTTCACCGCATATTCTACACTTCATAATACTTCAACGCTAATAACGCGCTATATCATATAAATTAATTTAGTGGAATTCCCATATTGCCTTAAAACAGTTTTATCGATTATTGACTTATGTCGTTGACTTATATCCCTTAATAACCATTAGATATCTAATGTTTATTCCATAGAAGGTCTGTTTCCCCAGAAACAAATATTTCGGCGGCGCATTAAATTAGAATTATGGGTAGGGTTATAGCTGTTATTACGGATTTTGGCTATGGTGTTTATGTTGGTCAAATGAAGGGAGTAATACTTGGAATAAATCCTAGTGCTATTATAATTGATCTCGCACATGATATTGGGAGGCAGAATGTTCGAGAGGGAGCATTTGTACTATATCATAGCTATAAGTATTTTCCGAAAGAAACGGTGTTTTTATGTGTAGTAGATCCTGGGGTTGGTGGACATAGGAGAGCTATAGCAATTGAAACTAAGAATTACTTTCTGGTGGGTCCGGATAACGGTCTAATGTATCCGGTGGCTGAGGAGGATGGCTTTAGACGTGTTGTCGAATTGAGTAATCCAAGGTATATGCTTCCTGCTGTTTCAAGGACTTTTCATGGTAGGGATATTTTTGCTCCTGCTGCCGCCTACCTTTCATTAGGCTTGGAGATTAACGAGTTGGGCTGTGAAATTGATCCCAAGGATTTGGTGAGGCTTAAGTTTCCTAAGCCTAGATCGTCTGATCGTTATATAGATGGCGAAGTGTTATACGTTGACAGGTTCGGGAACATTATTACTAATATACCGGATAAACTATTGTATGGTATTGGAGTTAAGCTGGGCGATATCCTGTCTATAGAGGTGGCGGGTAGGCTATTGGAGATCCCCTTTGTTAAGAACTACTCTAGCGTAGAGGAGGGGGTCATGCTCTGTCTAATAGATAGCTTTAATTTGCTTGAGATATCGGTTAATAGGGGTAATGCTTCTAAGACGCTTAACGTTAAGGAGGGCGATTCAGTAAGAATTTTTAAGAATACTTAATTATCTGTATTCTGTTAAATATACAGTGATGTTTATGCATTTTAAGAATAGAGTTGATGCTGGAGAAAAGCTTTCTGAAGCTATAATTAAAAGTGGCCTTGATTTATCTGATGCTCTTATTCTTGGAATACCTAGAGGGGGAGTTGTAGTAGCATATCATGTAGCTGCAAATTTAGGGTTAGAGCTCGATGTAATAGTTTCTAGGAAGCTGAGAGCTCCCTATAATCCCGAGCTTGCTATAGGTGCTATTTCGGAGTTTGATGCAGTTTTTATCAATAAGGGAATAGTAGCTGAGCTAGGGGTACCTAAAAATTATATCGATGATGAAGTTGAGCATCAGAGAAGAGTGTTAAATGATTATATAAGGAAGTTTAGGGGCAATAGAAAGCTTGAACTTAAGGGTAGAAAAGCTGTTTTAGTTGATGATGGGATAGCTACTGGGGCAACTGTTATAGCTGCAGCTATAGCGTGTAGGAACGGTGGAGCAGATAAAGTTATTGTAGCGACTCCTGTAGTTGCTGATGACGTATACTACTTTGTTAGAAAATATTGCGATGAATTAATTTACGTGATTAAGCCAGCTATACTGTATGCGGTTGGCATGTTTTACTATGATTTTACTCAGACGACTGATAGAGAGGTTATTGAGCTTTTAATTAGGGCTGGCAAAAAGCCCTCTCAAACGTAAATTTATTTAATATAATTTTAATAATGATATTTGGTGGAAGAATTGAGCATTACAGAGCTAGAAGAAAGATTCATGCTTAAGTTTGAGGATATCAGTGAAAAGTGGGGACTAGGTAGGCCTCTCGGCCGCGTATTAGGGATACTTATCCTTTCGCCTAAGCCGCTAACTCAGCATGAGATAGTTTTGAGTACTAACTATAGTCCGAGCCTTGTAAGTACGGCATTATCGATGCTTGAGAGCCTAGGAATGGTCTACATTGTTGGTAGAAGGGGGAGGAGAAAACTTTATAAGGCTGCTGTAACGTTTATCGATGCTTTTAAGAGCTTCATAAATAGATTCATTGATAACGATTTAAATCCGGTAATTGAGCTACTTTCAAGTAATATTGATAAGATTCAGGACGAAAACAAGCGTGCTCACGTAAAGAATATCTTAGATGAATACATGAAGTTGAAGGCGTTAATGAAAATATTCTCAGGTATGATCGATAATTATAGGAAATTATCATATAAAAGTATCGAGAGCCTGATAACATAGGAATGACTAGGGATCTGGAAGTAGCTGTTATTGGAGCTGGCCCTATAGGGCTTATATTTTCGATAGAGCTGGCGAAGCAGGGATATTTATCGACAGTATTTGAGGAAGATAAGACTATAGGTCGTCCTTGCCATTGTGCTGGAATTTTAAGTGTAAGCGGTCTTTCTAGGCTCGGAATTAAGCCTAAAAACTGCGTTGAAAATAGGCTTAGAGGAGCTGTAATATATTCTCCGTCGGGTAAATATAGTATCTATGTTAAAAGGGAGGAATATCAGGCGTACGTAGTGAATAGGGAAAAGTTCGATCAATATCTATATGATGTAGCTGTAAGCCAGGATGTTAGAGTACTGACTAATAGTAAGGTGTTAAGAGTAAGATTTGGGAACGACGGTTTTTGGAGATTAGAGACTAGAGACCGAAACTATAGGTCTAAGGTGCTTGTTAATGCTGAAGGAGCTGGAAGAAATATTGTTAAACAGCTTCTTGGCTATAATATAAAACAGGAGATTATTCCGGCCCTTCAATATGATGTTAGAGGAGTTAAGGATCTCGAGGTCGATACTACTGAAATATATTTGGGATCGAGCTGGTCAAATGGATTCTTCGTATGGATAACGCCACTTGACGATGATAGGGCTAGAGTTGGATTAGCTACTAGAGGTAATCCTCTAGAGTATATGAAGCATTTCATGTCGAAGCATCCCATTGCATCTAGAAAATTATCTAGGGCGAAAATCGAGAAAACCTATGGAGGACGTATAATTATTAGTGGAGACATAGGTAGGTTCTCCGGAAACGGATTCCTGGTTCTTGGTGATGCCGCTGGCCACACAAAACCTACAACAGGCGGTGGCGTGATAATAGGGGGTTTATCGGCTAAGCTTGCCAGTAGATTAGTCGCAGATGCACTATCAGATAATAATATAGGTCGACTTAAGTTATACTCAGGTATCTGGCGTAGGGAATTCGGTAGAAATATGAGATGTATGCTTTACCTTAGACGCTTTCTAAACTCCTTAAGTGATAAAGAAGTAGAGAAACTTATTCAAATACTTGAGGATTATGAGGATTTAATAGAGAAGTACGGGGAGATAGATGAACAGAAGGAGGTAATTATAAAATTGGCTTTAAGACCGAAACTACTCTTTAAGATTGCCCCATTAATAATTAAGCACTTGTTAAAGATATTACATTAAATTAAACTTAATTTATTCTGATATCAATTGGCTAGAACATATTAAATTCTGAGATAGAAGATTATTATGAGTAGAATAATTATGAACGGGAATAAAGTTTTTACAATGGGGAGGATGGCTAGGTATTAACAATAACTGTGCTAGAAAAAGCTAGTTAATGGAGATGAATGGCTGATGTTAATTATGTTGTTGATAGCTAGTGCTGTAAAGAAAGTAATTGCATAGGCGTCCATTAATCTGAAATATTTATTTCTCTCGATGGACGTTAGGGCTAGTGGTAGTGCTAGAGGAGCTACTATTAGGTAGCTGTAGCTATTATAAATGTCGAGTAATATTATTGTTGATAAGACCAGGAATACTATTGAAAAGATCAATGATAGTAGATAGCTTTTTCTTTCTCCAAGATAGACTGCTGTTGTACGAACGCCCGCCTTTCTATCGTATTCTATATCTTCTAGGTGATTTCTTATCTGTAGGAACATGGAGTATGCGGCTATGGCTAGGAGTAGTTTGAGCAAAGTTAGTGTGAAAATTACTCTTTCGATACTTATTAGCAGGAATGGTTGTATGCCGAAGAAGAAGGCATGGGATAGCAGGTCTAGGCCGACTTTCTCCTTCAGCCTTACGGGCCTCGCTGAATACATTATCCCTAGGGCCATCATGATTGTATAGTTTACGAATCCCTTCAGCGAAAGCATTAGGTATGACAGAAGCGTGCCTATGAAAGTCAGGGCTACGCTGACCTTCTTAACTACATCTCTTAGCCTGACGTTCCATGTTAATACGTTCTTATCCTTCTTTCTCGGATTTATTGAATCCGTTTCTATGTCGTATAGGTTGTTGACCAAGTATACTAAGGCCATATATACGGTCATTAGAATTACTGCCTTCAAAACCCCCTCGCATATCTCAGGTAAACCTTTGGCGCCATATAGCGAACCAAATATGGATAAGGCTATATATGCACGCCACTCCTTGAATCGAGTTAATCTTGCTATCTCAGCCGTTATTCCAAGCAACTGTCTCATGTTCTAGGATAACCTCCCTATACTGTAGAAGCTCTAGATATATATTCAAAATTTTATCTATAATAACGTTCCAGCTGAACTTCTCGTCTATCGTTCGGAGGGCATTCATAACTATCCTCCGTCTAAATAGATCGTCCCCTAAGAGATCTATTGCCTTCTCTGCAAGCATTACGTAGTTCTCAGGCTCGAAAAGTAGGCCATTATATCCATCGGTTATTATCTCCCTTAACCCCCCACTGTTGCTTGCTATTATAGGTGTTCCAGAGGCCATGGCCTCTATAGCTACTATACCAAATGATTCACCAAATAGTGATGGAATAACGCATAGGTCTACAGATCTATAGAGATCAGGTAACTCTTCATCACTTATTTTACCTACAAATGCCACATTCTCCCTTAGCCCCAGCATGTCTATTAACTCCATTAATCTACCCTTCATCGAACCTTCTCCAGCTATTATGAGTACTGCATCCCTATACTCCCTCCTAATGATTTCAAATGCTTTAATGAGAATATGTGGTCCCTTTCTATACACAAGCCTACCTACGAAAAGTATCTTTGGATCCCCACCTATCCTTTCGGAGTATATTCTTGAGCCATGAGGGTTAAACCTTTCAGTATCCACTCCGTTGTAAATTATTTCTACATCCTTAGTTCCCGTAAAGGCTCTTATGAAAGATGCCGCTGTTCTACTTACCGCAATAATTCTATCCACGTAATTTGTTAGTATGAATTTAACAGGGAAAAAGGCATAGCCTAACACTCTAGTTACATATGAATAATCATTAAGGTAGCTACTATGATTCGTTAGCACAGTTCCTATGCCTACTCCATGTGCTTTAATGAGACTCATTAAAGGAAGGAGTGTAAAAGCATGGTGAGAATGCAGAATATCTAGATCCGACTTTACGATCACTTCCGATAGAGAACTCAGATCTGGAGGTACAAGTATGTTTTCAAACGAAAAAGCCGAGGGAATTTCAATAACATTTCCCGCTCCTCTCCTGTAGCCGTTTCTTCTGCGCGTAATTATAACAACCTCATGTCCTCTTTTCACGAGATACTTCGATAGATCCCTTACATGAGATGCAACGCCGCCGATGTCAGGGGGATACCACTCGGTAACTAGCCCTATTCTCATATATGACCCTCGGTGCTTTAATTCAGCAAGTTCAGAAAAAAGTGATATTTAATGATAATATAAACCTTATGACGTCTCCTCTTACTTCGATTTATTGAAACTAGGCTTTAGCCTCATAAAATGCTTTGTAGGCAAGATATGCTGAGTATAGGTCGGCTTTACTGCATACTTCAAAGGGTGAATGCATAGCCAGCAGTGCTGGACCCATATCAACCACGTCCATACCATAGGATGCAAGGAATTTCGCAATAGTTCCTCCGCCTCCCTCATCCACCTTACCTAGTAGTCCCGGTTGCCAGGGAATTCCCTTCTCGTTAAGTATCTTTCTTACCCATCCAACGTATTCGGCGTGCGCCTCTGATGCACCACCCTTACCTCTACCACCAGTGTACTTTGTTACGACTACGCCTTTGCCGAGTACTGCTGCATTCTGGATGTCGTGTACGTCCTTGTAGGCTGGATGTATTGCGACGTTTACATCAGCTGAAATAGCCCTGGATTTAAGTAACGCCTCCCTTAGCATCCATTCCTCGCATTTTCCTTCTGTCAATAGGATGAGCTTTGAAATAAAGTATTTAATGAATTCTGATGTGGCACCTGTGTTTCCAGCGCTTCCTATCTCCTCCCTATCTACGAGTAGAGCTATGGCAGTATATTCAACGTCCTTGGCATCGAGTATAGCTCTTAGAGTAGTATATGCGCATATTCTATCGTCCTGCCCGTATCCTCCTATCATAGATTTATCTAGGCCTACGTCTCTAGGTTTGAATGCAGGCACTACCTCTAGGTCGGCGCTAACGAAATCCTCCTCGCTGATGCCGTATCGTTCCTTGAGGATTTTAAGCACCATAGCCTTTACCTTCTCCTCAACCTCTTTATCACGTATAGGCATATTGCCGACTAGTATCTTGAGTTCCTCCCCCTCTATTAGTTCGAATCCCTTTCTTTCGCCCTGTTTCTTACGAGCTATGTGTGGAGCTAGATCGGGTATGGTTAGTACGGCTTCATTCTCGTTCTCGCCGATAACTATCTTTACGGTTCCTCCATCAGCTAGGGTAACTACGCCGTGTAGCGCCAATGGAATACTGGCCCACTGGTATTTCTTTACTCCACCGTAGTATTGTGTTTTAAATATAGCCAGTCCTGCATCCTTTTCCTCAAATAGGGGCTGTGGCTTAAGGTCGAGGCGTGGAGCATCTATGTGAGCACCAATAATCCTTGTTCCCTCGATTATGCTCCTATGTCCTATAACAGCTAGAGCCACGAGTTTATTCTTGTATACCTCATACACCCTGTCTCCAGATTTAAGATTATTAGCTTCACCTAGTTTTTTAAACCCGTTTTTCTCAGCAAGGGATACAGCGTACTCGACGGCCTCTCTTTCCGTCTTAGCTTTTCCAAGGAAGTCCTTGTATTCTTCTCCAAATTCCATTATAGCCTTATTATCGAGAACCTCCCATCCCCACTTCCTCTCATAGAAAAGCTCTTTAAACTTAGACATTACTCCCACCTCTTTATAAATACAAGCATATCTTCCTTTAAACTCTTAATACCTAAGCCAGGGGCGTCTGGAACCCTTCTAACATCTCCCTCTATGGATGCACCTCCCTCGGCGACTACTTCGTCGAGATTTAGTAGGTCCGAGTCTAGATCACAGTAGATAATGTTTTCTAATGCCATGGCTAGGTGTACGCCGGCTGTAATCGCTATTCTTGATTCACCCATGCATCCGATCATATTGGGTATGCCTGCTGATTCACATATCGATGCTATCTTAATGGCTTCGTGAAGACCGCCACACTTCATTAATTTAATATTAACTACGTCAGCTGCATTTAACTTAACTAGTTTAATTGCATCCTTTGCATCGTGTACGCTTTCATCGGCCATTATAGGTATGGGGCTACGTTCCTTAACTCTAGCCATTCCCTCCAGGTCGTTGTACTTGACCGGCTGCTCGCAGAGCTGAATATCATATCTATAGACCTTATTTAGGACGTCTATTGCTTCTCTTACGCTCCACCCTTGGTTTGCATCGATCCTAATGGCGATATCGCCGCCGACGCTATCCCTAACAGCTTTAATTCTTTCAACGTCCTCGTCGGGATCTACGCCCACTTTAAGTTTTAGTGTTCTGAATCCTTTTTCAACTAGATTAACGGCTGCTTTAGCCATTTCCTTCGGGCTTTTAATGCCGATGGTAATGTCGGTAACTATCTCGGATCTAAAGCCGCCTAGCAGCTTATATACAGGTAGGCCTGCGGCTTTGCCTATGATATCATGCATAGCCATATCAAGTGCAGCCTTAATTGATGGATTACCATATACTTTCCTGAACAACTTATGGATGTATTCGATTCTGGTTGGATCTACTCCTATCAGCTTAGGGGCTAGTAGTTCCAGGGCTTCAAGGTTTGTTTCTATGCTGTCATGCGTAATACGCCTTGAGGGGCACGATTCGCCGATCCCCATCATCCCCTCATCGGTGTAGATTTTAACTATAAGGTTAGTTGTACGGGAGCTTGCACCTAGAGCTATCCTGAAAACCTCTCTATATCTTAGCGTAACTTTATAGACCTCTACCTTGGTTATGCGCATAAAGAGCTTATATTATAAAAAATATATAAGCCTTACAATTAACCGCTTAAAAGCTATGCTTATGGCTTGAAATTATTTAATAAGTCGATAAAGCATTTATGCTTCTATTAGAATAGCTGTCTTATAACCGAAAAATGTTTAAAAGTAGTAGGTTAAGCTAATGTAAGTAGTTATGGGCATATGATTTGCTGAGAATATGAAGCTGAATTTTAAGCTTGACTATACCTATGCCCTAATATTTGAGAAACTGTACTATACTAGGAATATAGCTCAGATAGCTAAGGAACTACATATGAGTAGAGAGGCTGTAAGGAGAAGGTAAAGAAGCTTATAGCGTTTGGAGAGTCTCTATTAAATTAAACCTTAAAAAATGGGTCTCTCTACTCGTATGATAAGCTAAATGTTGACTATAATATTTTCAAGGGTCTCTTTGTAAGATCTATTTCTCTTGCAAACTTAAGAATTAGAAAAAAGCTTTTAATACATGTAGGTCCTCCTCGAGAATATGAAAGTAAATTAATAGAGTTCTTTAAGCTGTCTTAGGTAATGTAAGATATATTCCTTTAGATTCTGAATACACATGGAAACCCGACCATATGTATTACAGCTTTGAAAAGTGCGATTTTTTCCTTGATTGGAATATCATTTATAGTTATTTAT